>OCTX011767189.1_pt1 | contig 28230 bp, 18 predicted proteins | sample 1539691 | NCBI WGS metagenome assembly OCTX01 (sample SAMN02144231, study PRJEB22623) | gut metagenome | biome: sheep rumen | host: Ovis aries | place: New Zealand
ATTTTTCTCTGAAAAAATATCACAGTGAAAATGTATATAATAAATTCCTTAACAAAATCAAGTCAAAATTTTGATAATTTATGTCAATTTCGAATTTGGTCAGTTTTTATGCGAAAACTTGATGTTAAAAATCTTGAAAAAATAAGTAAAAAGCTGCCTTATAGCTCACGATTATTAATAAATATTTGATTGAGAGTGTGAAAATCAGGTAATAATTTCAACACCATTTTGCGGTCTACTTCGCCTTATTTATCCATTCTCTCAAACTGAGATTATGGTTACAAAATGGGATTTTTGTACCATTTTATGCATAGTTTTCGTATTGAGGTTTTTTTAAATAGCGCAATATTAAGTTATTAAAAAAATTAAAAATTAAAAAAAATCGGAATTTTTTGACAACTTAATCTTTTTGATTATAATAAAATATCGAATAAATATAAAATTTTATATTTGAAATGTATGTTTTATGGCAAAAACAACAATTAATAGAACTAAAAACGAAAGTACACATAATTCACATAATAGTGTAATAAAAAAAATCATAGCATTTTTTTGAAATAGAGTTACAGAATCTATTCAAGCTAAATTTCCAATAAAGGAGGATATTAATATGTCAGAGAATATTGAAAAAATTAGAAGCGCTTTTTCATTTTATAATGATGAAGTACTTCCATTGATTTTAGATAATCCAAAAGTTACTCAAAAAAAAGAATGATATCATTGATTACACACTCATACAAAAAACGTTGTTTTCCGTGGAATATGCTATGCTGTTAGTCTGTGAGAAGATCCAATTCCTGTTGTATTTGCGTGTGCTTGTCATGATTTAGCAAGGGTAAATGATTCATATGATGAAGAACATTGAAAAAATGCAATTTGAGTAACAAGGGAGATAATTAATAATGAGAAATTCAATTTAACAGAAGAACAAAAAAAACAAATAATTGATGCGGTTGCTAATCATACTACATGAATGCATGCAGTAAACTATATCTCAGCATGTTTACGGGACGCTGATAGAACTCGTTTGTCATGGGAACGCGGATATAAGGAAAAATTTTTTAATACAGAACAATGAAAAAAAATTGCATCACAAAGAATGTTTACAAAAGGACGAAGAGATTTTAAAGATTTTGAAAATCAGTGTATAAATTGATAAAAAATGAAATTATGCACGGTTTTTACACCATTTTTTCAACGCACAACTTTCACATTTTGGTTTTTTAGCCCTGCAGTAATATCTTCCAAATAAAATTAGACTATGATGAGCGATTCTTTTCCATTTTTTTGGGACAACTTTTTCTATTTCTTTTGATGTCTCCAAAGGTTCATTAGTTTTTACAATTCATAAACGATTGGCTACTCTGTGAACATGAGTGTCGACGGCGATTAAATCATGTTTATACCGTACATAAAGAATTACTTTTGCAGTTTTTTCTCCTACTCATGGTAACTTAGTCAGTCATTCTAAACTTTCAGGTAAATAATATCCATATTTATCTAGGCATTCTTTTTCATTTTTTGTAAGTTTGATTTTTTTATCTTCAGCTAATTCGACTAATTGTTGAGCTGATTCTCTGATGTGCTTAGCTTTCATTTTGTAATAATTTACTGAAGAAACTTGTTTTGCTAATTTTTCTTCAGTCATCTTTAAGACATCATCAGGTCCTTTTACTTTCAAAAAAAGTTTATCTGTAACGACGTTTACTTGTCTATCTGTAGTTTGTGCAGATAACATTACAGCAACGAGCAATTGAAAAGGAGTTTCAAAATTTAACTCAGTATCAGGATTTGGGAATAGTTCCAAAAGTTTAGTGAAAATTTCATCGTAGTCTTTCTTAGTCATTATTTTTTCTTATTTTCTAAATTTTCTTTTGGATGACGATGTAAGCAGATTGCCAAAATTATTCATATTATGATAAATATTACAAAAAACCGTTGGCTTCTTGTGAACGGTCAGATAAATTCTGATTGTGAATCTTGTCTGAGATATTCAAATAAAAATCTGATTATACTATATCGAAGTAGGAAAATTACTCAGATTTTTCAGATTTTTCGTTTATCATTTTTTATCTGTTTAATGAAAATAATTATCAAAGTGATGAATAACAAAATTCATTCGAATACAATGGAAAGTAAATTTGTATTAATTCTTAATAGCGAATCTACTTTGTCATAAATATGCAAAAATCATAACGAAGTTAAAGTTCATACCGTTCACTCAGACCATCAAAATGAATTATTGAATACGATTCAGTATAATTCTTGATTTAGGAAATTTCATAACCTTCAAAATGATATACATAGTGGCAGTATGCAACACATTAGATCTAATAGGATTAGGTATTCTTTTCTTGAAAATTTTCTTTTCCAAATGAAAATCGTAACTAAAAGTACAACTCATAAAATTCATCCGATGAAAGACATTCATCATTGCCAGATTTTGAATATATCTAGTGGGTTACCCAAAAAATATTTGAAATCATATATCAATACATGACCAAGTCTTCATCAAATCAAAACTCATAAAATCAGAATTATAAATAAAGTTTCTAAGTCATTTTCCAGTAAATTTTGCAAATTTGGAAATTTATGAAAATATCTTTTTTTTCAAATAAATTGCAAAAAAAAGTAAGCCAATAGGAAACCTATTAAGTAGAATATTCAGTATCGATATATATTTATTCAAAAAAATGAGAAAGCAACCATAAAAATTCAGAATTTTATCTAAAGAATATTTTTTGGTAAATCATTTGTAATCAGAGTTTTATACTATTAGAATTTTTTTGTCATTTTCAGAGACTGTAATCTGTATAGCGAATATGAACTGGAATTTCTTTTGTTCTAAAATGATTTTTTTGCATTTGTTCATTTAATTCATTTGCATAATGCATTCAGTCTGCAGTTAAATGAATTTTCTTGAATGCCTCAATATCTATTACTCTGTATCCATTATGTGGGTCAGATACCTTGATTCCATAGAACCATTTTGTGACAAATTTTGATATCGTAAGTATCTTTTTTCTAGATTTTGGAATATTTTCAGAGGATCATCATTTTACAAAACGAGATCATAGGTAGGCATCAAATTTTCAATTATCTTTTTGGATCGCTGAAATGAATGTATCCATATCTTTTATATCCATTTGTCCATCAGGATCGAATCACACAAACCATTTAACTTTCAATTCATCAGCATATTTCTGTATAAATTTATATCATGTCTGATTGGCCGCTCATCATCATCTATTTATCTTGTGTGTTAAAATTACAAAAATGCAGTCAGATTTTTCTTCTTTTTTCTTCTCCAATATTTCTTGTGAATTATCTTTAGATCAATCGTTTATGAATACTAATTTTTTGAATCAAGCATTTGTGATTTCATCGATTACGGATGATAACATTGATGCTTCATTGTAAACTCTAATATTAAAAACAAAATTGTCCTTAAAATCTGAATTTTTATATTTTTTAATTTTTTCTTTCTCTTTTTCATATCCTTTTTCGATAGCTAATGCAGAAATTAATTTAGTAAGTTCCTGAGAATCTTTAATGTTTTTATTGTAAAGTGTAATATAGAAATATGCTAAAACGATTATAGCTATATAAACTAATAAATCAGCTCATCTAGCAATTCAGAAAAAAGATCCAAAATTATTTAAAGCGTTCATATTAAAAGAGAATAGAATCAGCAAGAAACTACCTCATATGAATACTATTAAATGTAATATTGTTGCTTTTTTACGCTTAAATAAATCAATTCAAAAAAGAAAAAACACTACAGCAGCAATTATTATAATGAATTGTAATAGACTTAAGTGCATACGTTATATGAGAAGATAAATGCTATTTAAGAATAATATCTTCTATTTCTGTTTTATATCAAATTTCTGATAATTTTTTATTTATTTTTTTTATAATATCCAATTTTTCTTTAAAAATCTGAATTTTAAATTTTTGATTAGAAGTTTTTATAAATAATTTATTGTGTCTTACATATCAAGTTAAAATTTCATCTTCAATTTCTGAATCAATTTTTTCAATACTTAAGTAAGATTTAATCTCATTTAACGCAATACTTCAAATCATATTTTTACCACGATGCTGAATGGATAATCTTTTTCTCATTATATCCTTTATTCCATCCATTTTCTTTATTGTAATTTATAAATTATTTCTTTTTAGTTGTAGTCTTTTTCTTAGTAGTCTTGGCTTTTGAAGTTTTTTTAGTTCACTTTTTACTGCTTGTTATTCCGATTATAGAAAGACAATCCTCTAAATTTAAATCAGTAGCATCTTTTCATCATTTAGGAATTTTATAATTCTTCTTATTGTACTTAATATATGGGCCATAAGGACCATTTAAAACTTCTATTTTTTCTTTTTCATATTCAAATTGGTTGATATTTTTATTGTTTTCAAATTCTAGCTTTTTCTGAATGATAGGAATTGCTTGTTCCAAAGTTATTGTATGCGGATCTAGTGGATCGTCAGGATTTTTTGGAATAGATGCAAAAATATTTTTGAATTTTAAATATGGTCAAAATCTTCCAATAGCTGCAGTAATTTTTTCTCATTCGTATTCTCATACCTCTCTTGGAAGAGAAAAACATTGTAATGCTTCATCCAACGTGATAGTTTCCAATGATTTATCACTTGGGATATTTGCATATTTTTTATCAGGATCGTCAGAATTTCAAATCTGAATAAATGGTCAGAATTTCCCAGTTCTAGCTATGACAGGTTTCCCAGATTTTGGATCTTCTCATAAAACAATTTCAGAAATAATTCTCTCTACTCACTGAGCTTTGACTACTTCGTCGTGGAATGGTCCATAAAATTGACGCATCATTTTTATCCATTCAATTTTTCATTCTGCGATTTCATCGAAATCTGTTTCAACTGATGCTGTGAAATTATAATCCATTATGTTTTCAAAATTTTTTATCAAGAAATCTGTCACATCTCTTCATGCTTGAGTAGGAAATAGCTTTCATTTTTCAGCTCAGCTATTTTGATTTTTAGTTTTTTCCGAAATCTTTCATTTTTCCAATGTGATTTCTGTATAATCTCTTTTTTCTCCATCTCTATCTTCTTTTACCACATACTTTCTATCTTGAATTTTTGTAATAATTGAAGCATATGTAGATGGACGTCATATTCATCTTTTCTCGAGTTCTTTTACTAAACTAGCTTCCGTATATCTAGGAGGATGCTTTTTAAATTTTTCTGTGCTGATAATTTTAGACATATCCAAAGCTTCTCCCTTCTCTAATTTTGGAAGCAAAACTGTATCTGATGTCTCATCGTCATCAGTTCATTCAGAATAAACTTTTAAGAATCCATCGAAAGTGATTACTTCTCATTCAGCAACAAATTTACTCTTAGCTCATGAAATATCTATCGTAACTATAGTTTTTTCTATATTTGCAGGAGCCATTTGAGATGCAATAGTCCTTTTCCAAATCAAGTCATAAAGCTTTTTTTGAGATGGGTCATCTCATGCATTACGAATCTCTAGATGTGCAGGTCTAATACATTCATGAGCTTCTTGTGCTCACGCAGACTTAGTCTTATAGGCCGTTGGATTGGAATATTTTTCTCAATAATCCTTGATAATTTCCTGTTTCGCTGCATTAACTGCATCTTGAGAAAGATTTACAGAATCGGTTCTCATATATGTAATTTTACCTGATTCGTATAATTTCTGAGCAAGTTGCATTGTGCGAGATACTGAGAATCCAAGTTTTCTACTAGCCTCTTGCTGTAATGTAGAAGTAGTAAAAGGAGCTGAAGGTGATCTTTTTCATGGTTTTTTTTCTACATTTTCTACACTAAATTTTGTAGTTCTACAATATTCTAGGAATGGAATAACCTCATCAGCATTCTTAAATTCTTTGTCCAATGTGGCAGGGAATGATTTCTTAGAATTTCACGAAAAAGTTCCTACAGTCTTGAATGTTGATGAACTGTTGAATTTTTCGATTTCTCTTTCTCTTTCGACTATCATACGAACTGCTACAGATTGTACTCTTCATGCAGATATTCATCCAACTACTTTTTTCCATAATACTGGAGAAAGCTCAAATCATACCAAATAATCCAAAACTGATCTAGCTTGTTGAGCATCTACTAGATTCATATCGATAGTCCTTGGATTTTGGACAGCATTTTTTATAGCTTTTTCTGTGATTTCATGGAATACTATTCTTGGAGTCTTATCTATGGGTAATCATAATTCATTAGCAACATGCCATGCGATAGCTTCTCATTCACGGTCCTCATCGGTTGCGAGCCACACTTTATCAGCATTCTTTGCTAAAGTTTTAAGCTCTGAAACTACTTTTTTCTTCTCTGGATTGATCTGATATAATGGTTTGAAATCGTTAGCGATGTCTACTCATTTTCAGTTTCTAGGTAATTCTACGATGTGTCCAAGCGAAGCTTTTACTTCAAAATCAGATCAAAGTATTTTAGTAATAGTTTTAGATTTTGCAGGAGACTCTACAATTACAAGATTTTTTGCCATATTTTAGTACAAATTTTAAATTAATATTGACCTGAATTGTATAAATGTAGTAAAAAATTGCAAGAGAGATAAGATTTCCTATTTATGTACAATCTTTATTCTTGATTTTACTACAGGAATCGATTTATACCATAATGGTACAGAAATTTTTACACTTCAAACTTCATCATACGTTGATAAAATATAGTTTCTAGCTTCTTCAATTTCCATTCATGCAATTTTACTTTTTATTTCCGGAATGATTTGTTTTTGGTCATTTTCAAAATCATAAGTTTGAATCACATTTATTTGAGTGGATATTGAATAGATTTTTCAGATTTTTTTAATTTCATAAGAGTTTGTAGTGTTAGAATCTTTTAAAAATTGTAGAGTATTTGGATCTATTTTTACTATAAGATTGTTTTCAGATTGTCTTTCATTTACATAAGTCATAAAGAGTTGATACAAATCTGATCGTAAAACATAGATATAATTATACGTTACATACGCCGTTCACTTTATTGTTGAAGTGTTGTCTCCACTTGATTGAGGAATCTCAATATTATTGAATGTTGTAGTTGTAATTGTCTCAAATGGTAACACAAATCATCAGGTAACTGGAAAATTTTCATTCACAATTTCAATTTTTTTAGCATATACTTGATCTGTTAATTTTTCCTTGAGATGTTGAATATCTTCATCAGTTACAGTTCATACAGATTCAGAATCTCGTCAATAAAAATCTTCTATACTTTCAGCTCGAATATCCTTTGTAATGGATGATTCTTCAAGCTTTGTTATGTACATCTGTGTTTTAAACGGAATATTTCAGCGAATACCAATTAATTCTCAATTATCATCATATTCATCAGCTTTTACAGTTATTATGGTTTCTGATGGTTTTTTTTCAGATCATGCAGGTAGAATAAAATCGTCTATGGCACGGAAAATTAACCCATCTGATGTATTAAATTGAGTATTTCTCATTATGTTGTATTCTCTATTCCTTTTATTGTAGATTTTTATTTCTCATTGTGATGGGTTAGAAATATATTTACTATTAGCAGTAGAAATAGTTAATTCATGTTTATAATTTAGTGATCATGTGTAAAATGGCACATACAAAAATCTAGTTTCATTTGCAGCAGAAGAATCATTATTTGGATAGTAACGTACGTTATATATTATAGTTTCTGTAGTTTCTGATGGCTGTAATGTGATAGTTGCACTAGGAACGATTAATGAAATAATAAACCGTAAAATTCATAGTATCAGTAATATTTCAAAAAAGAAAATCAGAATGAATAAATATTTTTTGCTTTCATATGTTTGTAAGTGAAATCTTTTTATGTTGAAAAAAAACAGATAGAAAAGGTTTATCGTTTTTTGTACATGTTTTTCTTTGATTAAATTGGTTTTCAATCAAACTGAATTTAAATAGTCCCTATTTTTTTTATTTTTTGTAACAAATGTCGCATCCACTTTATTCTTATCAAGAATATCTTTTATCTGTTGTCACCACCATTCATTATCAAAAAGAGAGTGTTCAGGATCTATAAAAATTTCAACATCTCTATGTGATGGAATTTTTTCTAAAGCCTTAAATATTTTGTATAAACTATCTGTTTTTGCAAAGAAGAATTTCATAATAAAATCTTAGGCGTGAATTTTTAAAATCTTTTCTTTTCTCGATTAATAGCTGTAATTATTCATAGGATGATTACTATAAATGAAACGTATTGTTTTATATCAAATGAAGTTCAAAAGACTGATATTAATCCGTATCTTGGATAGGATTGGAATAAAAATACTATATTCAATACAATTAGAATTCAAATTAATCACCACATTCATAGTCAGTTTTTTTTGAGAACAATGCTAAGAACAGAAACTATTATGTGGACTATAAGGACTCCAAATGATAAAAACAATCATACTGGATAAACTCAATCAAATTTTGTCAGAGCACTATTGTCGCTTAGGGCACGTATAGCAAATATACCATCAGTTGGTTTTCAAATTACGGTATCTCACAATGTAATAAAAATTCAGAATATTATGAGTGCATTAGCCAAGGATAAAAATATTATATCGGCCCAGATTTTTTTATTTTCAGTTCTCTTGATGCTAGAAAAGAATAAGGCAACAGATATTCGTGATGCTACTAGCAATCATACAAAATGAAAATTAAAATTCTGAGGACTTAATATGGTTAAAAAGTTTGAAAATGATGATGGAAAATAAGTTCCACTTTCTAGTACAAATGATACATAACGTCATAATATGTATGAAAAAATTAACCATCAAGGCAATCGATAGAATAATTTCAAAAAATCCTGATGATTTCTTTTTGTTAAAATTCGTGCAGTTACCAAAAAAATTATGAATGCGATGATGGCACCTACTACCATCATAGAAATTTCTATTCAAAATAATTCAATATATGGATACATAATTTAGCACAATAATTAAAATATTTCACTACTATCTAAGATATTGTATAATCTTTGTTTCTCTAATTCACGAAATTCTGATAATTCCAGGATAATCTAGTTGGTCTTCAATTTTTACTCAGATTTCTTCTAAAACTTTTTCTACATCTTGATCTGGTACTTCTTTTGGATCTACGTAAACCATAATCTCTCTTCATGCTTGCATAATATGAACTTTGTCTACTCATTCCACTTCAGTAATAAGTTTCTCAAGTTCTCACATCTTTTCGATGAATAATTCTTTAGTATCAAATCTAGCACCAGGACGAGATGCAGACATAGCATCAGCAGCTGCCACAACCCAAGAAATTGGGTGAGTCATTGCAACGTCATAGTGGTGAGATTCTGCCGCATTTATAATAATTGGATCCATTCACCATTTTCTAAGTAGATCTGCTCATAATTTTGTGTGAGATTCTCATGTAGTTGATAATATCTTTCCGACATCGTGAAGTAATCATGCTTTTTTAGCCATTACAGGATCTAATCATACTTCAATAGCAATTGCCTCAGCAATTCTAGCAACCTCAACTGAATGCTGCCAAAGACTTTGTCCATAACTAAAACGTAAGAAAAATTGTCATATAGTTTTTACAATTTCAGGACTCATCATTGGAAGATTCAATATGCTTAAAGCTTCTTTTCATTTTTCTATAAAAGTTTGTTCCAAATCAGCTACAACTTGATTGTAAATTTTCTCGATATACATTGGATTAATCCTTCAGTCTTTTACCAATTTTTCCAATGTCTGAGCAGCGATGAATCTTTTTTCATGATCGAATGATGAAAGTTTTACACATCCAGGAGTATCATCAATAATCAATTCAACTCATGTAGTTTTTTCAAAAAATGAAATATTTCTTCATTCTCTTCAAATTAATTTTCCTTTGAATTCTTCATTTGGTAAATCTACCGTTTTTGTAGTAAATTCATCAATGTTTTGTGTAGCTAGTTTTGGTAGAGATTGAACTATGATTTTCGCTGCTTCAGTTTCAGCTTCTTCAGTTTTGATTGTCTTATATTTTTCTACAAAACGTTCAATTTCAGATGCTTGTTCTTTTTCAATCATAGCAAAAATTTGCTCTTTTGCTTCTTTTGGAGATAATTTTCCAATTTCAGCCAATTTGTCCATCTGTTGTTTTACTATATCTTCAGCTTGTTGACGAAGATCAAGAACTTTTTTCTTTTCATCCTCAAGTTTTTCTAATCTTTGTTCCATTTTTTCTTCTCTATCCAATAGACGATTTTGGATTTCTTCCATTTTTGCTAATCTCTGTTCTTCAATTTTTTCAGCTTTTTTTTCTGCTTCTGCGATACGTTGTTCTCATTTTTTCTTAGCTTCTTCCAAAATTTCTTCCTCAATTTCCTTTGCTCTAGCCATTCTTTCTTTAAATTTTAGAGCTTTTTCTGTCATGGTTTTTTTGTAACCAAAAAATCATCCAATTCATCAAATAATTACTCCTCATGCTACGAGGAGAGCGATAATAAGTGTAGACATTTTATATGTTTATATGTAGTTATTAAAATAATACAGATTAATGTATTCTACATAATTATAGGAAATTTAGACTAAAAATGCAAGTTGAAAATCTGGCTATTTTTGTGAGTTTATTTGTCATGTGATATTGCGTAAATAAAAAAGTCCTCATTTTTTTGCATAGAAAAAATTTTTGATTATAATAGTAGTGAGAAATGTATTTTCTTTTTATACATAAAAACAAAAAAATGACAGACTTGACAGCTAAACTTAGCGATAACGTTATGGATGATAACGCAAACAAAAGTCCATCTACAAATGAAAGTTCTTCATGAACTGATGATTCTTCTAAAAAAGATTTAAGCCAATCTAGTTCAAAAAAATGAACTTTAGAGGACGGTTCTGTTGTTATGGAGGACTGAACAGTTTTAAACCCAGGAAATTATTTGCTATACCTTTCCAAGTTAATGATTAATAATAAAAGTTCCGATATATATTTCACTTATGGAGAGGAACCAGCACTTAGAATATATGGAGAAGTACATAGAGTAACTTCTGCTCCAAAATTGGAAGATCCTACCCTTGAAGCTATATGTAATATTTTGATGAGTGAAGAAGATGCGGAAATATATAATAAAAATTTGAGCTGTGATTTATGATATTCTGTACATGGACGTAGATATAGAATTAATATTTCTCGTCAAAGATGACATAAAATGATAGTGGCCAGATTGCTTGAAGAGAAAATCTTAACAATCACTGAATTATGATTGCCAGAAATTTTGAGAACATTAACCAGAAAAACCAGTTGAATAATTTTTGTAGCATGACCTACATGATCATGAAAATCTACAACATTGGCAGCAATGATTGAAGAGATTAATATAACAAGAGCATCTCATATTATTACTATCGAGGATCCTATTGAATACGTTTTTGAGCCAAAAAAGTCAATTTTTGAACAGAAACAGTTAGGTAAAGATGTGGTTTCTTTTGCATCAGCAATGAAATATGCGATGAGACAAAGACCAGATGTTATCCTTTTCTGAGAAACTAGAGATCCTGAATCTTTAAAAAATGCAATTGCATTAGCAGAAACATGACACTTGGTTTTAACAACAATTCACTCTAGGTCAGCAGAACAAACTATCAATAAAATTATTTCAATGGTGCCAGAAGATGAGCAACCAATTATCAAAAACCAGATTTCTGAAAATATGACAGCAGTAATTATCCAGAAATTAATGACACTTGCCGAATGAAAGTGAATGGTGCCAGCACACGAAATATTATTAAACAATAAAGCTGTAGAAAATACAATTCGTGAAAATAAAATGAATCAATTGAGAAATGTGATGTATACATACAGAAATAGTGGAATGTGTTTATTAGAAGATGATTTAGTTCGTTTAGTAAGAGAGAAAAAGATTACTCCAGAAATGGCAATGTTTAATGCTAATGATCGTGCTACATTAAAAAGAGAATTAGCAGAAAGCGGATTAATCTAAAATAGTGTAGACTTGAATTTTAGATAAGAAATACTACATTAAAATCAGATTTTTAAATCATAATTTTTTGGTTGAATGAATTATACAGCATTTGTGTACAAGTGAAATTCAAGAGATCTTAGAAAGATTATAATGGCAATATTGAGATCATGAACAGCCGATAATGTAAAAAGAATAAATTATGTTCAAAATTACACGTTACAAGAAAAGTGAATAAAGAAGATGGAGGAAAAATTACTTTTGATTCATACAGAAAATTTGAATAATTTATTGAATTTTCTTTCTAAAAGTTTTCCACAGATAGAAAAAATAAGTATAAATTAGTTTAATTTTTGTAAAAATATGAGAAAAAGCCAGCTAATACAGTTGTTACAGTTTGTACTCGCATGGATATTGATTTGATTATTCGTGGTTTTTGTAATGGAAAAATCGTTTATTGATTTTATACTAAAATATCGATTCTATCTTTTAATTGTGAGTGTCTCATATTTTTATTATTATTCGATTGAATATGAGCCAGACAAAAAATATAAATTTCTCAGAAATTTGATAATTTACGGTAATTTATATCTATTTCTTCACATATTTTTTCGTCCTTTGTTAAATATTTCCCACCAATTGTTCATATTGCTATGATTGATAATTTTGGGGATATGGTGGACCACAACATTGAAAAGTAGATGGAAATATTTACTACAAATTATTTGATGAATATTCAGCTTTTTTATCTTAATCTCTGGAATGTTTTATTTTTATCCAGATGAGCCTGATATAGTTGGATTTTTGGAAAGTAGGAATAATGAGGTTAGAATCTTATGAATAAATGATTCGATAGATAAAAGAGATGCTTATATTAGGATAACGAACTCAAAATGAAGTGAAGATTTTGAGATGTATCCAAATTTTAGCAAAGTTCTGTCAGAAAATTCTAGAATATCATATCCATCATTGAAATCGCAAAGAGATGAAAAGGTTGTGATTATCACTCCACAGTGAGATTTGATTTGAATTTTTCCACAGTCGGAGATTCAATTACAATTTTCATGAAAAGATTTGAAAAGAGTAGAAAAACTTGATTGAAAAATCTGATTTTTATCATGAGTATTTAAATCCAATATTGAGGTTGTATGATATGAAGAGGATTTAACACAGGAGGAATTGGATTGGTTTGTATGAATTCAAGAATCATATAAACATGAATTGGTATATTATCTGAAAAATCAGATTTCTGAGAGTAATATATGATGGGCAAATAATACTATAATGTATAATATTGATGGAAAAATTATCGGATTTTTGTCAAAAATTTTTCCAGCTACGTTTAGTAAGAATCTGCGTAATTATAATGAATTTCAAAAATATTTCAGTCGAGTTGATGATGGAGTTGATTTATGAAGATATGCAATAAAACAATGAACATGAGAATCTCTAGATTCTTTGCGATGAAATTTACAAGACAATATGGATATGTGAAAAAGTAATACATATTGATGGTTAAAAAAACCTGAAAATAGATAGTTTTATGAGATGGAGTATATTTCTTATGGTATTATCATCCTTCTCATTTTTTGCAGTATTGATTTTGTCTTGGCATTTATTATAATTCATTGTTGTTTATTCATACTGAAATATGGCAGACAAAAATCAATTATTTATAGAAACTCCAGATAACGTGTTGTATGACGTTTTTTTGAAATGATTAAACGAAGAAACGGTCAAAAAGATCTCATTTGATTTGCAAGAGCCGGATCGAATGCTACAGCACAGACTTGAATCGTTAAAAATTTTTCGTGAAATAAAAAAGCCTGATTTTGGTCCAGATATTTCATCCATTGATTTCAATAATCTTGTTTACTACGCAAAACCCAAAAAGTGATTCGTATGAGCAGCAGATTCATGGGATAAAGTTCCCCAGAACATCAAAAATATTTTTCAGCGTTTAAATATTCCAGAAGCAGAACAGCAATTCCTAGCTTGAGTGGGATGACAGTTCGATTCATCAGTAGTTTATCATAAACTCAAAGAAAAACGACAAAAAAGCTGAATCATCTTTGATGATATTTCTGTTGCTATCCGTGAACACTCGAACCTAGTTCGTAAATATTTCATGAAATTAGTTCCTCCTACAGATCATCAGTTTGCTGCACTTCACGGAGCCGTTCGAAGTGGTGGAACTTTTGTATATATTCCAGAGTGAATTCAGATTTCTGATCCTTTGCAGGCCTATTTTCGTATGAATACGTATGAATGATGACAGTTTGAGCATACTCTCATTATTCTCGAAAATTCCACAAGTTGTAGTTATATTGAATGATGTTCTGCTCCAAAATATGACAAACGTTCACTTCATGCGGGTTGTGTGGAGATTTTTGTGGGTAAAAATTCATCAATGCGTTATACATCAGTGGAAAACTGGTCACTAAATACATTTAATCTGAATACAAAGCGTGCACTAGTCGAAGAAAATAGTCATATGGAATGGATTGGATGAAATTTAGGTTCATGAGCTACAATGCTATATCCATGCTCAATTCTCAAATGAGATAATTCTACATCTGATAATCTTTCTTTAGTCGTAGCATCTGCAAATCAGCACCAGGATGTCTGAACCAAGGTGATTCATATATGAAAAAATACATCTTCAAATACGATTTCCAAATCTATTTCCAAATCGTGAGGAGTAAATACATATCGTGGATTAGTTCAAATCCAACCAAGCGCGGAAAACGCTGTAGCTTCTACACGTTGTGATGCGTTGCTTCTCGATGAGGTTTCAGTTTCAGATACGATTCCTACTATCCAAATCAAAACAGATGATGCTACAGTTTCTCATGAAGCTACCGCTGGAAAAATAGATGAAAATCAGCTTTTTTATTTGATGAGTAGATGACTTACAGAGGAAAAAGCTATGGCAATGATAGTGAATGGATTTATTTCATCGATTACTAAGGAAATACCACTAGAATATGCAGGAGAGCTAAATCATTTAATCCAAATGGAGATGGAAGGTAGTGTAGGATAGTGAATGTGGAGTAAATGACCGAAGAATCCAGAAAGAATGAAAATAAAACGTACAGTGGATTCTTTGCTACGCTCAGAATGATTTTTTAATTTTATTTGCTTTTGAAATGTTAACACATATAATAATATGTTATTTTCCAAAAAAATTTATTTTTATATAATATTATATAGATGTATATACCTAGCCAGGAAATATTGGAGAAATATGCTAATGTGATGGTGAATTTTGCACTTTGGGGAGGGGAATGAATAAAAAAGTGAGATGTAGTTTTTGTTCAGATTCCAGAAGCAGCAAAGCCATTTTATATTCCACTTCAGACTGCAATACTAAAAGCATGATGACATCCAATTATGCAATATCTTCCAGATGGAGTAGCTAGAAATTTCTATGAAAATGCATCTGATGAACAATTGAGTTTCGCTCCAGAGGCTTATCAAAAATGAAGAGTAGAATCTATGACTCATAATATTCTAGTGATTGCAGATTCAGATTTGCATGAATTAGATGGGATAGATCCATCCAAGATGATGAAAAGAATTCAAGCGAATAGAAAATTCCGTGATTTGAGAGATAAAAAAGAAAGAGAGTGAAAATTCTCTCGAACGATATGTATGTACGGAACTGAGGCAATGGCTAAAGAAGCTGGACTTTCGATGGAGGAATATCGAAATCAGATTATTACAGCATGTTTCTTGGATGAGGCAAATCCTGTTCAAAAATGGAAAGACATTAATTGAGAAATTTGCCGTGTGAAAGATAAGCTTAATGAATTGAAGCTTGAATACGTTCATGTAATCGGTCCAGATGAAGATTTGAAACTAAAAATTTGAGCTGACCGTTTATGGGAGGCAGGATGAGGATGTAATATTCCATCTTTTGAAATCTTTACTTCACCAGATTGTAGGGATGTGAATGGATGGATGAAATGTAATCAGCCTCTCTATAGATATGGAAATCTGATAGAATGAATCAGGCTTGAATTTAAAGATTGAAAATTAATTTCAGCTCATGCAGACAAAAATGATGAAATCTTACAGGAAATGGTAAAGATTGAGTGAATGGATCATTTATGAGAGTTTAGTCTGACTGATGCGAGAGTATCGAGAATTACCCACTTTATGGCAGAGACACTTTTTGATGAAAATGTGGGGTGAGAATATGGAAATACTCATGTAGCACTGTGAAGAGGATTCGATGAATGCTATGCAGGAGATAAGTCACAGTTGGATAATCCAGAATTCAAAAAATCAATCTGACTCAATATGTCTCCAGAGCACGTAGACGTAATTTCTACAGCGAAAAGGAAAGCAATCTGAATTTTACCTAGTTGAGAGGAAATTACCATATACGAAGACGGAAAATTTATGATATAGAAGATTTTTGAACACATATTATATCATAAAATATATAAAACGCAAGTAAATTATTTGACAAAATTATTAAAATATTTGCGTTTTTTTTGATTTGGGGTTATAATCTAATTAAAGATTTTTTATATCTTATTTGCAATAAAATGAATAGATTTAGAGTTAATTTACATCCAGCTTTCTTTGATAGTCTTGAAGTGACTGAATCTTCTGAAAAAACAGATAACATTACAGAAGATTTAAAAGACACTAAAACCGATATCATGAATGATCCAGATTTTAGGGATATGGCAAGAAATGTATACGAGGAAGTTCGCTATGAATACTCAAATGAACAAAGTTTTAGAAAAGATTTGAATAGATTTAATGCCAGAGTTGCTAAATATGGCGACAAATGGAAAGAAGAAATATCAAAAGGTTGGGGAACCTTACTTATGGCATTAAACGAAGAAGGATATTTTGAAGATTATACTCCAGAGAAAAAAAATAAAGAATTAAGGAAAATTAAGGAAAAATACGTAAAAGAAGTAAAAAAACAATATAAAAAAAATATATGGTATGCAAAAGATGAAAAATTTAAAGCTATAAAAGATAATATTTTCTGAGAAGAATCTATGGATTATCCTGCAAATAAGATTTACTGTAAATTAACTGGAGCAGGTACAATTATTGCAGCAGGAAGATCTTATAGAGAATGATATGGAATAGATAGGTTGGTAGATGTGGAAGAAACTATAGATGGAAGTACTGAAACATCAATAGATGGAGATGATAAATATTTAAAAAGAGCTGATAGAAATTTCTTATCAAGAGATTTGCCAGAGTATTTATGGAACATCAAAGGAAAGACTGTATGAAACATAGATCTAGGGGTTTTTAGTATAGAAGAAGATAGAACATCAAAAATTGATAGAAAGGCGATTAAAGAGTTCTTAAAAGCAGCAGGTAAAATTGATGTAAGATGAAAAGATAATGCGATAGCATTGTTAGAAGCATTTCGTGATGATAGATTGTCAGCTAGATCATGAAAGAAAAAATATAAAGCAGTTTTAAAAGCTCACTGAATAGATGTATCAGATGGTAATCTTTCTTCTATTGTGAGAGCTGGGGCTTTTTATATCAGCACACAGAGAAATGGACTCTCTTCTAGAGATCAGCATCCTATTTATTTGGATGTTTTGACTATCATAGAAGAAGCAGGATGAGCAGCTAACGCCATTAATAATAATAGACAAAAAGTTGAGGAAGCGAAGTTGTCTAAGAAAGATGGTACAGAATCTGAATCCCTAAATGGAGTATTAGATATGCCAGAGAATAAAAATCTCAAATATTTTGCTCAAAAGCTTTGAATTAGAGATTTAGCAAGAGTTGCTAGATTGGCTGAGAAAAGTAAAGATTATTTCATAAAAACACCAATAAAAAATATTATCGCAAACTTAAATAATGATAATGAGCTAAATGCATCAGACTATGTTATATGATGACAAAAATCATGACAACAATTCTTGGAAATTTTAAACCAGTTAAATATAAAAGAAGAAGATGCACTAAATAATTTATACGAGCGTGCTATATTAGAAAATAAAGCATTATGATTAATAGATGAAAATTTAATACCCGGTAAAGAGCAAGTTAAAACTCAAATTGAAGCATGAAATAAAGAACTAGTTCTACTATTACAGAATATCATTAGTAAGCCAGGAGAAGACTTGGCTACATTGCTGTCATGACGTAGGGAATGACAGAGCTTGGCAGATTGGGTTAGTGAAGATAAATTATCAGAAATAGAAGCAGAATGAAAATCTAGAAAGGAAGCATTCAATGAGGCTGGTGAAATTCTAAAAAATGTACCGCTAGATCAATACAAAGCATATTTTGAATGAAAACAATGAGTAAATGTATCTAATTTTGCCGATTTACAGGCATCTTTGGCTTCATGTTTATATGATAATTATAAACTATGATTATGAGCATGATCAACATTAACTTTTAAAAATTGGGCAGAATGATTACAAATTTGAGTATGAGCACAAGCTAGAGATAAATGAGGAATGCTCGGTTTAAATATATGATACGATAAAAGTTTTTATGTATGAAAAGATTGGACACTTACACAAGGCCTTTCAGCATGAGTATTTTTACCAATAGTATCATGAAGCAAGGATGCATTAGCAGGTGCATGATTAAATTTCACAGCAGATAAGGTAACTGTAAAAACAGATACATGAGTGACTCATCATCGCTGATTTGATGCTTGATTTAATGTGGTTACAAGAACTGTATATGGATGATGGCATGAAAATCGAGATAAACTAGAATGATTAGAAGAGGCAGCTTCATATCAAAGTGATATTTTTGAACAGAAGATAATGTGGAGCCTGCTTGATGATATTAAATCGGGGTTAGAGAATAGTGATGATTCAAAAATGGACTTAAATGATCCAAATATTCTAAATATGGTAAAAGCTAAAATAGAAGAAAAAATTAACGAACAAGAAGATATAAAACCTGGAGATAAACAAAGCATTGAAGATGGAATGATTAGAATGCTTACAGTTTATAATAATGCAGATCTAAGTAAGGACGGAGTAAAATATCTAATAGCCAAAAATATTGCAGAACAATATAAATTGTCATGGATAGCTCAAAGAAAAATTGACATCCAGAATGGTGGTGTTTATTTTTCATGATATAGTATTTGAGGATTCTGGAAAGTGTGAACTCATCTAGTATGAATTTATGCAACAGTAAGTGCAACTAAACAAGAAATCGATGGACGCTGAGATAGATATGTTCATCAGTATGAACAAGAAGAAGATTATCAGGATGTATGGACTCAAGGGTTACTAGATTCTGAAATTAATACAAAACTTAGATTGTCTGGTAATAGAGCTCTTAGAATAAATGAAGATGGAACTCGTATTATCATACCAGCTTCCATAGCTCATAGGGTAAAAGTGACTGAAAAAATGAAATGATTTATAGAAAAAGATGATAAATGAAATTATCTAGTTCATCCTAGTGTAGTAATGTCAGTGAATGTGCCTGTATGATCGGCTGTGACATGAGGAGAGTTGATTGTCGGATGAAAAAAATGAGATAATAGTGAGCATCTAGGTAGAGTGCCAGAAGAAGAATATATTGTACAAAAATTTGAGGAAAGTAAAATATCAGCTCTAAGAGAAAGTGTTGATAAATACGATATGCGTATAATAGATTCAGCTTTACAACAACTGATAGCTAAGTGTCCAAATGATAAACAACTAGTAGATTTCGTAGCACAATTAACAACAGAACAAAAAGGAAATTTGGTTGACAGTCTTAATGCCATCAATAACAACAATAAGAAAGCAAAACTTACTATAGATACCGATAGTACTTGAAATTTAAAACTTAATGATCCAATTATGTTGGGTGATGGTTCATGATTAGAGATAGAATATAAATCTAACTCTGAAATGATTAGCGAGGATGTGAAAGAAATTGCACAAAATGTATATACAGAAGCATTAAATCTAAAAGATCCAAAATTCTTACATGAGGTAAAACACAAACCATGGAATACATGGAAAGATTTTGAAAGAGCATACAACACACTTATTACTACGGGGCAAGGAGAAAACGACGTAAAAGAAAAAATAAAGAAAATTTTCAACTACATAGACGGAAAAAATAGATGAATTCATCAAATTTCTAATTTTGAAGGAATTTTAAATAGTAAGTTTGATGCACTAACTGGGGATGATTTGGTGCAAGCATTAATGTCAATCAGAAATATCTTTGCTAGATCAAGTCAAGTGCGATGAAAAACCAATAAATATGAATTTAAAACACGGGATAGAAAAAACACAATGCTTAGTATCATTGAGCAAAGAAGTGGTAGAAATGGTGAAAGTTGAATTTTAAAAACACTTCTAGATAACAATAAAATAGATGTGGAGGCAAAACAGCGATATAGACAATTATTCAGCTCGGTTTCAAAATATGTGCATTGAGAAAGTTGATTTAATGAACATGAAGCTCAAGCTCTTGATTTGAAAAATACTGTTGGATTTAATCTATGAGATAAAGCAAATCCTGAGAATCCATTATTTGATCCACAGATATACGATCCTGCAGTAGATTTGAATAAATTAGAAGAATATGGATTTAATCATACAACAAGGGAATCTTTACATCAACGTGCAATGGGTTTATTCGCAAAAAATCCAGCTCTAGTTAATCCTATATTAAAAAGATTGTGAGTTGGAAAAGTGGATAAAAAAATATTAGAAGAAGCGGTAGATAAAGCAATAAAAAAACCAGATAATAATAATAAGATAGAAATGGATGCAGACGGAAAATGTAAACTAACACTTGACATTAATGGTAAAATAGTTACAATTAATGCATGAATGACATTCTGATTCTTTACTCAGTGTGTGAATCATACAATTATATTGAATGATATTTCATGAGATCGAAATGGAACTACTGTAAATTATAAATCATCATCTCACGGGGCTTCTACTGTCGGAGAAGGAACATCTCAAGATAATACAGCCACTACAGTATTTACAGTTGGATGAGCTGCTGTAGTTGGAGGTGATAGTGGAAATGATAATTGAGGATGAGCAGATACTGAATTATGATGAGATGGAGGAAAATGAACCTGAGAAGGTGGAGATTCACATCTAGAAAATAATCATAACTACAACTATCATTAAAAGGTAAAATATAACAATTTCTTTTAGCTAAATAATATTTATAAAATGAAAAAGAAGTTAGGATTGATGCTTTTCGTTTCATGATTACTATTGTTTAGTACGACAATGGCGATTAATGAAAACAAAAAAGAAAAGATTTATGAAAATGTAAGTCAATCAGATTGGGAGAGCCTTAGTAACAATTATTGGAGTAAGGCAATTTGTAAAGAAGAGAAAGAAGTTGAAGTATATTCATGAGAATATAGAGTGATTTGGGATCATTTCAAAAACTCTAATCCAAAAGGTGGATTGTCTTATTATATTCTTGATGCTAAATCAATGGATTCATGAAATTATATCCTTTATAATACTTCCTCTGATGGATATAATAATGAACTCGTAATTTGGAATAGCTCAGTATTTCAAAATCGTGCTTGATGATCAAAAATTCAACCATGAGAAATAGTTAGACATATGAGTACAGCAGAAGAAGTTGGTGGTACTTTTAAATATTGACCATGGACCCTTTCTTCACCAGTTACTGATAGTTTAGATAATAAAAAATTTCAAAAAGCAAATTATAGATCAGATGGAAGTCATCCAAACAAGCCAACAATGTCTCCAAATTGGGATGCAGAAATCAGGATAATGACATTATACGATGAAGACCATAATCCAGGATCATCAAGTGATAATAAAGTAATAGTTGAATGTCAAAAGATGGTAATCAGACGATGTGGAGATGGAATCTTAGATGAAGAACACGAAGAGTGTGATCCAGAAGTTGAACCATGGAAATCCGATGGAACTTGTGATCCAGAAACATGTAAAATAGCTCCTAAATGTAATTCAAAATATAATTGAAAGGTTGTTACAGGTGATTTAAGAAAAGCTAATGATTTATGTGAAGTTTGAAATGTAACTAATCTTGTGGAAACGGAAACTAATTGGACATGGAATTGTGATGGAGTATGAGATCCGGTAGCATGTTCTGCAACGAAGAGAAAACAGGGAACTCCTGATATAGAGAAAACTTTAAAAGATAAAATCCCAGTAAGTCATACATGACAAAAATTGGATTGGGAAGTTAAAGTAACTGCAAAAGGATGAGATATTACAGATTTTGAAATTAAGGATGTTATGCCAAAAGAATTGGAGTATCTAAGCTGGTCTTATAGTGGACAAAAACCAAACTGAATAACAGTGACAAAGGAAGAAAGAACTGAGACATCATGAGATAATATCGTACATTATTGGAGTGTAGATTGAACATTGGAAGAATGAAAAACTCTTACAATAATAGTGAATACAAAAGTGGTTAAAATGCCAGCATCATGAGATAATATTATAAATATAGCATGTGTAATAGATGATAATAATGTGATAGACTGTGATGATGATACTCCACCAAGTCCAGAATGAAAACCAGTAATCCAAAAAACATTAATAGATAAAATCCCAGTAGATCATACATGACAACAATTAGATTGGAATGTAAAAGTAACTGCAAAAGGATGAGATATTACAGATTTTGTGATATCTGATATTGTACCAAGAGAATTGGATTATAAAGATCGAGAAATAGGTGAGAATGGAGATAGACTTAATGTAACATACAGAGATGGTGCTAGTCATAGTACATGAAATGGTGCTGAAGTGCATTATTGGGATGTGGCTTGAACATTGAAGAGTTGACATTATCTTACAATAAAAGTAAAAACTGAAGTAAAAGAAATGCCGGATCCAAATAAAGATATTAAGAATATTGCATGTGTACAATTAAGTGGATCTGATTATGTAGAGTGTGATAATGATAAGACAGGTAATCCAAAACTTCGAATTAAGAAGCATATCTTGAGTGGTAATAATTTAGTTAAGGTTAAGACAGGTGTAAAAGTCTGAGATAAAATAACATACAGAATTGATTTTGGAAATTCTGGTGATGCGGTAGGAACTATCGTTTCAATCAAAGATTTCTTACCTAAAAACGTAAAGTATCTGAATAGTGAAATTTTCATTGTTACAGGAACAAATTCATCATCAGAACAGGTATGAACTGGTATAGTTTGAACATATCAAGTGTCAGATGGTGTATATATTGATATTTTTGGAGGAATTACTCTTCAACCTGGACAGAGATGATATATCATTATAACAGGAGAAATTTTGAGTGATTTCCCAGATCAAAGAACTAATTTTGCATGTATCTATGACGATGATGATTTAATTGCTTGTGATGATGCTTCGCACAAACCAGAAGAAGATGATGGTTATAAGTGTAAATCATTAACTATTAAATCTGCAACTATTAGTCCAAGTTGACGTACAGTAGTTGAATGTACTACAACTTCATCAAGAAAAGCAAATATTGAAATAGATTGTGGATCTGGGGCTAAAGTCAGATATATTACATGATCTAATGTATCATTATTAACAGGAACTTGTTCTTACGCAAAAAATTGAAAATATACAGTTACATGTAAGGTAGATGGTGAGAACCCTCCTAAAAGTTGTACATGAAATGTGACAGTAAAATCATCATGTTTTCCTGCATGAACAAAAGTAATGATGGCGGATGGATCACAAAAGAATATCGAAGATATAAGAGAATGAGATATTGTACTTTCTTATAATGTAAATACAAATTCTAATGAGAAAAATGTGGTAAAACAAAGGATTATACATGAGAATAATGTACATGAAATGTATGAATTGACTATTAATTGAAAGGTGTTAAATGTAACAGATGCACATAGATTCTATGTAAGAGAATCATTAACTTCTAAAAATTATAATTGGATTGAGGCTAAGAATCTAAAAGTAGGGGATATCTTATTAATGAGTGATGGTAAGCTAGTTAAGATAGAAAAAATTAATCATTACAACAATAAAGAGACAGTTTATAATTTAACAGTGGAAAATAATCATAACTATTTTGTTGCTGAATGATATTTAGTTCACAATAGTAAAAAACCTACGACTTCTCCAACCTGTAATTCTTTAAAAGAAGAAGGTGATAATCTAGTATGTACAGCAAGTGAAAATGCTTATTTTAGAGTTACTTGTGATGGTGATTTCTTAGGTAATGTAGAAGGACAGGATGAAAAAACAAAATATATAAATATACCATATTCTAAATATAAAAATTGTAAAGAGGTGAAATGTTATGTAAGTGATTCAAAAAACAGTGGTAGAAGTTGAACTCCATGTGAACGAGAAAATAAAGAATCGAATCCAGAAGGAGAATCTCAAGAATGTATAAATGTAAATGCTGGAAACTTCTCTATACACGAATGAGAAATATTCCCATTCTACTGGAATATGGCAAATTTAAATAGTGAATATTATAATCAAGAGAATTCATACACTACAATAGACTGAGATTATACAAACCCTGAATCAAAATACAGTAAAAATTTAGAATGTAACAAAGGCGATGAAAATAAAATTGCAATGGATTCAATGATCTGTACTTTTAATATCTATGATGCAAATGTTTATACTAAAAGATATGAAAATTGAGAGACAAAAAATCATCCATTATATACCATAAAGTGACCATGTCTTTCTAGCAAGAGTGTAATTGAAAATGAGCCATTAATAAAAGATTGGTATAACACAATGGTCGAAAATTACTGTAAAGATAAAGAATGCTACTTCTATTATGGTACGAAAGGAAATTACGGAGGTTATAATGGAAAAGATATTGTTTTGCCTACAGCTGTATATTTCATTGAAAAATTTGGAACGTGAGCAAGATTGAGTGTCGATGCTGGATGAGGTTGGACTACTTGGGATTTGAAAAGAGAAGATTCACCAGAGAAAGATAAATCTTTCTGAGAATATAAGATAGAATTGAGTAATGTAGAGTATTTAAAATGTGATGGTGAATACTGGACTAAGGTAGAAAATAAAGATATGGATCCTTGTCAAAGTGACTTTATGTTAACAAATTCTTATACAGTACAAAAAACTCCATCAGGTAACTTAACGGCTTCTACTGAGAAATTGAAAAACTACAGATTTTATAATGGAACTCAAACTTTCAGTGATCTTCTTAAAGCAATCCAGACTACATCATATAATAAGAATGATAAGGTTGAGAATGCAATGAAAACTTTTACTTCCAAATATGAAAAATTGGCAGTAAATGTGAAGGGTGGTATTGCAGATAGAGATAGTAACAAAAAAGCTACGATTAAAAAGGTTCCATGAAAGAGTATATACTTTGTAGATGGGGATGTTGTTATTAACGGAACAAAGGACATTAAGAGTCCATTTACTATGGTAGTAAAGTGAAATGTTACAATAGAGTGAAATGTGAATAATAATATGATGGTCTTAGCTGAAAAGAATATCATATTTAAATGAGATTGTGAGAGTACTCAGACTGTAAAATGAATATTTTATGCTGGAGGTAACCTAATTAGACAATGAGTTGATAAGAACGACGACATAAAAAATAATAAGCGGTGTACAGAATGATGACTTCATGTTAAATGAGTATTAATATGAAATAATTTCAATAAATTAATGGATGATAGTAGATCTAATATTAATAAGTGGTTTGGAGTTGAGTGAAGTGAGCAAGAAATAATAAACAAAAGAAGAAAAATTGTTATGGATTGAGCTAGTGTAGTTATCGAATACTCACCATCAATCTTTACTAAGTCTACTATGCCTCCAGGTGCAGAAGACTTTACAACAGCATTAAGTATCTATAAGAATTAAAAATAAGAAAGCTGATCTCGAAATGAGGTCAGCTTTTTTTGTATCATGTTTGTCACTCTGTGGTGTCAGCCGAAGAATCTATAGGTGCGGCATATCGTTATCCTGAACGAATGTGAAGGATTCAGGATAAAACAATAAACTTTTTTGTGGATTCTTCGGTCGTTTTACTTTCTCAGAATGACATATAGTATTATATTCGGCCTTTTATTTATCTTTTCTTTTTTGTCAAAAAAATCTTTCTCTTGCAATTCATAAAAAAAATACTAAACTAAACTTAGTTTACCAAAATTTTCATATATTACATGGAAATCAAAAAGATAGATACCACCACTCAGAAACAGACAATCATTGCTACGAGGCCAGACAGTTTTGATGATTTTGTTGGACAATCTCATATCAAGAAAATGCTCCAAACAGCTATCACCAGTGCCAAAAAAAGAAACTGACCATTATGACATATCCTTTTTTCTTGACCAAGCTGATTTGGAAAAACTACGATGGCTCACATCATCTCCCAGGAGTTATGAGTAAATAATAAAATAATTACAGCATATGCTATCACCAAACCTAGCGAAATAGTTAGTATTTTAAACGCTTTAGAATCGTGAGATATTCTTTTTATCGACGAAATTCATCGTCTCAAACCAAACGTGGAAGAGGTTCTCTACACTGCGATGGAAGATTTTGTTGTCGATATGGTAATGCCAGAATGATGAAATATCAGAATTCCAATTAATCCATTTACCTTAATCTGAGCCACAACTAAGCCCGAAATGTTGTCTAAACCGATGAAAAATCGTTTCGTTTATTCCTTTCATCTAGTGGACTATACAGATACAGAAAAATCCGTTATTATTCAGAGATATCTCCAGGTTTATGATGTCAACCATGATTCAAATGTCCCTATAGAAATCGCCAAGAAGGTGGATTCGGTTCCGAGAGAAATTCATAATTTATGTATAAAGATTCGTGATTATTGTGTAGAAAAATGAATCAAAAATCTGACTTCTACAGAATTATCAGAGTTCTTCCAACATGCTCAAATTCATGATGGAGGATTGACTCCCCTACACGAAAGATATTTGGAAGTTTTGGCTCAATATGATAGACCAATCGGACTTAGAGTGATTGCTACTCAGTTGTGAATGTGAGAAAAAGCTATCGAAGATGATATTGAACCGCTATTACTCAAACTCTGAAAAATAGAAAAAACTACACAATGAAGAATCCTTTCTGAATGACACTAATTATTTAGTTAATTAAATAGTATTAAAATGTCTACGAATGTGCTTAATATTTCCGAACGAGAATCTTGGATGGTTGCTTTATGTATCTGATTAGTTATTCGAGAGTTAATCCGAAAATGAATAGCATTATACAAAGCATGACAAAGAAGTCATCTTATGCGATTTATATTTATTTTTATACTCAATACTTGTGGTATTCTTCCAATAATATATTTGATATTAAATAGGGAAAGAAAATAAATAAAAAACTATAAATCTTGATTTACAATAATAAATCATTATCTAAATATCAGTTTTATTGTATAATATTGTTTATTATGAAAAAAGGTATCTGATTGTTGCCACTATTATGATTATTAATCATATCTGGATGTGGAAGTTCGAGTGTGGTAGAGTATAATGATGATTTTGTGGCCCTCGTTAAGGAGTGTACAGATGCAAGTCAAGAATTATATAAAAATTATAATGCTGAATTAGTAACTATAGATTCTATAGAGCAATCCGTGCGTGACACTATAATTATATGTCAGTGATCTCAAGAAAAAGCATCAAAAATGTGAAATTATGATGGAGATTCGAGTTTAAAAGATGGAGTCGTTGATTTATTGACTATGGAAGTTGATTATCTTCAAAAGTTCTTGTCTACCAAACCTTATCGAAATATAGACAACATAACAGATGAGAATAAAGATGCTTATAACTGAGTTGTGAATGAATTAAATGAAAGTCAGAATCTGTTAAATAAACAATTTACAGATTTACAGGATATACAGGAAGACTTCGCAATAAAGCACTGATTAAAATTAGAATAATAAAAAATATAAAATCCTGATCTATTTCAGGATTTTTTTATTTTAGTAAATTTTTATGCAAACATAAAAGGGAAAACTTAATTTACAACACCTATCATTATATCATTTCATAAAAAGTCAAGATAAAGATTCCGCATCGTTTAGTGATATAATCATAAAACATCAGTTAATAACTAGGCTTTAGTGATAAAAATATTTATAATATTTTCTATAAAATATTCACTAAAAAGCTTGAAATTTGTTTTAATTCTTCTAATATCATTTCTGTACGAAGTACTTTTTATTTCATACTATTAGTACTAATGACTAAAACTGCATTAATCGCTAGCTTAGCAGAAGAATTAGGAGTTTCTAAGAAACTAGCTGCTGAATTAGTAAACG
>OCTX011709727.1_pt1 | contig 28219 bp, 19 predicted proteins | sample 1539691 | NCBI WGS metagenome assembly OCTX01 (sample SAMN02144231, study PRJEB22623) | gut metagenome | biome: sheep rumen | host: Ovis aries | place: New Zealand
AATCACGTTTTGTAGATTTTCTCGAAAATCCGCTTCATATTGTTTTGCATCCTCTATCTTCTCCTTGTTGATGGAAAGGATGGGGTCATAGTTTTCTCCGCCAGATTGTTGGATGAACAATAGGGCAGGACTGACGGGGATATGACGGGGATTGATTTTCTCGGAATTACCTACGATGATGGAATACAACATCGTTTGGAGGAAATAATCCGTGTGTTTCTTGCTCATATTCTCGTTGCTGAACAATTCGTCTATGCTTTGCGTGGCCGATCTTGGCACTTTTCCCGTTTTGTAATCGAGCACTCGAATGCGCTCGTTGCCTTGTTCGTCGTGAATCATATCCAAGCGGTCGATGATTCCACCCACTTGTACGGTTCTTTTTCCTTGGCTGGTTTCGATAGTGATGTTCTCAGAAACATACAATTCCAATCCCATGATGTTGAAATGGGAATGGCGGGCATCTATCTTGAGCAACTGGCGCAGATACCTGATGATGACCTCTCGATTGATGAGTTGCAAGCCATTGTATTCTGGAAGGTAAGCATTGTTGCGTATGCCGAAGAGTTCTTCTCTAAACGCTTGGTCAACAATCATTTCCAATTGTTCGGGATGCTTGAGGAATTCTTGGATGCTGTCTTTCGTGATTTCTTTCTTGTCAATCCAAAGACGCTTGTAAATCAATTCTGCAGAACGGTGGAAGATATTACCGAAGATGCGATTGTCAACATCTTCTTCATCCGCCATTTCAGGTTCTTCTATGCCTGCTATTCTCATGTAGAAGAATTGCAACGGACATTTGATGTATTGATTGATGGCGGTGGGAGACAACTTTTCTATCTCGTTCAATCGTGCGAGGATGTTGTCGTCTTTCGCTATTTCGGTACTCGTGGCGTTGAGGGGTTGAATGCCTGTGCGTAGGGTTTCCTTCCGTATGGCGTGAGGACTTTCTATCATCAGTTGCAACATAAAGCGACTCATCTCGCCTGTGTGTCCGTCTTCGGTGGAGTTATTGTAGAGAATCGTCACGTCTTTGGCACGTTGAATCAAACTATTGAAATAGTAAGAATAGATGGAAACCTTGTGGTCTATCGTAGTAAGGTCGTAAGCCTTGCGAATGGAGTGGGGGATGAACGACGTATCGTTTATTCCCTTCGGCATATTGCCCTCATTGCACGATAAGATAAGAACGTGCTCAAAGTCCAAGTTTCTGGTCTCCAAAACGCCCATGACTTGTATGCCTGTGGCTGGTTCACCGTGGAAAGGAATGGAGGTGCTGGACGTTAGTTGATTGACGAGTCGTTGGAATGTACTGAGATCTACTTCCAAGTCGCCCGAGAGAATGAGTTCGTGAAGGCGAGTCATCAGGGTGTACGACTTAAATAGCGATTCATGGAAGAATGGATCTGCCACGTCTTGAGAGTTTTCTGCAATCTTTTGCAAGATGTCTATCAACCATTGTGATAGTCTTTCCGTGAAAAGCGAATTGTCTTCGGTGGAGATGTCTTTGAACAATAGGGATAATCCTTCATCTATCGAAAGGAATTCGCGTGAGGGATAGAATTGCTTTTGTTCTTTCAAGGATTGTTTCACCTTGACGTAATCAGCCGAGATGTATCTCGTATAGGGATGGTTGAGAACCTTGTTTACATAAAACAAGCGGTATTTGTCTTGATGCTTGTAAAGACCTGCCGTTTGCAGGGTTATCAAGATGTTGATGAGCGAAGAAAAGGGTGATTGGGAAAGAGGATAACCTGTCGTGATATTCACGCTATCAACTTGCGAAGGGAGGCAATGAATGGCTGTCTGTAAGAGATTTTCGTCGCAAAGGATAATGGCTGTGTCTCTACCTGCTTCGATTCGTCCTTTCTCTTGTAACCAATGACTGATATAACGGGCTTGAAGGTTTTCTGTAGGACTACTGATATAGGTGATTTCCTTGGTTTTCCTAAAACAATCGTAGATGACTTTGTCCTTGTTGTCAAATTCGTTGGGAAACTTGGAGAGGTATTTCTTGATGAAATGTCCTGCTTCATGACCGTCTGTTTGCAAGTATGATGTATCGAAATCCCAATAGAAAGCAGCTTTCTTTTGCTTCATCAAACGTTCGAACAATACTTGTTCTACTTGATGTAGCATATTAAAGCCTACGAAGATGTATTTGTCGTATTTGAAATCCAACTCTTCGCTCTCTGCTACTCGACGATACAAGGCTCCTTCGTAAGCGTTACCTTGATGCTCCAGTTCTTGGTTGTAATCTACGTATATGTCATAGAAGTGGCTCCATAGCTTGAGAAAGCGTTGGCGTAACTCGGAATCGTGGTTGTCAGAGAACGTTGAGAAGAATCGTTGAAGTAAAGCTTTTTGTTCTTCGCTTAAATACGAGGTGTCGTCAAACTCGTGGATGTCTCTCAAATTGGCAAACACTTTTCGGGCATCTGCCATGTTCTTGTCGATGTCGTCGAAGTCGGATAGCAGTATTTGTCCCCAACCATAGAAGTGGTCGAGCGTTTCCAACGAACCCGTATGTTTGGCGTATATCTTGTATAGGATACAATTCAATTGGATGGGGTCACCAACAACCAATTGACTATGCTTGCGGAATAAATCGCTAATTGTGATGTAGGCAGGACTCCAAAGGGGTTTGTCAACAAGTCGGGCAAGATACTCGTTGAGGAAGATGGATGCTCGTTTGTTTGGGAATACTACCGCTACTTGCGATAGGTTGTTACCGTATTTCGTAATAAGGTCTTTCGCTACGAATTCTAAAAAGGAGTTGTTCATTTTACTTCATTGATTAAATTGCTATAAACATACCATAAATAACCCTTGATATTAGTGTATCCCATCTCTGTCAACAACGACATATATCTGCGTACTTGGTCATGATGCTCGCTGATAGGTTTACCAAACTTAAAGTCAACGACGATAACTTCGTTTCCGTCTGTCATAACTCTGTCAGGACGATGTTCGGTGACTTTGTTTTCATCATTATCGTAAGTGAGGATAGTACATTCGTTTAAAATAGTCCATTTGTTAGAGAACCATTCAGCTACTCGCTTGTCATTAAGGCGTTTAGTGAGCATAGCCTTGAGTTTTTCTTTAGTAATCTCCTTGTTGTATAATACGCCTTCTTGTTCCAATAGTTGTAGGGCTGGTTCAATGTCGTCTGCCGTTTGAATGGTGGAGAAGATGTTGTGCAAGATGTTTCCCATGAGTATATAGCCATTTTGCTTTTCCGTTTCTGGGTCTTGCGTGACGAACGACTTACTTTTATTGCTTTGGTAGAATTTCACCTTCTCCTCGTAGGAGTTGATGAGTATTTCACGAGGATAGGTGGGTTGGTTGAATACGTTCTTACTCTCTTCTTTCTCTTCTTCCTTTGCGTTGGTCGTTAATGTGCCGAACGAAAATAAAATACTTGCTTCTTTATTATCGTTCGCATCGTCATATAAGGAGTTTTGCAATTTTTCTGACATAGGAGAAAGCGTTTGCTCAATGAGGTATGAACGAATGGCGTTTTCATTCCTTTTTCCATATACAAAGAGGCTCTTCTTGGCTCTGGTAAACGCAACGTATAACAGATTGAGATTGTCAACCGTATTTTGGAAATGTTCCTGTTGATAGTCTGGCCAAAAGATGGTGTCTTTCATACTACTCTTGACAAAGTCGATGGGAATCAATGGCAACTTGTTGTAAGGGCTCGCATCTTTGGGAGGCATACACCATAATACAGATTTCTTTTCCAGTTTCCAATCACAGAAAGGCATGAAAACATGGTCGAATTCCAATCCTTTACTCTTGTGAATGGTAATCAAGCGAATGCCGTTAATCTGGTCGCTATGGACGTATTTTTCATGCAGGTCTTCATCCCATTCGCACAAGAACGAATCTATATCCGACATACTTTCTATCAGATATTTGTTCAGTTGGTCATAAAAGGCACACATATACGCACTTTGGTCGTTAAGTACGCTCAATTCGAATATCCTGAACAACTTTTCTACCAGGTCGATGATGGGAAGGTTTGCCAAGCTATCCATGGAATCCACAAACTCATGAGGAAGATACTTGTTCATGTCTTCTATGTCAACAAATAAGTCACTATCAGTCAATGGAGTTTGCTTGATGTGTGTTTGGTAAGCCTTCACCAATAACGATTTACTGAGCATATCTTCAGGATGGGCGATGATACGTAATGCATTGATAATCATGTTGACGGACAAAGATGCGTCTAATCTGAAAGCCTCGTCGGACACCATCTTGATTTCTGGGTGATTCTCCATGAAATATTGTGCGATATACTCTATTGAGGAGTTGCTGCGCACAAGGATAGCCATTTTATTAAACGAAACACCAAGTTCAATGAGTTCCATGATTCTCTCACTCAATAGCCTCATCGTTTCCTCCCTGTAACTTTCCTTCGGCAACAATTGAATCTCTACGATTCCTTCTTGCGGACGATTTTGTGGCACTCGTTGTTCTACGTCTTCGTAGGCTTTTTCCAATTGTTTGGATTCCTCTGGAGTGAGTTCTTCCGTTTGACAAGCTATCTTGACCGCCTCTTGGAAGAATGCGTTGTTGAAATTGATGATGTTCCTACATGAACGATAGTTCGTTTTCAGAGGCTTCTCGGTGATTTGGTCTTTCCTGAATTGTTGGTCGATGTTGTTCAGCAGTCGCCAATCTCCGTCTCTCCATCGGTAGATACTTTGCTTCACGTCTCCAACAATCAAGTTTTGAGAGTGTTCCCTGCTCATGCATTCGTTCATCAACACCTTGAAGTTTTTCCATTGAATCAAGCTGGTGTCTTGAAACTCGTCAATCATGATGTTTTCGATTTGCGTACCTGTCTTCTCGAAGATAAACGAGGTGTCGGAATCATTGATTAAGTCGTGAAGTAGGGATTGGGTATCGCTTAATAGGAATCGGTTGTTTTCCTTGTTGAGGTTTCTCACCTCGTTGTCGATATAGTTGAGCAACCTCAGTTCGTACATGTGCTTTTGAGTGAGCTCTGCTGATTTGAACATGAGATACTGCTTCTTTCGCATTCTCTCGGTGTCGAGTAATAATTGATGCAAAGTGTTGTTCACGGCTTCATAGATAGGCTTCCCTGGCTTCCAGTCTGCTTTTTTCGCCCATTTCGAACTATCTTCCATCGCACTCACAACCCTCGTTTTGAGCAGTTCCTCTTCTTGATAGACTCCATTACGAAGCTTGAGGAAATATCCGCAAACACCCGACTTTCCATTGGAAAAGTCTTCTACTTGCAATCCATATTCTGATAGAGTGTCGAAAAAAGTCTCTACGTATTGGTTGATGATGTCGATAGCTCGTTTCTGTATTTGAGCTAATTCCTCATTTAATTCCTTGAACAAGTTTTCATTTAACGAAGAATCGTTAAGTTCTTGTCTATGAGATTTATATATATCCTTGAAAATATTCAAACCAAATCTCTTGATGTCATGAATGACGTTCCAACTCTTCTCTTCATCAACATTCTTTTGAATGTAACTGATAATCCATAAAAGAACCTTACTGGTAGCATGAAGGTTTTCGATAAGTCGATCAACTGCCTGTTCTTCTACCTGCTTATCGTTGAGTCCTATTTTTAAGTTAGCGGTCAGCTCTAATTCCTTGGCTAAGTTCCTTAGAACACTCTGGAAGAATGCGTCAATGGTTTCTACCTTGAAATTGCTATAGTCGTGGATGAGAAGAGAGAGCGCTTGTCCTGCTCTTTCAGATGCGAATTCCCTACTAACGTTTAATTCATTCGTAATCTTCTCTGTGTAATTATCGGAATCAGGAAGCATTTTCCATATTCCGTATAATTGACTCAGAATACGCATCTTCATTTCCTCCGTAGCCTTGTTGGTAAATGTCACGGCAAGTGTATTTCGATACGAAGTAGGGTTGTTGATCAATAGTTTGATGTATTCAATGGCTAATGTGAAGGTCTTTCCAGATCCCGCACTTGCCTTGTAAACCGTTAAGGGTGTTCTCATTGTATGATAGTTTTCCATTTTACCATTTCCTGAAAAGTTCAAAACCAAACTTTACTCCAAATCCGTCAAATTTCCAATTTTTGTGAGCAATGAATGTTCCCATGGATAGCCAACGAGTAGAGAATCCATAGCCATATTCGATGTATGAGGAGAGGTCTTTTACCTTCAATCCACTCAAGTATATGCGTTCCAATTCAATAAAATGCCCAATTCCAGGAATGTGACTCATCAACATCAATGGCGATTCGTATGTGGCATTGGCGCGAACATAATATTCTGACCTATTATACCATTCGCTACTCAACAATTCAAACTCACCGCTCCAATCATCCTTCCATCCACCAGGAATATGGCTTTCCTGAAAGTTGGTAAAATCGAGAAAATACTGCGTATGACCTTTGTTTGTATAAAGTCCTGCGCCTATTCGCATAGATATAAAGCGGATTCTGCTCAATGGATGAATATATGAACCATCAAACTCCCAACGCTCATATCCAATGTTTGTTTTCAAGAATCCTTGCATACTTCTCTCGTAGTCGAGCGTTAGTATAGGGCCGTTCCAACCCATAGGGCGATATTGCAAGGAGAGAAGAGGCGCAAATGTCTTATAGGTATCTGTTTTGCCAGCCAATTGATACGCTTTTGCTTCCACGGCTTTTCGATGGTGATAAATCAATCCTACCTTAAATCCAAATCTACTCGAAATGTCGTAGTTGTTGACGAGTCTGAGATAGGTGTGTTTAAACAAGTGCATATCCATCTTGTCCCACTTAACCGTATCACTTCTCCCACTTTTGATATCTTCCAATATCTCGTAGTTGGTTATCCTATTACCATTACCCAGTTCTGCACTTATATACCCGAAATGTTTCCTGTTGTAATAGAATTCGAAAGGAACGGTATAATATATTTGTTTCAACTTGAAGGAATAACCCACTTTTGCGCGAATGTATAACTCTCTGTCGTGAGGTAATTGGTAACTACAACGAGCGTCTAACTTGTACGTAAAACCACGTCTGCCGCTATAACTCACATACAAGGGATTTATCAAGGGCTCCATCTTGAAATATCCTTGTTTGTTAGAACCGAAATCTGACCGAAGAGGAGTTAGGAGGTTTTCGCCAATATAATCCCAAAATACAATTTTCGCCAAGTTTTCCTTATGCTTTTTCGGTTGTACTTCCGTGGAATCTTGCTGAATTTTGGGAGTTACACGTTCCGTATATTGATCGATAACGGCTTGTTCTCTAGTGTTTAATGGTAATCTTACCTTAGTCATCAACTCCAAATGATTGTTTTCGGTGATGGAATCAGTTAGCGAATTGGTTGTTCTCAAGTCAACGATGTAATTTCCACTTAATTTGTTGCCGAGAAACGTAAATTTTCCGTCTACTTTGCAACTATATGGGATAAGCGACAAGATCCCTTCCTTTCCCATGTCAAGCATCAGGCGAAATCGAATCATGTCATGTTCACCTCGTAGTTCGGCTTGAATCACCCTACCAGTCTCTTTATCTATGATGGCAGCCCCTTTCATGAGTTGCGTATTTCCTGTCTTGGGTACAAATACCATCTTGATGTTTCCGTCAGCCTGTTCGTAGGTTTTGTATCGATATAATTTCTTGTTTTGTCGATTGAAGGGCGATAATAGATAATCGTCAATCAACGTTGGTTCGTACAATTTGGGCGTGATAAATTTCAACAGGGTAGGGAGAGCTTTTCGCCTATGTGGGATGGTGTTCACTTCCAATAGGTGTTGTACGTCGATGTTGTGAAGTCCTTTGAAGATAATCTTGTCATAAAACTCCCTTGAAAACAACCTTGACTTGTCGTGCGCCACTTCGTAGAGTGTGGGTACAGCCAAGAGGATGATATTTCGCTTGTCTGTGCTAAGAATGTATTTATGGTAGCAATACCTGACAATGGAATCATGGTTGGTCGTGTCAATGGTTGCGGAGTAGGAGAATACCTTTTGTAAGATGGCAGGGTCATACTTCTCTTTGGAAAAGGCAAAGACAGGCATGAGCATTAACAACGAAATCGTTATTAATTTGATGATGCATGTTCTATTTCTTTGATATGAATGCCCCATGTCTTTTGGTTGTAATCCTCTGGATTCTTTTTGCAAAGTTAGCGCTAAAAAATGCAACCACCAAAAATAGAACATCTATATCTATTCATAAAGTGATAATTTCACGTTAAAAAAAACTAAACACACATGAATAAAAAAGGGATCCTCTTTTGAGAATCCCTCAGCGAATTATTAATCTTACTATGATAATACCCTTATCTATCATTCATCTCGTTTGGTTAGAGAGAAAACAGATAATGTATTAAACTCAACCGAGATATTTCATTAATATTTTGGCGTTTCCGCTATCGCGTAACTTAGCGATGCTCTTCTCACGAATCTGACGCACGCGTTCACGTGTAAGACCTAATTGATCACCAATTTCTTCCAATCCCTTTTCGTGACAACCAATGCCAAAACATTCACGAATGATGGTAATTTCTCTTTCTTTCAGTACCTTATTCAATACAGAATTCAGTTCCAATGCCATTGATTCATGGTCAACATGTCTATCGGTTCTGCTATCGTCTCCAGAAGGCATAACATCCAACATACAGTTGTCTTCACCATCTTGGAAAGGAGCATCGATACTGATGTGATGACCGTCAGCCATCAAGCTTTGCCCGATTTTTTCCTCATCAAGTTTAGTAACGTCAGACAATTCCGAAACAGAAGGATGACGTTGGTTTTCCTGTTCAAACTTGTTGATTTCGTGATTGATTTTGTTGAGCGAACCCACTTGATTGAGTGGTAATCTCACGATTCTGCTTTGTTCGGCAATGGCTTGGAGAATACTTTGTCTAATCCACCATACGGCGTATGAAATAAACTTAAATCCTCTTGTCTCATCGAATTTTTGTGCAGCCTTAATCAATCCAATGTTACCTTCGTCAATCAAATCTGTCAGTGTAAGTCCTTGGTGTTGATATTGTTTTGCAACAGATACGACAAAACGCAGATTGGCAGTTACAAGTTTGTCTTTGGCACGTTCTCCTTCAGGTCCTCCTTTTTTAATCTTTTGTGCAAGTTCAATTTCTTCATCAATTGAAATCAGCGGAGCGCGTCCAATCTCAACGAGATACTTATCCAATGCTTCGCTCGAACGGTTTGTAATGCTTTTCTGAATCTTTAACTGTCTCATTGTCTATGTCCTCTATCTTCGCAAGTGTTTGAAAATCAGTATTTTATCCTAAAAATCAACTTTTAAGTCTGCAAAGATACATTTTTTTTCGTTTGGTAGTTCTATTTTTGTGTTAAATATATTTAATCCACTAAAAATTCCTCCGCTTTTCTTAAATCTTCGGGAGTATCGATACCGATGGTCTCAATGTCGGTAATGCCCACTTTGATGCGGAAACCATTTTGCAACCAGCGCAATTGTTCAAGACTTTCCGCCAATTCGAGCGATGATGGTGGAAGTTGGGTAACTTGTCGCAACACTTCCGTACGATAAGCGTAAATGCCCAAGTGTTTCAAGAATGGATAATGTGAAATCCATTCTGCCTTGTCTATTCCCCTGATAAATGGAATTACGCTTCTTGAGAAGTACATGGCAAATCCCTTGTTATCCACTACGATTTTGGGAGAGTTGGGATTTTCTATCGCTTCCATGGAAGTAAATGGTTTTCCTAATGTGGCAATCTCTGTCCTTGGTTCATCAAAACAAGCACATAAAGTTTCTATTTGCGAGGGTTGGATAAATGGTTCATCGCCTTGTACATTCAATACCACTTCCCAATCACCACCGATATGTTGCAATGCTTCCTCAATTCTATCCGTTCCACTCCGATGATTGGGAGATGTCATAACAGCCTTTCCACCAAATTCTTCCACCTTATTGAAAATTCTTGTATCGTCAGTTGCCACGTAAACATCATCAATTACCTTGCATACTTGTTCGTAAACTCTCTGAATAACGGTTTTACCCTTGAGAATTGCCAATGGTTTACCTGGAAATCTGGTAGAAGCGTACCTTGCAGGAATGATACCTATGAATTTTGTCATAATCAATATGTTTTTATCTGGATGACCTGAAACCATCCAAAAGTTCATACTTTTTCTTCATCATCCTATGGTAAATGTTGCGAAGCCAAATACGATAGGTCAGAATGAATACGAGACCGATAACAAACATCACCGCATAGGATGCGTTGTCGCCTAATGTAGTTTGGAGCACCGACACCAAAATCATGGGAAGGATAAATGCTACCATTTCCGCAGCAATCTGGAAATAATTGTTCTCAATTCCGCTCTTACTGATAAACTTCGTGTTTAGTGGGGTCGTCTGCTTGTTGTAAACAGCCATTTGGAATAAAACGAAATATTGAAATCCTGCCGTGAAAAATGCATAGGAGATAAGCATAAATATCGACCACTTACCCGCAAAAACGGTGGGTAACATCAATACGAATGGTAATAGTAAGATGGCACAATAAAAGAAATACTTAGCATGGAGCAACTTCAGGATATTCTCGCGACGTACCATCAAGCAATCAATGTAATTTCCCTCATTGCACATCACCTTCACCAAAAGCATGGCTCCGAAAATCACGAAATTGTACAAGCACCAGAAGTTAGTCATATACTTCGTATCGTATACGTCGGTCAACGAAATCAGTATGCTCAGAATAAATACGATAGAAACGGCATAGATAAAAGCCTTTCGAACGTTCTTGTTGCGCATGGTAGACTTGATTTCCAACTGAATGTATTGCCCCACTTCGCCTCGTTTTTCCAAAAAGGCATAGTGTTTGGAAGTATATGCTTTGGTCTTTTCCACCTTCGCCAATTCCTTCCAAATGTGCGAGAATTGCACTTTTCTGTTGATGAATACCAATAGCAATAAGAGGACTAATGGAATCAAGTAAGGCAATATACTTCCCGTTGAAATGGCTGTACCAATAGCGGCATAAAACTTAAACATGAATCTCCATCCTTTCAATATGGCAGGGAGAAACATCAAGAAGTAAACTGCGATAGGTACCAACCACCATACCATACTATCGCTGATATATGCTCGAATGATGGAATACCATTGGCTATTGGCAAGAATAAGCAAATAGGCGCATAGGAAGAATCCCAACGTAATCCAAATTCCTTGCGAGAAAACGAGAGACATCAACGCAAATGGTATGAACATGATAAACCACGTGAAATTGCCCCCATTGAACAAAGACGTAAGAATCAAGAAGTCTATACTCGTGTATTTCGAGATAGGCAATAAAATGTATGGCTTGACGATTTGCGAAGGTGTCTGTTGAACCGTGAATCTCAATAGAAAATCAATAACCAAGATAAACGGCATTATCGCCATGATGAATTCTATCGTGGTCATTGAACGACTATCGTTGGCAGCCATCGACAAGATGACGGCAAAGAAGAGCATATAAATAAAGGAGATGGCATAAACTACCCATACGAGGTATTTTGCCACCTTGTTTTGCTCGAAGTTGAAAGCACGCTTGTTTGCCAGTTTGCGGTGTTTCCGCAATGCCTTGAAAAGATCCAGTTTCTTCATTCTTCGTCGTTATCTTAAGTCTATCACTTCTGCTTTTGGGAAATCCTTGGCTTTGAAAGTGAATAGGCTATTGGGTTGATTGGAAGCCTTGAAGTTAGAGATGTCGATGGTTGTCCATGAAGAACCTTGGCGCATTTTCACCTGACTTGGAATGTAGGTTTTCTTGTTGATGTTGATGTACATTTCCTGCACGCTTCTCTTCTTGTTTTGTGCCGTTAGGTGTACTTGATAGTAGCCACTAATCGTCTTCATACTCATGTCAAAGCCACTCTTGTATAAATTGATGAATTGATAGGGATTCATGGCAGCTTGCTGAGCCTCATTGGGAGTGATGATATTCACTTCCTCTGTAGAGTTCATGTAAGTCCATTGTGTCTTTCCGTCAAACCAAACGATGGCTTGAGGAGTCTTCGCGTGGAACTTATTTCCCTTGATGGAAATCGTACCACTCGTGTTGCCATATTTAGTGCTGCTCACCTTGAAAGACGCACTCGCTCCGCCCTTTCTTCCAACGACAGATGCTGTCTTATCGAGCACTTTCTTTGCCTCGTTAGCCGTTTGTGCCCATGTAAACATGGCAAATAATGACATAAAACATATCAAAACAATCTTTTTCATACTGTTACCCTTTCTTTTATGTTATTCAAGTGTCAACTCTTCAGTCTTGCAATCAAAGTGTTCAGAGAGTTCTCATCGGTGATAAGCACATCCCTTGGCTTACTTCCCATAGCTGGTCCAACGATACCTGCAGCTTCCAGTTGATCCATCAGTCTACCAGCACGATTGTAGCCAATAGAGAATCGGCGTTGAATCATACTCGTAGAACCTTGTTGTGAAATCACGATAGCATGTGCGGCTTCTTCGAAGAAAGGATCAAGTGTTCCCACATTAGCCGTACCATTTCCGCCACCGCTCTCCTCAGATGCAGGTTCAGGCAATTCCATTGTTTCAACTGGTCCTGGTTGCTCAGCCACATAATGGTTGATACGTTCCACTTCAGGCGTGTCAACGAAGGCGCATTGTACACGAATGGGATCTGTACCATTGATAATCAACATATCGCCTCGACCAATCAACTGGTTTGCACCTGGTCTATCGAGAATGGTTCGAGAGTCAATCATGGACGTTACCTTAAATGCCATTCTTCCAGGGAAGTTTGCCTTGATGGTTCCCGTGATGATATTCGTTGTAGGACGTTGCGTAGCGATAATCATGTGAATACCTACGGCACGGGCAAGCTGTGCGATACGAGCGATAGGCAATTCCACTTCCTTGCCAGCAGTCATGATTAAATCGCCAAACTCATCGATGATAACTACAATATAGGGCATGTAATCATGACCTTTCGTCAAGTCGAGCTTGTGGTTGACATACTTCTCATTATATTCTTTGATGTTTCTCACGCCCGCCTGTTTTAACAAGTCGTAACGAGTATCCATCAATTTGCATAATGAATTCAATGTGCGAACAACCTTTGTTACGTCGGTGATAATCGGCTCGTCATCATTTTCTGGCAATGTAGCCATGAAATGATTAGCGATAGGAGTGTAAGTGGTAAACTCCACCTTCTTCGGGTCAATCAACACGAATTTCAGTTCGTTGGGATGCTTCTTGTAAAGCAATGACGTGATGATGGCGTTCAATCCCACAGACTTACCTTGACCAGTAGCACCAGCAACTAACAAGTGGGGAATCTTCGCCAAGTCAGCCATATATACGTCGTTGGTAATTGTCTTACCTAACGCAATGGGAAGTTCCATCTTCGTCTCTTGGAATTTCTTTGAATTCAAGATACTCTCCATAGAGACAATGTTTGCCTTCTTGTTTGGCACTTCAATACCGATAGTTCCCTTGCCGGGAATTGGTGCGATGATACGAATGCCCAATGCAGACAAACTCAATGCGATGTCGTCTTCCAAATTGCGAATCTTGGAGATTCTCACACCTTCAGCAGGGGTAATCTCATATAAGGTAATAGTAGGCCCAACGGTTGCCTTGATTTCCTTGATGTCAACGCCAAAGCTATTCAGTACCTCTACGATGCGCCTATTGTTTGCCTTGATTTCGTCCATGTCAACCTCAGGCTTTCCATCGTTGTTATACTTCTTTAGTAAGTCTAACGTTGGAAACTTATAATTCACAAATGGTTCACGAGGGTTGATAGGCGTGTCCAAAACAGATTCGTTCAGCCGTTTGCTTGTGGCATTTGCGCCATTTTTACCCACTTCCACGGTCAGTGGAGAGTCGTTAGTGGTATTTGTTTGCTTGTTAGAAGGCTTCCTATCAATGGGTTTGATAGGTCTTGTTTCATTGGCGGTGAATTCCGTCAAGTCAACGACGGGCGATTTCTCGTCTTTCCTATCTGTCTTTGCATTAGCTACAGTCTCAAACTCATCTTCTGTCTCATCCTCATAATCCTCTTCATCGTTGGCGTTAGGATTGTTGTTGGTCACAGACAACGGAATCCTTGCAGCGATATATGTTACGGGATTAAAGATTTGACGAATGACATGAATAGTCTCGGCACTAAAATAGGTCAAGAATGCCAATGCGGTAATCAGTAACACTCCCGTAAGTCCTGGAGTGCCGATGAGGTTTTCAAGTTGTTGTACGCAGTAGACACCATGGTTACCTCCTGGATTGAAAACCAAATTGCCCATCAATGGGGTGAGGAACTTGGCAAAAGCCACGGAACACCAAATCATTACGAGTCCCATGCATAATAGCCATTTCCAAAGGTTTACCTTATAGACACCCATCATTCGCAAACTCACCATCATGGTGAATGCGGGGATGAAGAATGCGGCAATACCAAAACTCTTAGTAATCAAAAGATACGAGATGATAGCTCCAAATGAGGCACAATAATTATTGAACTTTCGATCGGTGTTCATCCATTCGCCTGGTCTTAAATTCTCCAACAGACTTTGGTCGGATTGTCCTGATGAGAAATAAGAAATCATGGCGATAATGATGTATATGGAAACACCCAAAAGTATTGCGCCTAAGATGAAATCGAGTTTTTCGTTGCTGAATATATTCTTAAAGCCGACCGCTTCGCTAAAGTTTTTTGGCTTGCGCTCAGATTTTTTTCTTGCCATTTGTTCGATATTATGAATTTTACTGCAAAATTAGTGTAAAAAACTTATATTCTTCTATATTTTCGCAACTTTTTTCTAATTTTGCATGTCATTAATGATTTAAATGAAGAAAGTTATCTTTAACAAGTTTGACAAAAGATTGCTCTCTACTTTTCCGATTGAACAATTTCCTGGTAATATTGTTGTTGTTCAAACGGAATCAGAGGCAGACGAAGCGGTAAATATTCTTTTGTCAGAACCTATTTTAGGAGTTGATACAGAGACGAGGCCTTCGTTCAAAAAAGGTGTCGCTTCGAATCATGTCGCTCTTCTTCAAGTCTCCACTCATCAAACATGTTTCCTCTTTCGTCTCAACAAGATAGGGATGCCTCCCTCTGTCATTCGCTTCTTGGAAGATAAGGAGGTACTGAAAGTTGGTTTGTCTTGGCACGATGACTTGATAGGTTTGAAGAAGAGGATGGCTTTTACTCCTGGATATTTCGTTGATATACAAGATATGGTTTCCGACCTCGGTGTGGAAGACATGTCGCTACAAAAACTCTATGCCAATTTCTTTCACAAGAAAATCAATAAACGTCAGCAACTGACTAATTGGGAGAAAAACACGCTTGATGATAAGCAGCAAATGTATGCTGCCCTTGATGCATGGGCGTGTATTCATCTCTATGAGGAAATGATGCGGTTGAAGAAAAGTGGGGATTACGAATTGGTTAAGGTGATTGAAACGAAAGAAGAACCAAACACAGAAGATGATGAAGATGTATAAGAAGATATATTTAAAACGCGGTAAGGAAGAGTCGTTAAAACGTTTTCATCCTTGGGTGTTTTCAGGCGCAATCCATCATGCAGATGATGGGATACAAGAAGGTGAAATTGTTAGAGTACTTACCAACGAAGGTGAATTCATTGCCGTTGGACATTATCAAGTAGGTTCTATTGCCGTTCGCGTGTTGTCCTTTCACGACGTGGCGATAGATGAATCGTTTTGGGAAAGTAGGTTAACTGCTGCTTTCGATGTCAGAAAAGCCATTGGGGTTGCTCAAAATCCTAATAATAATACCTATCGATTGGTTCATGGTGAGGGTGATAATCTTCCAGGATTGATTATTGATTGTTACGGACAAACAGCTGTAATGCAAGCACATAGCGTGGGAATGCACGTTTGCCGTGAGGCAGTTTGCAAGGCTTTGGTAAAGGTGATGGGAGATAACATCCAGCACGTATTCTATAAGAGTGAGACTACATTACCTTTTAAGGCTGGTTTAGGTCAGGAAAATGATTTCCTCTATGGTGGTTCTGATGATAATATCGCGATAGAAAACGGATTGAAGTTTCGTGTTGATTGGTTGAGAGGACAGAAGACAGGTTTCTTCGTTGACCAACGTGACAATCGCGCTTTGCTCGAAAGTTATTCAAAGGGTAGGAGCGTGCTTAATATGTTCTGTTACACAGGAGGTTTTTCCGTCTATGCCATGAGAGGAGGAGCCAAGTTAGTGCATTCCGTAGATAGTAGTGCAAAAGCTATCGATCTCACTAATGCAAATGTTGAGATGAATTTCCCAGGCGATGAGCGTCATCATGCATTTTGTGACGATGCGTTTAAGTATTTGGATGCTAACGACGATAAATACGACTTGATGATTCTCGATCCTCCTGCATTTGCTAAGCATCGTGCCGCTTTGCACAATGCGTTGAAAGGATACACTCGATTGAATGTCAAGGGCTTTGAGCGTATCAAGAACGGTGGTATCTTGTTTACTTTTAGTTGTAGTCAGGTGGTTACCAAGGAACAATTTCGTAATGCCGTATTTACCGCAGCGGCTCAAGCGGGTAGGAAAGTACGCATCCTTCATCAATTACACCAACCAGCCGATCATCCCATAAATATTTATCATCCTGAAGGAGAATACCTGAAAGGACTTGTTTTGTACGTTGAATAATACATTATTATATAAGGTTCGCAAGCAGATTACCCATTACCAAATGCTTTCGCATGATGGAAAGTACTTGGTAGCGCTTTCTGGAGGTGCTGATAGCGTATGTTTGTTGTTGGTACTGAAAGAACTTAATTATCAGATAGAGGCTGTTCATTGCAATTTTCATCTTCGCGGAGAGGAATCTAACCGTGATGAATTGTTTTGCGAATCCTTGTGTAATCGATTGGGAATTTCTTTGCATCGCATTCATTTCGATACTATGACTTATGCCGAGATGCATCATGTGAGTATTGAAATGGCTGCTCGCGAGTTGCGATATAAGTATTTCGAACAATTGGCTCACGACATTCATGCTGATGGGATTTGTGTTGCGCATCATCGAGATGATAGTGTAGAAACGCTTCTCATCAATCTTGTACGTGGTACAGGCATTCATGGATTGACAGGCATTTCTCCTGTCAACGGACAAATCATCCGACCATTGTTAGATGTGAGTAGAGAGGAAATCGAAGCCTATTTGCGCAGCGTAAATCAAGATTACGTTACAGATAGTACCAATCTTCAAGATGACGTAGTGCGCAATAAGATTCGATTGAATGTCATCCCGATGTTACGTGAAATCAATCCCTCGGTGAGTGATAATATCGCTCTCACGGCCAAGCGCATGGCAGAAGCAGAGAAATTGTTTGATTGGGCATTAGAACAAAAGGCAAACGAATGCATATTGGAGAAAGACGATAATTCACTAACGATAGATTTCTCGTTGGCTTCTCAAAACGAGTATATCTTATATCACTTACTTTCTCCTTATCGGTTTAGTCCTTCGCAAATTCAGCAGATTGCCGAAAACGATGGAGAGCAATCGGGTAAAGAATGGTTAAGTGCCTCACATGTTGCCATGATGGATAGAAACCGTTTGTTGGTTAGTCACTTAGAAGAAAGACGAAAGCCCATGATAGTACCTGAATTGGGCAAGTATGTGTTTACGGAAAAGCAAGTGTTGTCATTTCAATATGTGAAAAAGAATGCTGATTTTCATATTAGCAAGCAGAAAAATGTCGCTTGTCTTGATGCTGATTTGGTAGAGTTTCCCTTGACCATTCGATATGTTGAGAATGGCGATCGTTTTGTGCCTTTTGGGATGAAAGGCAGTAAGTTGGTAAGCGATTTTCTTACAAATTGTAAGGTTTCTTTATACGACAAACGACAACAATTGGTGGTTACTGATGCTCACCAAAATATTATTTGGCTCGTCAACCATCGTCCTCATCATCATTATTGTGTTACTGAAGAAACGAAAGGTGTATTGATTATCAGTACAATTTAATTATTTTTTATCTTATTATTTGTTGTTTTTGCAAGTTTTTTATATTATTTGCAATAATAATATACTATTGCTTTATTTAGTGTGAATTGCTAATAAATATAATATCTATTTTTCTAACTATAACAATAATATTATGCTAAAGAAGTTTACTTTTATCGCATTGATGGCAGCTATGTCGGTTGTCGGTGCCAATGCACAAGCTATCAGTCAAGATGAGGCGATGGATAATGCCATTCGCTTTTTGACTTCTACTCCCGAAAATGGTGGAGCGAGAAAGGTGATGAAAGCACGTCCAAGGTTACATGCAACTAAGTTGGACGTGAAAGGTGTGTATGCTTTCAATGTAGAAGGCGGAGGATTCGTTGTGGCCAGTGGTGACAGTCGTACGTTGCCAATATTGGGCTATGGTAATGGTGGAAGTTTCGATTGGGATAATATGCCCCAAAACATGCGCGAATGGTTGAAAGGCTATGGAAAAGCCATTGCTGCATTGGGAAATACTTCTATTTCCACAAATGCAAGAAAGGCAGATTCAAAGCGAAAGGCCATTAATCCGTTGATAAATACTTATTGGAATCAATCACCTGTTTACAATCTTGAATGTCCAGTGTACAATGGGAATAATGATAATTATAAAGGACAGAGAACTCTAACTGGATGTGTGGCTACAGCTATGGCGCAATAATGTATTATTATAAGTGGCCGCAAAATGCAACCCCAGAGATTCCTGCTTACGATTATGAATTATCTCTTCAAGTATCAAAAAATGAATTTGGCTTTGGCCCTGTTCAATTTACTAAAGACAAACTCCATCTTGATAAATTACCTTCTACCACTTTTGATTGGACAAATATGGTGCCTCATTATACAAGGTATAATGAAGACTCAGAAACTTTTTCCCCAATAGAGACAACCAAGCAACAGCAAGACGCAGTTTCTCACTTGATGCGCTATTGTGGACAAGCGGCTAAGATGGAATATAGTCCAGTAGTGTCAAATGCTAAAAGTGCAGATGCAGTATATGCCCTGCGTCACTATTTTGGATATGATGAAGGTATTTTCCTTGCTCATCGTTCTAATTACACCATTGATGGTTGGGAAGATCTCATTTATGGAGAAATGGCAGAAGGAAGACCTGTTTTTTATGGGGCAAATTCCGCCGATGAAGGAGGACATGTTTTTATCTGTGATGGATATGATGGTGAGGGATTGTATCATATTAATTGGGGCTGGGAGGGCCGGTATGACAACTACTTCGCTCTCTCCGTGCTTAATCCACACGAAACTAAAGATATAAATGAGGCTTCATCTTCTATGGGCTATAGCATGGAACAGGAAGCTATTATCGGTTTACAACGACCAACAGGAAATACTAAGCCTGCAAGTGAGGATCCTGAACTTTATGCTGTTTCTAATTTCAGCGTAAATGATAATAATATTACGATAGAATTGATATATTATAGTAGTTTGTATGATAAGGCTAATTTCAAATTGGGATTATACTATCCAAAAGAAAATGAAATATATGAGGCAGCTTATGAAGTTCCAGATATTTTAACTCTTGAAAGTCCTGCAGATACCTGTATTACCATCCCAATACAACTGATTGACCATCTACCTAAAGATGGGTGTAAGTTATATTTATTGTACCAATGGGCAGATAAAGAAAACTCTGAATGGCAATTTTTCGGCTCACCAAATATGTACATAAATGTGTCCCCAACCGATGATGGATATGTTTATACGCCAAGTGTAAGTAAAATGTTATCTATCCAAAAAAGTTATTTTAATGGATCTGGTGAAGTAATGGATCAACATGACATTGTGTTGGAAATTCAAGATCTAGGCTTTGAATTTAGTGGAACCGTATCCTTGATGCCTGTTTATACGAATAATAAAGATCCTGAACTAATATTTAAATCATTGTCTTCTACATATGAAACTCTACCAGGAACTGAAGTTGATAAGGGAGCAAACATGAAAGCTGGTGTGTATCTAAAACCAGGAGAGACCCAAAAAGTTTCTTTCACTTATACTCCTAAATATCCAGGAGAATTAATGTTTGTATTATATGAATATAATAATAAGGTGCCTTTAGGCTATACTCTACTTTATTTTAAAAGTGGTTCATCTTTGCCAGATATTCCAGATGATCCTTCTGTTCTGGATATTCCTCCATTTATATCTTCGGAATATGAAGTTAGCTATCAACAAGCGAAATCAGCTGATGACAAATTTATTCAAGGAAAAGTTACTATAGTAGCATCAGATAAATGGATTCCTGATATGGATAAGGGTATTAATTATCTCAAGGTAGGAGTGACTGCCAATGGCAAGGATATAGTTGCTCCCAAGTCGTTGTATCCAACTTTAAAAATGTTAGAAGAGTATACAGTTCCTTTGGATTTCTTGTTAAAAGATAAGTTAGTAAACGATTATCCTCAAACAGTTACTGTCTACGTTGATGCTATCACGAAAAAAGATCCTTATCGTGTCTTTGTAAAAACGCTCAAACTTGGTGAAACCCAGAAAGGGAATAATGGTATAGGAGAAGATGCTGGTATTCCCGATGCTATTGAGAAAGTCAATGTAGATGATAATGTTAAACGTTATTATGACCTCAGCGGTCGTCCATTGAATGGTGAACCTACTACTTCTTGAGTATATATCTACAAGGATTCAAGTTCGAAGATGAGAAAAGTATTCAAGAAATAAAGTTAACGAAAGAATATAAATAAGAAGAGGGTGTGTCAAAATAGGCACGTCCTCTTTTTAATACAAAGCCCCGACTTTGACCTATAGTAGTCTGTAAAGTCTAAAAGTTGATTATAGAATAATAATAGTGTCCGCTAAATTGGGTCACCTGCATAACCGCGTGAATTAGCCGAAAATCCTGACCATTCTGAAGATGAAGACTTTCTTGTCAATGATACCTCTTAACTGAGCCCTGAAGTCCTTGATTTTGGCATTGAGCAATTCTGCCGATGCATTGGTGGATCTGTATACAAAGTAGTTGAGAATCTCATCCTCTTTGTCGTACATGGCAGCAGCGATGTTGTTAAAAACTTTGTTATCAAATTCCCCCACTTTGGCATACCACTTCTTAATGCTCTTTCGTCCTGCTTCCTTGTCACACTTTTGGGCAAATATCATTCTCAGGGAGTGCGTCAGGTTGTACGCCGTCTCTATATCAGGATACAGTTCAAAGAGGATTTCTGCACGCTCCCTCTGGTTTGTGGTCCACTTCTCCGGCGACACCGTCAGCAAGTACTTGCTGCACATGAGCAGTTCAGCCTTTGTCTCGTTGTTCTTCAGTCTCTCAGGGTGGTATGCGGCATTGCTGCGGATAGGATTGCCTTCTGCGTCTACAAGTACATTTCCGTTCTTTATTAGGTCTTTAATCATTGCCATGAAGTCTTCCCTTGCTTTGGCCACCTCCGTCATTACCTCACGGCGATGTCCAATGCGTATCATCTGCAATGCCTCCAGACAGAACTGTTGATAGGGGACGGCCAAGGGTAATCGTGGCCTTGGGAAAGCAGGCACAGACAATTTGGTGCATGCTGTCGGAGAAGTCAAGCGTCACCTCTTCAACCTGCAGCCGTACTACTCCTGGTATCTTCTTCAAGACGCTTGTGACTTCCTTTGACTTAGTCCCCTTTGCAAAGGCAGCAATGCACCCCTTGCGTCCGTGAGCCTTCTTGTGGGACAGGATGGTATAGACCTCACCGGTAGACAGACACGTCTCATCTATGCTCAGATGGGTACCCATATTCCCTGGCATTATCACCCAGTCCTCAGCATGGCCTGAATCATCCCATGTCCTGAAACCGCTGATTGCTTCCTTGGAGGAACGCTCAAAATTGTCACCATTGATGTTATAGTCTTTTTCAAACGAACGGGCCGTTATAGGGAGCGTCTCCAAACGCTTCTTTTAAAAAATCCGCCAATTCCTTCGAACAGCGGGTCGACTCTTGGATAAAGTCTAACTCGGACATCACATTGTGGATTTCTGCGTCAAGCCAGCGACGGCGGTGCACATGCAACAGCACCTCCTGCCCGCGTATGGGAAAGTCATGAAAGGTCTTGGCTGGAGTAAAACCGTTAGGGCGCAAATCTCCACGATTGTCAGGCGTTAACTCATCCTCGTCAAGATACAAATGGATAACGTTCACAGGATTCTCCTCTGACTGTGTATCCTGTGTGGCTGTATTCTCCTTGGCTTTCACCTCAACATTGGTCTGCTCAAACCATCCCAACATATGTGTTGGCAACAAGCATTTGGCAAGTATTTCGTATTGTGGATTCATTGTGATATCTCGTTTCCTATAAAACGAAAGAATCACGATTTTAGTGTTGCTGTTCACACACGATTATGCAGGTGACCCGGAAAAGGTCGTGAAAAGCAGTCTTCCATGGGTACATGTCGTAATAGGGGAATGTCGAAATGGCATAGCTGCAACCCACAAGGAAATAGATGGTCGATTCCTGCAACTATACTTGAATGAATATTGCTGGAAAACTAACCGCAGATTCTTCAGGGACTCTACAGATTCATAGTATGTCTTGTTTGACCGTTTGTTAAACATTGCTACCATCTATACGTCTGACATTAAATTTAATGGAGAGACTATCCTAACGCTGAGAAAGAAGAGGATAGCGACATCTAAAATGATGTCGGAAACTTATCACCACATTGATTTAATTTGGACACAATTAGAGCGTAAGATGAAAATCTTGAAAAAAACTACGAAAAAAATTTGTTGTCTCAAAAAAAAATGTTACCTTTGCAACCGCGTTTAGAGAAATGCGCCTATGTAGATAGGAAATTGCGGAAATAGCTCAGTTGGTAGAGCACAACCTTGCCAAGGTTGGGGTCGCGGGTCCGAGTCCCGTTTTCCGCTCATTCATTCTGAATAAAATGCCAAGCCCAGGTGGCGGAATTGGTAGACGCGCACGTTTCAGGTGCGTGTGCCGAGAGGTGTGCAGGTTCGAGTCCTGTTCTGGGCACAGTTTATTCGGAATTCTTTTTAGTTGGAGAGGTGGCGGAATTGGTAGACGCGCTACTTTGAGGGGGTAGTGTCAATTGTGACGTGGGAGTTCGAGTCTCCTCCTCTTCACATTTTTTGTTGATTGCGGAAATAGCTCAGTTGGTAGAGCACAACCTTGCCAAGGTTGGGGTCGCGGGTCCGAGTCCCGTTTTCCGCTCTTATTTTTTTGTCTGAAAAACAACCCATTCCATGAATTTATATCTTCGATATTTTAACAAGGAAATACTTGTCAAGAGTGTTGATGAGGCATTGGATTTCTTGCGTAGTATACCTGAGATAGGATTAAATCAAGACTTGGAAAATGATATACGTGATTACGTGGCAAGTGATGTGGCTTATCCAAAACGCTACAAGATTCGCCAACGCGTATATTTCATCGTGATAAAAACTACCGCAGAATCAATGATAGACTTTAAGCAGAAAAAGGCAGTACATGCACCCGTACAAGATGGATTCACTAACGAACGTCGTGACCTAACGGCTAATGTGACAACACGTTTGTCAGAGTTCCGTCCTGGATGGTACGAGGGTGAATTAGACTTCAAGCGCGTGGTCATGATTCCCGCTACGGGCAAGCATGAATATCGTGATACGCACTTTGTTGTGCAATGCAAGGCTAATTCGGGTTTAGATTGCTACAATCGTATCGTGGAGCATTTGCGCGGTAGGGTCGACCATCGCTCGCAATTCCCTTCTGCAAAGGGAAAGAACTTCCATTTCAAGTACCTTGGAATGTGGAAATAACGTAGACATAACGTAAACGTTTATACGTCTGATATATGAACAAGGTAATACTAATTGGTAATGTGGGACAAGAGCCAGAGGTTAGGTACTTTGATGCTGACCAAGCGTACGCACGTTTAAGGCTCGCTACTACCGAGAGGGGATATACGCTCCCAAACGGTACGCAGGTGCCCGACAGAACCGATTGGCACAACTTGTTGTTTAATAAGAAATTGGCTAAACATGTGGAACGATATGTTCACAAGGGCGACAAACTCTACGTGGAAGGTAGAATTAGGTATCGTTCTTACGATGACAAGAAAGGCCAAAAGCATTATTACACGGAAATAGACGTAGAAAACATGGAAATGCTTACACCAAAACCATCAACCACTAACCCTGGGAATATAGCATCTGAGCCATTGGGTACGAGTCAGTCTGCATCGGGAACAACCGATCAAGATAAATTGCCGTTTTAACCATGAATATCGCAGCATCTATTTGGGATTTTTCAAGCATTGCTGGAGCTTTCTCTGACGTTTACGTACAAGCACCAACGATGGGGGTGTACTTTGCCGCTATCTTGGCTTGTTTCTTGTTGGTGTTGTCGGGTTTCGCGAGCGGTTCTGAAATCGCTTTTTTCAGTCTTTCTCCCAATGACCTGGCTGAACTGGATTCAGAAAAGAGTGATGTAGACCGTAATATTCAGATGCTTCGCGACGATAGTGAGCGCACGTTGGCAACTATCTTGATAACCAATAATTTCATCAATGTCACTATCATCATGTTGTGTAACTACGTGTTTGGAGTGATTCTGCATTTCGGTCCGATGGCATATTGGCTTGAATTCCTTTGCATCACGGTGTTGCTTACATTCTTGCTCTTGCTATATGGTGAAATTATCCCCAAGGTATATTGTAGACAGAATCCGTTGAAGTTTTGTAGGAGAGCCGTGGGGGGTATCTTGTTTGCGCGTAAGTTGTTTTGGCCTTTGGAAAATCTGCTATTGCGAAGTGAATTCTTGGCAGGAAAGGTGGTTCAAAAAGAAAATCACCACTTGAGTGTTGATGATTTGGAACAGGCATTGGAACTGACTGACAAGGACGAAATCAAGGATGAGCAGAGTATCTTGCAAGGAATTATCCGCTTTGGCGATGAAACTGCCAAGGAAGTAATGACCAGTAGGCAAGATATAGTGGACTTGGATATTCGAAGTTCGTTTACGGATGTCTTGAAGTGCATCGTGGAGAACAATTACAGTCGTATTCCCGTCTATCAAGATAATGTTGACCATATTCGTGGAATATTGTATATCAAGGATTTGTTACCTCACTTGAACAAGTCGGCTTCGTTCAGGTGGCAGAGTTTGATTCGTCCACCATATTTTGTTCCAGAAACAAAGAAAATAGATGATTTGTTGCGCGAATTCCAAGAAAACAAGGTGCACATAGCTATAGTAGTTGATGAATTCGGAGGTACGAGTGGCTTGATTACCTTGGAAGATATTTTGGAAGAGATAGTCGGTGAAATCAATGACGAGTTTGACGAAGAGGAGAAAACATATTCCAAATTGAACTATAATACCTATATTTTTGAAGGAAAGACATTATTGAGTGACTTCTGCAAGATTCTGCAAATCGATGATGATGAATTCTCAGAAGTGGAAGGTGACGCAGATTCACTGGCAGGACTTTTGCTTGAACTGAAAGGTGACTTTCCCAGTATGCATGAAAAGATTGACTATAAAAACTATACCTTTGAGGTGTTCGGAATAGAAGAAAGACGAATCAGTAGAATCAAAGTGATTATTCATAATACCAAATAAAACGAGGATGCATCCAATTGGATAGCATCCTCGTTTGCTTATGAAAACTACTATAAGAATTATTCACCTTTGATGGCTGCAACACCTGGGAGAACTTTTCCTTCGATAGCTTCGAGCAAAGCACCACCACCTGTAGAGATGTAAGATACTTGGTCGGCCATACCGAACTTATTGATACAAGCTACAGAATCACCACCTCCGATGAGTGAGAAAGCACCATTTGCGGTAGCTTTGGCAATTGCATCTGCAATAGCTTTAGAACCACCGATGAAGTTGTCGAATTCAAATACGCCTGCAGGACCGTTCCAGAGAATAGTCTTTGCATCTTCGATAGCAGCTGCGAATGCTTTGCGTGTCTCAGGGCCAGCGTCAAGACCTTCCCAACCTTCGGGAATGTCGTTAGAAGGACAAACTTGAGTATTAGCATCATTAGAGAATGCATCAGCAGCGATACAGTCAGAACCCAAAACGAGGTTAACGCCATTCTCCTTTGCCTTCTTAATCACGTCAAGAGCAACGTCTAACTTGTCTAACTCAACGATTGAGTTACCGATATTTCCACCTTGAGCCTTGGCAAACGTATATGTCATACCACCGCAAAGAATCAAATTGTCTACCTTACCTAACAAGTTCTCGATAATACCAATCTTGGTACTTACCTTAGAACCACCCATGATAGCGGTGAAAGGACGTTTGATATTGCTTAAGATATTGTCTACGGCTTGTACTTCCTTTTCCATCAAGTAGCCAAGCATACGATGATCAGCATCGAAATACTCATCGATAACAGCAGTAGAAGCGTGCTTGCGATGAGCAGTACCGAAAGCGTCCATAACGTAAGCATCTGCGTAAGAAGCCAATTTCTTGGCAAACTCTTTCTGGCTCTTCTTCATCTCCTTCTTAGCCTCATCGTATTCAGGAGTTCCCTTTTCAACACCTACAGGTTTGCCTTCTTCCTCTGCATAGAAGCGAAGATTTTCAAGAAGCAATGCCTCTCCAGGTTTCAAAGCTTCAGCTTCAGCCGTTGCGTTTGCGCAATCTGGTGCGAATTTCACGTCAACACCGAGAGCAGCGGAAACTGGTTTTACGATTTGAGAAAGGGAGAACTTAGGATTAACCTTTCCTTTGGGTTTACCCATGTGGCTCATCATGATAACAGCACCACCATCAGCGAGGATTTTTTTCAATGTAGGAAGGGCTCCACGGATACGAGTGTCGTCAGTTACATTACCATTCTCATCGAGTGGCACATTGAAGTCCACGCGAACAATAGCCTTTTTGCCAGCAAAATTAAATTGATCGATAGTCATAATATAAGTAAATTAAAAATGAATCCTATATTTCTGCTGCAAAGTTAATCAAAATATCTGAGAAAAGGAAAAACGTGGAAAGATATTTGTATCATGTGAGTTATGATATTTTCAAAAAATAACATAGTTCTTCTCTATCTCAATTTAATTGCTTAACTTTGCACGGAAAAAATACAATGATGAAAGACGGAGTGATCATCGTGAGTGGTGGAATGGACTCCATTACTCTTCTATATGAGAGGAAAGACGAGATAGCATTGGGTATCTCGTTTGATTACAGAAGTAATCATAATGCCCGTGAAATACCTTTTGCCCGTATGCATTGTGAGCGATTGGGCATACGGCATTTGGTTATAAACCTTAGTTTCATACATCAATACTTTAAGAGTTCGTTGCTTTCTGGTGCTGATAAAATACCAGAAGGTTCGTATGACGATGATAATATGAAATCAACTGTGGTCCCGTTTAGGAACGGCATTATGCTTTCGATTGCCGTGGGTATAGCCGAGAGCGAGGGATTGACAAAAGTGTTTATTGCCAATCATGGAGGGGACCATGCGATTTATCCCGATTGTCGTGAGGAGTTTATCGAAGCAATTGACGCTGCTTCGCATGCGGGAACATACGAGCATGTGCGTATCCTGGCACCATATACTAACATCACTAAGACAGACATCGCTCTTCGTGGAAAGCAATTAGGAATTGATTATTCTGAAACATGGAGTTGCTACAAGGGTGGGGAAGTGCATTGTGGAAAGTGTGGAACCTGCGTGGAAAGGAAACAAGCGTTGCGAGAGGCTGGTCTGGAAGATACGACACAATATGAATCAAATGAATAACCAAGTATGGAAACAATTGTTTTAGGTATTGTTCAGAGTATCAAGGATTTGGATGCCCAAATGTTGTTGGGTATTAATCACATGAATTCGGCATACTGGGATTCGTTTATGTGGTTAGTGACCGATAAATATGTTTGGATTCCATTATATCTTTCACTGATTTACGTCATATTCAGGAACCATTCGCCAAAGGCGTTTCTTTGGTGCGCCGTGGCGATAGGTTTGATGATATTGATAACAGATAACTTCAATTCACAATGGCTTCGCCCATGGATTGGCAGGTTGAGGCCTTCTAACTTGGACAATCCCATATCTTCTATGGTGCATGTGGTGAATGATTATCGAGGCGGACCTTATGGCTTTCCATCATCTCATTCATCAAATACTTGGGGAATCGTGTTTTTTGTGGCTTTTCTTTTCCGAAAGTATTGGTTGAATTCTTTCTTGGCAGCATGGGCGATTCTTGTGTGTTATTCTCGTTCGTATTTGGGAGTCCATTATCCTGGCGATTTGTTC
>OCTX012232376.1_pt1 | contig 28217 bp, 24 predicted proteins | sample 1539691 | NCBI WGS metagenome assembly OCTX01 (sample SAMN02144231, study PRJEB22623) | gut metagenome | biome: sheep rumen | host: Ovis aries | place: New Zealand
GGCTAAGAGGAGCCTAGGAGCAGGGTAAAGGCTGTCTGAAGGCTGATGTAAGAAGTCTGAAGGAAGATGTCTGATGTCAATAACCAATAAACTATTTTCAAAAAATATCCCAACTTTTGCAGAAGTATAGAAATTTGTTCGTATTTTTGCAGGTGCATTGTGTCATTTGTGATGCATAGCAGACATTGTGGGTTAATTCAGTATCTATGATTCTGATGAGGTCAGAGTTCAAAGTCGCCAAAACTTTTTCGTTACGACCTCGCGGGATTGGGATACGCCTTAATAGGCGTACCCTTTCCTTGTATATAGTAACGAAGGCTGTTTGGCGACGCCTGAACTCAAAGTATGCAAGGATGTGAGGTGCGCTCTTTTTTTTTCTTTTGTCATATTTGCCTGCCCACTAAACAAATATCAAGAATAAGCACATTATGGCAAGCAAATACATCTTTTCAGGACATGAGTCCTTCCCATGTAAGACACTTTGGCTGAAAAAGGGATATGATTTCATTAAGGAGGAGAAAGATTTCAATAATCCAAAAGCTGTAATTGAGTTAGGAGTTGGAAAAAACATGGTGGCTTCTATTCGGTATTGGCTTAAGGTTTTTGGAATAAGTGACAATGATAAGCCTTCTTGGTTAGGAGATTATCTGTTTGATGAAAAGACAGGTAAAGACAAATATATGGAAGACCTTGCAACACTTTGGTTGTTGCATTTTAATCTCGTGTATAACCAGGATGCTACTTTATATAATCTTTTCTTTTGTGAATTTCAGAAAGGTCATACCCAGTTCGACCGTGATCAAGTTGTCACATATGTGAAGTTGGATATGATAGAGGCAGGTAAACAAAACCTGTTTAATGAAAATACAGTTAGAAAAGATGTTGGTGTATTGCTTCAAAATTATGTCTTGCCTCGAAAGATTCTTTCTAATGAAGATTTTTCGACTTTAATGATTGACCTTGACTTGATAAGACAAAATAACGACAATAAGGGGTATTACATCAATCTTGAAGGAAAGCGAAAGGTAGCAAAAGAAATATTTATGTTTGCCTTGCTGACTCTTAAAGAAGATGAAGGTGATGAAACAATTTCATATGACACAATACAAGAGAAGGTTGGACTTGCCTTTTGTATGCAGGACTATGAAACTATAGAGATGTTGAAAGAATTATCTAACGACTATTCAAAGTATATGTCGTATAGTGATAATGCTGGTATTCGCATGGTGCAGTTTACTAGCGATCTAGAAAAAACGAAAGTATTGAACGATTACTATGCCAAAAACATTTAGTTTATCAGCAAATATAGAAAATGGTTTTGCAGCAGGAAGTCAATATATAGTAACTCCTAATGCAAAAAAAGCAATCCACAATATAGTGAATGACTTCCATACTGGTATTCATTCTTTCACTATCATTGGCTCTTATGGCACAGGTAAGTCAAGTTTTCTTCTAGCTCTTGAAGAAGACTTGTGTAAGAAAAATAAGAAACCTTTTTTGCTTGACTATAAAGTATTATCAAATACGACAGGTGTTGAAATTAGAAATATAGTCGGTGATTATAAAGAACTTTCCACTTTACTTCGTCAGAACTTAAATGTAGAGGACTCTACTAATAGTGTTCTGGATGAATTGAACGAGTTGTATAACAAGTGCAAAAAGGCTAATAAGTTATTAGTTCTTGTTATAGATGAATTTGGAAAAGTACTTGAGCATGCTGCAAAAAATTCTCCTGAAAAGGAATTGTATTTCCTTCAGAAGTTAGCTGAGTTCGTTAATGTTCCAGACAGACAAATTCTATTGCTTACTACATTACATCAGAACTTTAGTGCCTATGCAAAAGATTTGTCTGAGTCACAAGTTAACGAATGGAAGAAAGTAAAAGGTCGTTTCAAGGAAATAACATTTGTTGAGCCTATTGAACAGCTACTACATCTTGCTGCTCAACAATTGCAAGACAAAGAAAATGTACAGATAGGAAATAATGTAAGAGATTTGTATGCTCTTGCAAAAGAGAGTGGTTATATTGCTAAAGATTTTTCCGAGGAAACAGCTATGCAACTTTACCCTCTGGATTTATTCTCTGCATATACTATTACTACTGCAATTCAGCGTTATGGACAAAACGAACGTTCTCTATTTACCTTCTTAACTTCTAAAGGTACAATATCAGACTTTGAACCTAAAGAGAATACTACATATAATCTTGCTAAAGCATATGATTATATCTATTATAGCTTCTACTCTTATCTGAAAGATGCTAATGCAGACTCTATGAATTGGAGTTCTATGCAAGTCGCTTTGGAAAGAGTTGAAGGACAAACTTGGGATACTGAAGAAGAATTACTTCAAGCAATCAATATCATCAAAGCGCTTGGCATGATGAATCTTTATGGCGTTGCTGGATTCCGATTGTCAAGAGAATCACTTGCAGAATATGCTTGCAAGGCAATGAATATACCTAATGCTCTAGATGTAATAGAAAAGCTGGAGAAGAAGAAAATCATTAGGTATGCAGTCTATAAGGATAGAGTGATGCTTTTTGAAGGAACTGATGTTGACTTGGAAGCAGAAATATTTGAGGCTGAAAAAATAGTTGCTAGACCTGTAGCTTTTGTTGACGAACTTAATGTATTCTTTAATAGGAGAATATCACCAGTAAAAGCACATTTCTACCAGAAAGGTACACCACGCTTCTTTGATTATAAGCTTTATGAAGAACCATTAGACATAGTACCTACAGGAGATAATGATGGTTATATAGAACTTATATTCTCAACAAATAAACATGCAATAGAAGAGATTAAGAAATTCAGTAAGGAATCTGAAAACGCTTTAATCTTTGCTTATTTTGTTGATACAGAGAATATCGTAGATCATTTGTATAACATCAAAAAATACAATTATCTAATAGACCGAGTAATAAAGAAAGAGGATTTAGTTGCAGTCAAAGAGGTTCAGAAATTAAAAGAATACGAAGAGAATCTTTTGAACAAAGCAATTAGTGATAATCTCTTTTCTTACAAGAATCGTGTTGTTTGGATTTTTAAAGGTAAGGAACAAAAGGTTGCTTCACATCGTGATTTTAACCGTTTGCTTTCAAAAGTATGTGATGAAATATATTGCGAAACTCCAGTTATGAACAACGAATTGTTCAATAGACACAAATTGAGTTCTGCAATTACATCAGCACGTAGGAGTTATCTTTCAAATCTCATAGATCATTATACAGAAGACGACCTTGGATTCCCTGAGGATAAATTTCCACCAGAGAAAACTATATACTTCTCTTTGTTGAAAAATACTGGTTTGCATACAAATCATGATTTTGCAGACGCACCATCAGATAAAGGCTTTTTATCTGTTTGGTCAGCATGTGAGAACTTCCTAAAGAGTTCGGAAAATAAAGCTAGGAAAATATCCGATTTGATAAAACTCCTTTCATCAAAACCATATAAAGTAAAACAAGGATTCTTGGATTTCTGGATACCAACATATCTTTTCATTAAACGCCAAGATTATGCTTTGTATGATGCCTCCAGAGGGGCATATATACCAAATGTAAATATGGAATTCTTTGACCTCCTTCAAAAACATCCAAATGATTTCGAGGTTAAGAAATTTGCTGTTGATGGAGTAAAATTGAGCTTCTTTAATCAGTATCGTCGTTTTATCAATCTAGGAGATGAAATGACTATTACTAAAGATAGCTTTATAGAAACAATGAGGCCATTCCTTGCTTTCTATAACCGTCTGGATGATTACACAAAGCATACACGAAAATTCAATCACCAATCCACAATGAAATTTCGTGATGTCCTTGCTAATGCCAAAGACCCAGAGAAAGCCTTCTTTGAAGACCTTCCTGAAGCATTAGGGTTTAATCAAGACAAATTAAAACAAGAGGAATTTATTCAACAATATAGCAATATCATTCAACGTGCAATTCGAGAACTTCGTACATGTTATACAGGTTTGATAGACAGAATCGAGGAAAGAATTGTGGAAGGATTGAGTTTGCAATCAGGTGACTACAATGAGTATGTTGCTGAGATACGTGACAGACTTACAGGCGTGAAAACTCACCTTTTAACTAACAAGCAGAGAGAATTCTATCATCACGTGATGCAGGAGTATGATAATCGAACTTTGTGGTACCAGTCAATATGCTACAATATTCTTGATCAAAGACTTGATGCTATTCGTGATGATCAGGAGGATAAACTTGTAGATGATTTGATATTCCTGTTTAGAGAATGTGAGAAGTATGCTTCAATCTCTCAGAAGGAAGAATCCGCAGGTAGGGGAGATGCTTATTCATTTGATATGGTTACTAATAGTGGTACAAGTATCAGAACGCAGACATATGTTTTGCCTGAAAAAGACAAGAAAAAATCAACTGAATTGGAGAAAAAAATACAGGAATTACTGTCAGGTGATAACAATGTAGATATATGCACTCTTCTCTCAATACTTAATAAAAAGATGAAATGAGCAAAGTTAGGCACATATTAGGTATATCAGGAGGTAAGGATAGTGCAGCTCTATCTATTTACCTGAAGCAGAAGTATCCAAATCTGAAGATTGAATATTATAATTCAGATACAGGATGTGAGCTAGATGAAACAGAAACTTTGATAAATCGTCTAGAAGCATTTCTTGGTAAAATAGACCGATTAAGAGCAGCAGAAGGTAGTCCAGAACCAACACCATTTCATCATTACCTTAAAGCTATGGGCGGATTTCTTCCTTCGCCACAAGCTAGATGGTGTACTAAAAAGATGAAATTGGAGAAGTTTGAAGAATATGTTGGTGATGATTATGCCGTTTCATATGTTGGTATTCGTGGCGATGAAGATAGAGATGGTTACATATCTAGTAAGCCAAATATACAAGCAGTATTCCCATTTAGAAGAAACATCTGGAGTATTGATGTCATCAACAAATTCCTTCATCAGGAAAATTTAGATCAGATTGTATCTATCTATGAAAAATTGTGTGCTGACAACTTTATGAAGGATGAGATAATGGAAGTAGTAAAGCGACCTATAACAAAACAATTTTACTACTCCAAAAAGATGAATGCTTTACTTGATTATGACATTCGTCTGTTCAATCATGCTGTATTTGAATTTCTAAAAACGACAGACTATCCAGTTGGCAAACTTGATGATTTCCCTTTACTAGACAATACAGATGTCTTAGTTAAAGAAGATATATTCAGACTGCTTCGAGAAAGTGGTGTTGGAGTTCCTGCATATTACGAGGAAATTCCTTTTGAGGTTGATGGTAAAACTGGAACATATTGTAGAAGTCGTTCTGGTTGTTACTTCTGTTTCTTCCAACAGAAGATAGAATGGATATGGTTGTATGAGCAACATCCAGACCTATATGCAAAGGCTATGGAATTTGAAAAAGATGGTTACACTTGGAACCAAAATGAAAGCCTTGCAGACTTGATAAAACCAGAAAGAATTCGTCAAGTAAAACTAGATATTATAAGGAGACAAGAAGCAAACAAGCAGTCCAACAAGGGAACCACCTTAGTTGATATATTGGGAGATGATATAATGTGTACTAACTGTTTTATTTAATTGGAATATGTTGTACGAAGTAGACTGGCCAGAAGACGGAACATATAGACCGGGAGAATATGATTCACCTGAAAAATTCTTCAACGATTGCTTGGTGAATAGCAAAGAGTTTGACCTTCAGCTAGGCTACTTTAGTTCTGCAACAATAAGCGTTCTTGCTGACGGATTTGCCACCTTTATAGCTAATGGTGGAAATGTAAGACTAGTGATTAACCACATTGTATCTCAGGAAGACAAGGATGCTATAGACAAAGGAATAAATGGTGGTATAATAGACTGTTTTGATTTAAGCAACTTCAATCAGTTAAGAGAGACTTTTGATGAGTACCAGACTCAGTTTTTTGAATGTCTTGCTTATATGATTTATAGAGGTCGTATAGATATTCGAATAATAAAGCCTCGAAACAAAAACGGCATTTCTCATACAAAATCAGGACAATTCCGCGATGGAGATAGTATAACCTCATTTACAGGTTCAGCTAACTTCACAATAAGTGGGTTGTTTAATAATCTTGAGGAAATTAAAATAGATAGAAGTGATTCTCTTGACCCGATGACTAGAAAAAGAATTGAGAGTCAGCGTAAGGAATTTGATTCTATCATGGATAGAAAGAAGAAAAATATTGAATATCTGTCTCCTGATAATTTGATTGCTGCAATAAAAGATAATTATGCAGATAAAGATATAGAGGAACTTGTAGAAGTTGAGTCGAAATTGCGCAAAATTAAGAGAGAAAAGAAACTCAAAGAGTCATTAGAGAATGAGAAACCAATACAAGAGGATATACAATATCCGGAACCAAGTTTCCCATATCCTACCGGACCAAGAGAGTACCAACAAATAGCTTTTGAAAATTGGAAAAACAATGGTCAAAAAGGTTTGTTTGCTATGGCTACTGGTACAGGTAAAACAATTACCTCTCTTAATTGTTTATTGGAGATATATAAACGTAAAGGTTATTATAAAGCTATTATTCTTGTTCCAACTATTACTCTCGTAAATCAATGGGAACAGGAATGTAGAAAATTTCGATTTGCAAATATAACCAAAGTCTTTTCTAAAAATCCTGATTGGCGTGAAGAAGTTGACCAGATTCTTTTTAATGAGAAATACCGAACAGAAAAAGAACCTGAAGTGTCATATATCATTATATCAACTTATGCTTCTTATGCAAGAGAAAAGGTATTCAAATTTCTGAATAGTTTTGATAAGAAGAGGTTGTTGATGATTGCTGATGAATGTCATAATATGGCATCTGGGTCATTGGTAAAGAAGCTAAAAGATATTCCTTATTTAAGAAGAATAGGTCTTTCTGCTACACCAGAACGACAGTTCGACAAAGATGGAAACAAGAAATTAAATCAATTTTTCGGTTCAACAAACGGTTACACTTATGAGTACAGTATGGAGGAAGCTATTAAAAATGGTGTTCTCTGTAAATATATGTATTATCCCCATTTGGTCAGACTAAATGATGAGGAGATGAGTGCCTATACAGACCTGTCTAATAAAATTGCACGATATTTTAATTTTAATACAGAAACTTTTGATCCTATTGATGAGGAATTGAAGAAGCTGTTATTGATTCGCAAACAAATAATACACAAAGCAGTAAATAAACTGGATGTATTTAGAAATATTGTGAAAAAGCGTTTTGAAGAGAAGGGGAATTTGAAATATTCTTTAATATATGTTCCTGAAGGAAATAAGCCTGATTATATAGGTAGTGATGATGATTTTGACAAAACCGAGGAGATAAAAGACGACAAAGAAGCAGAACACTTGATAGATAAATTTACAAAAGTTGTTGCTGATATAGATGAACATGTAACCGTCAGGAAGTTCGTATCAGGACAAAAAGACAGGGATGCTATTCTAAAAGATTTTGCAGATGGAAAACTTGCAGTTTTAACATCCATGAAATGTTTGGATGAAGGAGTAGATGTTCCTCGTAGTGAATTAGCAATCTTCTGTTCTAGCACAGGAAACCCACGTCAATTTATACAACGTCGTGGTCGTGTCCTAAGAACACATCCAGATAAAGAAATGGCAGAATTGCATGACTTAGTTGTTGCTCCAGAGATTAACCCCTATAGTGATAGTTATAGGATGGAACAATCATTATTAAGGGGCGAATTGGCAAGAGTGAATAATTTTGCTCAATTATCGGAAAATCCTTCTTATTCGGAAATTGAGTTACGAGACGTATTAGATTATTATGGATTAACATTATCAAACAAAAATATTACCTATGACAAATAAAGAAAGAATGTTACACATGGTTCTTGATGATAAACGTCTACAAGAATTTTATTGCTATGACAAGTCTGATTATGAAGATTTGTATACAGCAATAAATTCTAATAACGTAGTTGTTGCATCTGTAGCAAGAATCATTAAAGATCTTAATGGCTCAATTGATGAGAGTGACCAAAAGAAAGTATATATGACAGTTTTTAATTATATTAATGAAAATTTACTGCTATGATAATACACAAGATAGAAATACAAAATTTCAGGAGCTATTATAAGAATAATGTTTTTGAATTAAAAAATGGTTTAAATCTAATCATTGGTTCTAATGGTGACGGAAAGACTACTTTTTACGAAGCTTTGGAGTGGCTTTTCCGTACAGATGGAACAAATAAGATGGATACCAAATTCATTTCAAAGAAAAGAATTGAAGAATTGTTTGCAAGCGATTCCGATGATGTTCGTGTTGCGATGACTTATGAACATAAAGGAAGAACCAAAATATTGGAAAAGATGTTTCATTTTACGAAATCCTTTGACGATGAAGTAAGTACATCCAATTATTCTTATACCCTGACAGAAGGTAATGGTATTGAACGAATAAAGAAAGATGGCGTGTTCTTTGATAGGGACATTCCTTATGAGATGCGTAGATTTATAATGTTCAAAGGAGAAAGTGATTTGGATGTATTACAATCATCTAACGCAATGAAACTCCTTGTAGATAATTTTAGTGCTGTAAAGGATTTTGATGCTTATTTTTCATTTATGGAATATGCAACAAAAAAAGCTAATCAAGCACGTGATAATGCTCAAAAACTAGACAAAAAAAACAGCAATGAAATTAAACGCTTAAATAATATTATTGCTCAGGAAAATTTGTTGTTAGCAGAAATAAAAAAAGAAATTGGTATTAAAGAAAATGAGGCTGATAATTTTGATGATTTATTGAAAAATATAGAACAAAGTAATGAGGCATCTAAGTTGCTTAAAACAGTAAATCGAAGAATTGAGACTTTGACAAAATCAAAATTTGATACAGCAGGACGTATAAAAGAAGATTATACTATAAACCTTTTAGATGACATGTGGATTCTTTTGGGGTATGAAGATATCGCTGATGAATACTCATCTAAGGTTAACAGTCTGATGAATGATCGCAGAAAACTTGAAGAAAAATATTTAGTAACAGCAGGTGTAGAGAAAGCAATAAAAGCAGCAGAAAGAGGGTTTACATCACTTCCAGCACATATTCCTGGTAGAAAAATAATGGAAGATATGTTGAAAGAAGAAGTGTGTAAATTCTGTGGTCGAAAAGCAGAAAAGGGTACAGATCCATGGAATTTCATGTTACATCGATTAGAAGAATACAAGGCTTCCATTGAAGGAAAGCATGAAGAAGGAATTCCACCACTTTATGCTAATAACTATATTGACGAATTACAAAAAAGAGATACAACTCTTAATGATAATTTAGCAGACATTACGTCGTTACGTCGTAAAATACAAGATCAGATTTCATTAAACAATAGATTACATGATGATATAAAGAAGATAGAAGCTAATATTGACAATGCTTATGACGAAAAAAAACGTATATTAGCACAAACTGACGGTTTGTCGGAAGAACAATTGCTTGCAAATTTCGACAATATATCAGATTGGATGAATAAAAGTAATAAAGCCAAAGAAAGGATTGAAACATTAAGAAGACAACTAGAACAGCATACGCAAGCTAAAGAAGAGGCTCAACAATCATTAAGCAAACTCTCCGAGGGTACTTCGGCTGCAATTTATGCTAAAGCTGCATTAATGTTAAACAGAATTGCAGAGGCTTTTGAGTCAGCTAAAGAAGAAAATAAAAAAAGATTACTTAGCTCTATCGAAGACGAATCTAATATATTCCTCGAAAAATTAAATATAAATGACTTTAAGGGTACAATTCGTATATTGGAAAAACTGAATGGACAAGGTGAGGCTGTTTTAATGAATAATGATAATGCACGTATCTTTAATCCAAACACAGCACTTAAAACAACTTACCTAATGTCTATTCTATTTGCTATTGGAAAACTTTCATCTGAAAAAGACAATACAGAATTGCCTTTAATTTTTGACGCACCAACATCATCCTTTACAGATGCAAAAGAAAATGAATTTTTCAAGGTCATCAGTAAATTAGAAAAGCAGGTAATTATTGTGACCAAGAGTTTTCTTAGAGATGCAAATAACGGTGAAGTTGTTCTTGATGCTGATAGAATAAATGATATTAATGGCAGAATATATCGCATTGAAAAAAAGAAACCATTTGATGATAAGAAACTAGGTACAATACAAACAATAATATCAGAAGTTAAGTAATCATGATAGATTTAAATAACATAGACAGCCAAGTTAAACTTGACGGGAAACTCATTGATATATGGGCTCGCAGAGATGCTTATTTTGAAAAAAAATATGAACAAAGTGTTCTTAGAGTTATTTCTGATTATGGTATAGGTGCATCAGAAAACACAACAGCAAAGGGTAAAATTCTTGGAGCTGGGTACGAGGCTTATATAATAGCATTCTTTATAGGCTTATATTCAGATAAAAGATTACCCCTATCAGATGACAATAAGAAACTTGGGCAACCCATAAACAAATGGGGTAATCTTGATTCAAAAAAATTTAGAAAGGGATATCCACGTTTACGCTCTTACATATTTATGGCACTTGTGGCAAAATCAGATATAGACTGGATTGCGGTTGACAAGGGGGATATTAAAGTAGAAACTGCTGTGGCTGTTTTAATGAAAACAATGGAAGAGTATGCAAATTATGGATTCAGTATTATGGAAGAAAAGCTTAAAAATGACAATGGTTACTTTTTTTCAAATAGAGCTTTTCTCGATATTTTTTTACAATTAACCAATAAGGCAACGAAAGAAAACGAAACTGAAGAATTAGAAGAATTATAAAACGCATAATGAATTATACTGAAGTCTTTGGACAATTAAAAACAAATAATAAGTATCACCGTAAGTCCCCTCATAAAGCAGTCTTATTGCTCGCTATAATTTATATGTACGAGCATGACTTATTGTCTGAAAATAAGATATATTATGATGAGGATCTCAAAAACACTTATCAATATATTTGGAATATTGTGCTTCCTAATGAGCCATTATTTCATCCTGATGTATATATGCCATTTTGGTTCCTCCAGAATGATAAATTTTGGCATATAATACCTAAGAGTGGAAGTGAAGAAATAATGGTTGAGATGCGTAATTCAAAATCCAAGCCCTCGGAAACTTTTTTAATAAATAATGTTGAATATGCAGAGCTTGATGATGATCTTTATTTCCTTATGTCTATACAATATGGAAGATTGCCATTAAAGAAAACATTATTAGAAAACTACACAAACTTATCTTCTAAAGATATTGCTGAGTTAGTTGCAGTTCGGGAAAATGCAGTTACATCAGAGAGTGATACAACGACAGGGACTCCTAATTTGAGTAATTTATATATTGAGTCTAATGGTGAGGTTCCGTCTATAGATGAAGAGAAGAAAAGTATTCTTAATTCTTTATCTGATGACTTACAGATTGCAATTAATATTTCGTATTATACATTATTGAAAAATAATATATATGAAAGAGAAGCAATAAAAGAATTTTTTCCAACAGTAAATGATCTTGTTTATAATTTAATAAAACATCATTTGACAAAAAATGACATCTCTCCAACAAGTTATAATATCTTTGAGAATTTTTTATCTGATTTAAGAATTGAACTAATGAAAGATGATTATACTTATGATTTTATTGAGAAAATATCTGAAGCAATAGATTTTTTTAAAAATTCAAAGAGAGATAACATAACTATAATAGAAGACAACAACCTTCCTGTTCAAAATGATTGTAATATAACTTCAAAATTTGACATAAAATCCGAATATAGCGATAATAAAAAAACTTCTTCTGGGACTGAAAGCAAAGTAAATGAAAGTAGAAAAGTACAGCCTTGGACTAGCGAAGAGGAGGAACTTATAACCTTATACCTTAATCAAGGAAAAGATTTTGAATTCATTGCAAATAAACTCGGAAGGACTGAGGTTGCAATAAAATCAAGATTAGCAAAACTTGGACTGATTGAATATACGTACGGAGAAGATAAAGTAACATATATACAACAACCTAAACAAGATAATAACATGGAACCATTTTATGTGATAGGTTCGCGCTTTGATGATTTAGGTCATTGGCTTGGAGGTATAAAATTTTGGAGCCTTAATGAAATGATAAGTTTTATTAAAATAGAAGAAAAATGGGTTAATAAAATAGTATTTAGTGCTAAGTCTCATTGTGCTGCTAGAGGAATAAATTATGCTGAGTACTTTTGTGACTTACCAACAGATACTCTTGTGACAGATTATGGTTTATATCATTTTTTAAAAGCAATACCCGCAACACCTGATATTGTTCCTGATACTCAGCATGAGGTTATTGCTGCACAAGATTATTTTGAAATGCCAGACCCACCTGAAAAGAATCCAAATAAATTTTTACATGCTGATCCTAAAGCTAATGATTTCTTCCTGTTCCCTGGAGATAAGGTTCGTATACTTAAGGAGGTAGGGCAGAGCCAGGGACTTAAGGGCGCAACAGGTATAGTTCAGTATCATACATATGACACATTATCAATTATTGGCCCATTCCAATTCTTCTGTAATCGTGAAGATGTAGAGCTGATAGAGCGTAAGAAAAGATAATGCCACAAAGCAACCAACTAACTACAATGCATAAATTTTTGAGATTTATATATGAAAAAATAGCGAGACATTTGAAGTGGCATTTTTTCCCATCAAAGAATGAACTCGGACTGAAATCCTTTGTTGAGTTTTTTTTCTACTTTCTTATTTCGTTAATTTTAGTATTCTTTTTCTATAACTGGAATACAGTTGCAGTAAGAACTATTGCTATCAATCTTGATAAGGTAGAAAGATCTTCGCAAAACTCATCGGATTCGGTCTATACTTATGGTGGCGAACTAGAATTAAAAATGCCTATGACTAAGTCTGTTGCAGATAACAAATCTTATAAAACTCGTTATTGGGTTTATGAAACACCACATAAGAAAGGATATTTGCCTAAAATAATTAATTCTAATTATAAAAATCAAATAGTTTCAGAAAGAGATTCTTTAATAATACAAAGTATAAAACTGGAAAACAATAGGTATGTTATTGACAACTTAAAGAATAAGTATCTCCATGTAAAATATAAATACATTTCATATTTTGCGATAGCATATAACACTAATCCATTTAACTCAATAAACGGAGCTGGTTATTATAACTATACTAATGATACTACATATAATTCTTACAATTATTGTTATAGGGAAGATAATAATAATATATGCATGAGAAAACAATCTATTATGGATAACATGAGTATCGAAAGGACAGAGAAGATAACTTTGGGTAGTTTAAGTTCTCCAGTATGGTATAGATTAGAAGATATTTCGCAATCTTATTTTAACATAAGAATTCTGACAACCACACTAGACACTTTAAAGTTGAAAATTGACTTTGTTGGTGCTACAGATTTTTCGAAGATGTATCCAGAGCCTGATTCTATTGGTATGAGTTTTGTGGAATTTCATAATAAATGGAAAATCCACGAGATTATAGAAAAAGGATTGTTGTTTCATGCTAAATTTAAAGATTTAGAAAACGCTCAAACAGTAAGAATGTTTTTCATTACCGCAGTTTTAGGTGGTCTTGTAATAATATTTGTTGGTTTATTCTTTGTTGCCTCGTATCATTTTGGGAAATGGTGTAAATTAAACCCTATAAAAGGATATTCCATTATTGGCATTATTATAATCTTTTTCTTGTATTATTTTAATGTTTTTAGTTCAATAGCTTTACTGTTTTACAGAGGTAATTAATTATGAAAAATCCCAGTACCATCAAACTAACAACTAACCAATAAACCATTATACTATGGATTTAGATATAATATATTCTTCGCTGGTGGCGGATAAGATGTCGAGGGTGAAATGGGGCGGATGCGGATGTTCCCCGGCTTTATTCGCTCTTGCTGTGATACTATATCTGGTGGTTTATGGTTCATATAAGGTGTTCATATGGGCTGAGGATAAGTTAATGGATATGGGCTATGAGTTTGGGATTATTGAGAACTCTACTGATATTGAGATAACTGTTGGACGAGTTGCTATTGTTTGTGGTATCATTCTGTTCTGGGTTTTGCTTTTTGCTCTGCTTTGGCATTTTGCAGGAAATGAAGAAAAGAAGAAATAGTTAATAGATAATAGTTTAATGGTTATTGGTTATTGACCTTAGCTATTTGCTATTGAAAAGTTAAGAAGTAATTTTTGCACACTATGATGATTTCCTTTTCTCAGATTAGTGTCTTTTTTCCTGTTCATTAATGAAAACGATCCAATTCATTAATGATTACGATGATTTTCATTAATGAACGGTTTTTGAGGGGGCGATTTAAAAATTGCACACTATAGTGATGTAAGAAGAAAAATGTATGATGTATGAAGGCTGACTTAAAACCTTTGATCTGCATCATAGACGATGGAGTAACTTGGGCGCTTTGCCCCAGGCACATCTTCTATAAGGATATTTTTCGCAACCAAATCCTGTATATCACGTATGGCGGTGTCCTTAGAGCACTTCGCCAATGTTGCCCATGTCTTTGACGTTATCTTAGCCTCGTAGCCATCAAGAAAGAGGTTAAGCATCTGAGTCTGACGTTCGGTCATTGGAACAGACGATGCTTTCTGCCAGAAGAAGCTCTTATTCAGAATTGTTGTGACAATGGAGTCTGCCTCGTCAAGTGCTTCCACCAACTTCTGCATGTACCACACCAACCACTCAGTTATATCGCCATCGCCATGCTGCATCCGCTCCAGAATGTCATAGTAGTGATTCTTGTCCTTGTTAATCTGTGATGAGACATTATAGAAACGGAACTCACTCTTCTCTCCTCGAGCAAGCAGCATGTCTGAAAGGATGCGAGCCAACCGACCATTGCCATCCTCGAAGGGATGAATGCTCACAAACCAGAAATGGGCAATGGCAGATCGAATAACACTACTCACCGACTCCTCACCATCAAACCAGTTGAGGAACTTTTCCATCTCCTCTTCAACACGATCTGGAGAAGGAGCAATATAGTGGATTTTCTCGCGCCCAAACATTCCACTGACGATATGCTCCTCATTCGTACGGTACTGACCTATTTCAATCTGACTCCCCTCGCTATAGCCTGAAGGAAAGAAAGCAGCTTGCCAAGCGCATAGCTTCTCTTTACTGAGAGGCATGTCATAGTGCTGTACTGCTTCAAGCATAACACCCACAACAGAATCAATATAATGCGAAGGTGCACTATATTTCACGTTCTCAATGCCAAGCCTTCTTGCAATGGAAGAACGTACCTGATCCACGTTCAGCTGTATGCCTTCTATCTCGGATGAATACACCACATCGTATGTTAGGTTCTCGGCCATTGCACGTAGTTTGCTATCAAAGCCTAACGAACTCAGCCTGCCATATAGTAAGCCCTGCTTGCGGAATACCATTTCCTGAAGGAGAGACACCTCAGAAGAGTCCCAACGGAAGTTTGTCCACTTGTCTCTTTCGTGAATATACATAACGCATTCGTTCTTTTTGCAACATAATACAGTGATTAACGCCGCAAATTCTGCGACAAAAATACCAATAAAATATCGAATCACCAAATAAAAACATAAAATACCGCACATTTTGCAACGTTTTTACATAATGAGTTGTTTTAAGTTTGCGTCTTTGTACTGGGAAAGAGGTGGTAGATCGAAATTAAAAACAAACGAGTTCGTTTTGTACTTTACTCGCTTACTCGTACGTTGACTTCGTCGAAGGTACTCTCGCTCGAAATTAAAAACAAACGAGTTTGTTTTGTACTTTACTCGCTTACTCGTACCTTTGCATCAAACATAAAACCATGAAACTATGAAAAAATTCTTTATTTGCCTGGTAGTGATGATGGCTGCGATATATAGCTATGGTCAGAATGAAAAAACTTATGAGGTGGATGAGTTCAGAACCAAGAACGGAAAGTCTGTGAGGTTCCATGCTCTGGTACATGCCAGCATACGCATCGAATATGACGGCAAGGAGATTGAGGTAGATCCTGTCTCGAAACTCGGAAATAAGACTGTTGATTTTTCTGTGATGCCGAAGGCGGATGTGATTTTCGTGACTCACGAACATGGTGACCACTTCGACAAGGAGGCTATCGGAAAGCTGAACGATAAGAAGACTCAGGTGGTGACGAACCAACGGTGTGCCGATATGCTGGGCTACGGAAGGGTGATGAAGAATGGGGATAAACTGGAGTTGACCGAGGACTTTTCTGTTGAGGCTGTACCTGCTTATAATATTACCGAAGGACATACACAGTTTCATCCTAAGGGACGCGATAACGGCTATATCATCACTCTCGACGGACTGCGCATTTACATAGCCGGCGATACGGAAGATGTGCCCGAAATGGAAAATGTAAAGGATATAGATGTTGCCTTCCTGCCTTGTAACCAACCTTATACGATGACTACAGAACAACTCGTAAGGGCTGCGAAGGTTGTGAAACCGAAGGTGCTGTTCCCATACCATTACGGACGTACGGATGTGAGCGGTATTCCTGAACAACTCAAGAGTGAAGGGATAGATGTGAGGATAAGACACTATGAATAAGGGTTAAGGGTTCATGGTTAAAGGTTATTGGTTATTGGTTATTGACGAAAGACGTTAACCTTAACGATAACCTTAACGAAAACTCTTTAAACTTTAAACGTTAACCTTTAAACGTTATAAAAACGAAGTATGAATATAGTTGTTTCGAATGAGATAGAGAGTGTGTGCCCTGAGTTTGTGGGGGCATGCGTGGAGGCTCAGGTGGTCAATTCGCAATTCTGCGAGGAGTTGTGGAAGGAGATTGAGGCGATGGGGGAGAAGTTTCGCAAGGAACTGACTACTGAGTCGCTGAAGGAGTTGGAGAGTATTGCTGCCACAAGACGGGTGTATAGGGCTTGCGGTAAGGACCCTTCGAGGTATCGACCTGCGTCGGAGGCTCTGATCAGGAGGATGTTGCAAGGGAAGGCACTGTATCAGTGCGACACTCTGGTGGATTTGGTGAATCTGGCTTCCATTGCTTTCGGATACAGCATCGGAGGTTTTGATGCTGATAAGTTTGTGGGCGACACTCTGACTCTTGGTATCGGCAAGGAAGGGGAACCATACGAAGGTATTGGACGAGGTATGTTGAATATTGCAGGGTTGCCCGTATATCGTGACATAAGGGGTGGAGTCGGAACTCCTACGAGCGATAATGAACGTACGAAGATGACCTTGGAAACCCGCCATCTGGTGGTTCTCATAAATGGTTATGACGGCAACGAGAATCGAGTTCGCCAGAATGCTGAGTATATCCAACAGCTGCTCCGTAAGTACTGCCAAAGTGATGGCGGAGAGTATTTTGTGTATTAAAAACGAAAACGATAACGAAAACGATAACGATAACGAAAACGAAAACGAAAAACGGAAAAAAAAACTAATATTATGAATTTTGATTTTAAGAAAAGAATGGTCTGGATGACCTCTGTGGTATTTGCTGCAGTTTTAGTGATTTCTTCATGTAATAATGATGACGGTTTAGATAACAGACGGCGACAACAGCCTGTACCACCGGAGAATCAGGAACAAATGGTAAAGACTGCTGATGAGGTCCTCGGCTTGATTGATCGTGTGACTATCATCAAGGACACAATCGATAAAGACAATAGTAGTGTGGTTTATTTTTATTTCGATCAACCGATTGACCATAAGAACCCGGATGCTGGAACATTTCAGCAGTATTGTGTGCTGCATTACGTACATCCCGACAGCGTAACTGTGCTACATACTCAGGGGTATTCGATAGCTGAAAGGATGTATTTCCGTCAGGCTGACTTGTCGAAAAATTTAGGAGGTAATTATCTGGAGGTGGAGCACCGCTATTATAAGCGTTCGGAGATTGGTGATTCGCGAAGAGAAGCCAGGACAGCAAGTTATTGGGACTATAATACTGCGGCACAATCGACTGCTGACCTGCATGATATTGTAACGGCTTTTAAAGCAACTAATGCTTTCAATGGAAAATGGATAAGCACTGGTGTGAGCAAGAATGGAATTCTGACTTCTCTGTATGCTTATTATTACCCGAATGAGGTAGATGTGTATGTGCCTTTCTGTGCTCCATTCTGTGTAGGACAGGAGACGCCCGGCATCGGACAATATACAACTCAGCAATGCGGCAAGGGAATTGCTGCAATTGAGAAGTGCTGGACAGCATTGAGGACTTACCTTCTTAATCCGGAACTGCAGGCTGAGGTGGCAGAACTATATAAGTCTGATTATCCGGACAACGAAAAAGTGCAGGAATATACGCTTCAGGTAGTCAAAAGAATCATTGTGTACAGATATATGAGGTTTATGTTCCAGAAGTTCGCATATCATCAGATAAGCGAATGGGAGGATGTGATACCAGGACCGATTGCTTCAGCATTGAAGTATTATATGTTTGCGTCGCTGGGAAAGGATAACTTCAAAAAGAAACTGATAGCATTGCGTAAAGTGTATGAGAAGGAAGGACATGATGATGATATTGACGACTTCGATTACGAGGAGGATACTTACGATGACTATGAGGACTATGATGAGTACGACGAGGAATATTGGAATGAGGACACTCCTGAGGAACAAAGTGACAGTAAAACTGTGCCAAAGAAGATTTTGCAGGATATCTACCATATTCATGCAGCAAAGGAACTGGGGTATTTCCTGTTTGACTGGCAATGGCTGCTGAATGAGGGACTGATTGATGCCACCGACTTGAATGAGTTTTATCATTGGCAGACTTCCAAACGATATAATAGATATTATGGTGTGACATATGACGGAGGTAAGCTTATGAACGATTTTCTTCAATTCGTTCAGAACAACAGAAACGACAAGAAATGCCGTATGCTCTTCGTATATGGTGCTAACGACCCATGGACTGGAGCTGCAATTCCTGACCCTGCTGCAGACGATCCTTATGTGAAGAAGTATGTTGTGCCAAGCGGTTTGCACAGCGGTCACCTCAATAATACTTCACACTATAGCGAAAGCGATAAGAATTATATCATCAATACGATAAGAAGGTTCCTAAGCGTTAACCTTTAACCATTAACCGTTAACCGTTAACCGTTACAGAGGTCAATAACCTCTCAACTCTAACCTCTCAACTATCAAAGGTGCACCTCTTTTTCTACTACCTCGCCTGCGACTATCTTGAATGAGTTGAGGCGAGGTATGTCGTTTAGCAGGGAGAGAATGGCATAACGAATGGTAGGGTCGTTTGCCAGCCGGAGGTCTTCCTGTGAAGGACGTGACGGAGAGGCTGGATGGGAGTGCCAGTTTGCCAGTATCTGAAGGTTGTGCTGACGAGCATAACGAAGGGCGGCAAACTGTTCGCGAGGTTCGAAGGAAAAGTGTTCGGGCGAATGGTCGATATTCTCCATGGGATAGTTCTGTGTAACTATATTCCCAATACCGAGCAGGTAACCACAAGATTCGTTTGGGGCGTCCTTCTTTGCCTGCTCGATTAGTTCGTCGATTATATGTTTGGGTATTATCATAAGTGTATAGTCGGTCTATGTTTTAATGATGTTTCAGGTCGCATGCTGCCTGTTCGTAATCGATTAGGTGGTCGATGGTAGGGTGTTCGCCACAGAGCTCGCAAGTAGTGCGCGGATGCACATTTATATTGTTGAACTGCATGGTCTTTGCATCGAACGTGAGCAGGCGGTTGGTAAGCAGTTCGCCCACACCTGTGAAGTATTTCAGTGTTTCGGCAGCCTGAATGGTGCCCAACATGCCGGCTATGGCTCCGAGTACTCCTGCCTGAGAACAAGTTGGTACTGCCCCTGCTGGTGGGGGTTCTTTGAACATACAACGGTAGCATGCTGTGCCCGGCAGATGGGTGAAAGTCTGTCCGTGGAAACGGAGTATGCCTCCGTGGGAAAATGGTTTTCCTGCCATCACACAGGCATCGTTGATAAGGAATTTTACTGGGAAGTTGTCGGTTCCGTCAACTATAAAGTCGTACTCTTTGATAATGTCGATGGCATTTGAAGAATCGAGAAATTCGTGGTAGGTATCTACCTGCACATCGGGATTGATAGCCTGAATCTTTTCTTTTGCACTCTGTACCTTCGGAGTACCTACATCGCGTGTGAAATGGATTACCTGGCGCTGGAGGTTACTAAGGTCCACTACATCGGCATCGACCAGACCTATGCGACCTATACCGGCTGCGGCGAGGTAGAGCGATACAGGGGCTCCAAGTCCACCGGCACCCACTACGAGCACACGCGCATTCATTATCTTTTCCTGTCCCTCCACACCTACATCCTGAAGAAGTATATGGCGAGAATAACGCTCAATCTGTTGTTCTGTTAATTCTATCATGTTGTAAATTGAAAATTGAGAATTGAAAATTGAAAATTAGTCTTCGTTTTCGTCTTTAACCCTTAACCGTTAACCGTTAACCCTTAACCGTTAACCCTTAACCCTTAACCGTTATATTTCCTCCTCCCATGAAATAGAGAAAATCTATTGAGTCGCCTTCTGCAATTTGGATGTTATCCCACTCGTTGCGATCTGCAAATTCTTCGTTTACCTGTACAGAAACCATCTCTGGTTGCTGCACATTATTATTCTTAATAAGTTCTGATACATTAAGAGGCAGTGTCACTTCCTGAGCCTCTCCGTTTACATAGATTTTTGCCATTGTTTTCTGCTGTTTTTTTATATGTTAGTAATTGTCTTTGTTCGTTTTGTTTTGCGGTGCAAAGGTACGATGTTGCAACTGATTGTAAAATACCGCAGTAGAGGTAATTTGTGTACCATATGTGTGGTATGAAAAATACCAAATTAACGCGATTGTACCATAGTGGTAATTCTCCTTACCTTTGCATCGCAAAATCAAATAAAAAAATAGTAAGGATATGGCACAAATTGCAAAGAGTCTGATTGACTTGATTGGAAACACTCCACTGCTGGAGTTGACGAATACCGAGCGCGAACTGCACCTGCAGGCTCACGTGATAGCTAAGTTAGAATACTTGAATCCGCTTCGTTCGGTAAAGGACCGCACGGCTTTGGCTCTCATTGAACATGCAGAGAAGAAAGGGCTGATAGGTCCGAACACAACCATTATCGAACCTACTTCAGGAAATACTGGTGTGGGGCTTGCCTTCATCGCTTCTATACGCGGGTACAAATTGATATTAACTATGCCAGACTCGATGACTATTGAACGCAGAACTCTGCTCAAGGCTCTTGGAGCAGAACTCGTACTGACTCCTGCTCACGAGGGTATGAGTGGAGCTATTCGCAAGGCTCAGGAACTGGCTGACGAGATAGGGGATGCATACATTCCACAACAGTTTGAGAATTATGCCAATCCAGATGTGCATCGCAGAACTACCGGACAGGAGATTGTGCGTGATACAAACGGGAAGGTGGATTTCTTCGTTGCCGGAATAGGTACAGGCGGAACTATTACCGGAGTAGGGTACACTCTGAAACAGAATAATCCTAATGTGAAGATTGTTGCTGTAGAACCACACAGTTCGTCGGTTCTCTCTGGCAATAACCCCGGACCTCATAAGATTCAAGGTATTGGTGCCGGTTTTGTACCCAAGATTCTGGACAAGGAGATATATGACGAAATTCTTCGAATTAAAGATGACGAGGCTTTTGCAGCCAGCAGACTATTGGCTCAGAAGGACGGAGTGCTCGTCGGAATTTCTTCGGGTGCGGCTGTGGCAGCTGCTATCAAACTGGCTCGCAGACCAGAAAACGAAGGTAAGAATATTGTGGTGCTGCTGCCTGACACAGGTGAGCGATACCTCAGTACTCCATTGTATAATCACGTATAAGAGGTGTAAATATGGCTGAAACAAAGAAACTGTCACTCATCGCTTTTAGTGGCGATTTTGACAAACTGACTGCTGTGTTCACTCTTGCTACAGGGGCAGCAGCTGTAGGATATGAGGTGAATATTTTCTTTACGTTTTGGGGACTAGACGCAATTAAGAAGAAACTGGGGCGTTCACCACTTGGCAGCAACTGGCTTACGAAGCTTTTCGGAGTTATGATGGGCGGACTACATGCAACACCTACTTCGAGATTCAATTTCTTCGGTATTGGTCCTAAAATTTTCCGCAGTCTGATGCGAAAGAATAATGTAGCTACACTCGAGGAACTCGTAGATGCTGCAAAAGTGCTGGGCATCAATCTCTATGCTTGCGAAATGGCTATGCATGTGCTCGGACTGAAAAAGGAAGATTTCATTCCAGAGGTGAAGGATGTGCTCGGAGTGGCTTCTTTTCTGAAACTGAGCGAAGGGGGTAGGACTCTGTTTATTTAAACGAAAACGAAAACCAAAACGAAAACTTTTTAAGCGTTAACCTTTAACCGTTACTTAAATTTTCAATTTTCAATTTCCAACATGGCAACAAAAGTATTAGACATAACAAAGGAGCATTGTCCAATGACCTTTGTAAAAACAAAGATAGAATTGGCAAAACTGCAGGAAGGCGACATCCTTGAGGTGTTGCTGGCTGAGGGCGAACCACTTGATAATGTACCACGAAACGCAAAAGAACAAGGCTATAACGTGCTTTCTGTAGAACACGTGGCGGGTACTACTCATAAGGTGACAATAAAGAAATAATAGTTTTGAAAAAGAATATTAACATTTAAAACAAATTGATTTTATGGCAGATTCAAATCTTCAACGTAGTGTAACTACTGCTACAGCCAGAAAACTGGCAACCACCACCAAGACGGCTCCGCAGATGGGGTCGATTACTCCAAGACTCCTTCTGAAACTCCTGCCTTGGGTGCAGGTGAGCGGAGGTACTTTCCGTGTGAACCGTACTAAGGTAGAATTGCGCAAGAGCGAACGACTTCCTATTCAGTACTTGAACGGTGTTCCCAGTTTCTCTGCTAAGAGTCTGAAGGCTATTCCGCTTTTCTCCGAATTTGCTGACGAGATAGTGAATCGTCTGGCCCGTTCGTTTGAAACTCAAGAAGTTGAAATAGGCGATCTCTTTGTTGAGGAGGATAAGGATAAACAGAAATTCTTTATTGTTGCAAGTGGACAGGCAGAAGTAATCAGTCGTGGTCCCCACGGAGAAGAGTTGCGTATAGCTCTCTTAGGAGAAGGTGAGTATTTCGGAGAAACGGACTTGCTTGATGATGCAGAATCAACCGTTTCGGTTCGTGCCGTTACGCCTACTGTGTTCCTCTCTCTGAAACTTTCAGAGTTGGAGAAGTTTATAAAGGAAGTGCCTGATTTCCGTGAGACTTTCATCAAGGCTGTTGACAAACAACTGCGACTGAAGGCTACTGTGAACGATCATGGCGAAAAACATATCGACCTTGTATCAGGACACGAGGAGGATAATGTGATTCCAGAGACTTATATTGATTATGAGGAACAGCCAACAGAGTATTCGCTTAACACTCTGCAGACTGTAGTTCGTGTACACACTCGTGTGAGCGACCTTTACAATAATCCTTATAATCAGCTTGAGGAACAGCTGAGGCTTTCAATTGAAAGTATTAAGGAACGCCAAGAATGGGAACTGATCAATAATAAGAAGTTTGGTCTGTTGGCAAGTGCAAATCCTGCTTATCGCATCACTACCCGTTATGGTTCTCCAACTCCAGACGACCTTGATGAGTTGCTTTCACTCGTGTGGAAAGAACCTGCATTCTTCATTGCTCACCCACGTGCTATAGCTGCTTTCGAACGCGAATGTACTTGGCGCGGAGTACCTCCTGTAACTACAGATATCTTCGGCACAAGAGTGATTCTGTGGCGTGGAGTGCCTATCATTCCAAGTGATAAGGTTGAGGTAGAAGGTCAGTATCTGACTGGTCGTGGTGTGGGTACTACGAAAATTATCCTCGTAAGAGTTGGCGAGAAGAATCAAGGTGTGGTAGGACTTCATCAAAGCGGAATTCCTGGTGAGGTAGCTCCATCACTCTCTGCACGACTCATGGGATTGGATAAGTTCGGAGTTGCTTCATACCTGCTTACAAAGTATTTCAGTCTGGCTTCACTTACCGACGATGCTATTGCAGTGTTGGAAAATGTAGAAGTCGGTTATTATCACGATTATCAGCATCGTAATAAAGTAGAAAAATAATGATAGAACAAATCTATAGTCCTCATGCCATAACGGACGAATATGTGTTTGATATTCTGAAGCGACTGGCTCAAGACAACTGTCCGGAAGAACTGAAGGCGGAGCGCCAGGAGCTGATTCCAGACGAACAGTTTAATCTGGATGCTCTGCTCAGTCTTGCTGTGCCGTCGCAGAAAGAACCCACTTCAGGAGGTGCCATATCGCCATCGCAGGATTTCGGTATTGGCATTCCTGAAACACAGAAACTGCGCGATTTGCATTACGAGGAACTCGATACTCTCAATACTGATGAGATAAAGAAGGATTTCCCTGTGCTGCAGCAGAAGGTGAATGGGCATGATCTGGTATGGCTCGATAATGGTGCTACGACTCAAAAACCGAATCAGGTGATTGACAAGATTTCGGAATATTATCGCACATATAATTCGAACATACACAGAGGTGCACATACTCTGGCTGCAAGAGCTACAGATGCATATGAGGAAGCTCGCGAGAAGGTTCAGCGGTTCATCAACGCTGCTTCATCGGAGGAAATCATCTTCGTAAGAGGTACTACGGAAGGTATTAACCTCGTTGCACAATCGTATGGAAGACAGTTTCTTACTCCAGGAGATAACGTAATCGTTTCAACTTTGGATCATCATGCGAATATAGTGCCCTGGCAACAGGTCTGCCACGAACGGGGATGTGAACTGAAGGCTATCCCGATTGACAAAAACGGAGATCTGATTCTTTCTGATTTTGAACGACTCATCACTCCTCGAACGAGATTCATAAGTGTAGGACATGTAAATAATACTTTCGGTACAATCAATGATGTACAACGGATTATCGAGATTGCTCACTCGCATAATGTTCCTGTGCTGATTGATGGCGCACAGTCGATTGCGCACACTCAGGTGGATGTGCAGAAACTTGGAGCTGATTTCTTTGTGTTCTCCGGACATAAGATTTATGGTCCAAATGGAATAGGTGTTGTTTACGGCCGTAAAGATATTCTTGACAAGATGCAACCGTGGCAAGGAGGTGGTAACATGATTAAGGATGTGACCATAGAACGTACGGAGTATAACCAACCACCTGCAAGGTTCGAGGCTGGGACTCCAAATGTGGCTGATGCCATTGGACTCGGAGCAGCTCTGGATTATGTTAGTCGTATCGGACTCAGAAATATTGAGCATCATGAACACCAACTGACGGAGTATGCACGCGAACAATTGGCTCAGATAAAGGGACTTACATTACTGGGTAATCCCAAAAACCGTGTATCGGTTGTATCGTTTGTTCTTGATGGGATACCTGTTCCGGAAGTAGGAACTCTGCTCGATAAGGAAGGTATAGCTGTGCGTGCCGGACACCATTGTGCTCAACCTGCTCTCCGTGCACTCGGATATGAAATGTCGGTTCGTCCTACATTCGCACTCTATAACACCAGGGAGGATGTGGACAAACTGGTTATTGCAGTAAGAAAAATCGCTGGTTCACGATGAAATACGAAACGAAAGTATTGTCAACAAAGTATCAGAAGCCGGATGCTTATGGAGCTCTCGCTATGCCTGTATATCAAACTGCTTCGTTTGAGTTTGATAATGCCAAGGCAATGAGCGATGCCTTCTGCGGACGCTCTATGGCTCCTTCGTATTCACGAATAGCAAACCCCACAACCACTCATCTTGAAGACAGGGTGAGAGGGTTGACGGGGGCTGCTACCGTAACTGCTCTCAACACTGGTATGGCTGCCATATCCTATGCTCTCACAGCTGTTAGTGCTGCAGGACTGAATATTGTGGCTTCGAAACATCTGTTCGGTAACTCTGTCTCGTTGCTTAATGATACGCTGAGGAATTTTGGTGTGGAACCGCGTTTTGCAGATTTCACAAACATCTCTGAGGTTGAGAGCCTGATTGACGATAAAACTTGTGCGCTTTTCTTCGAGATTATTACCAATCCGCAATTGCTTGTAGCTGACATCAAAGCTATTACAGAACTCGCTCATTCGCATGGAGTACCTGTTATTGCTGATACTACGATTCTGCCTTTTTCGGAGTTTCATGCAAAGGACCTTGGTGTTGATATCGACGTGGTGTCAAGTACCAAGTACATATCCGGTGGCGGTACCGGTTTGGGTGGTTTGCTGATTGACTACGGACTATTTGACTGGTCACAGTCGCCATCTGCTGTTTTACAACAACGAGTTAAAAGAGTAGGAAAGAAAATGGCATTTTCTGCGCGAGTAAAGACGGAACTGGTTACGAATCTCGGAGCTCTGATGACTCCCCAAGTGGCATATATGGAAACTCTCGGACTAGACACTCTGGATATCAGATATCGAAGACAAGCAGAGTCAACACTATGGTTAGCAGAACAATGTCAGCAGTTGCCTGAGATAAAGCGTGTTAACTATACTTCTTTACCGGATAATCTGTTTTACAAACTCTCGCAACAACAGTTCGGAAAACTCTCTGGTGCTGTTTTTACTATAGACTTGGCGTCGAAAGAGGATTGTTTTGCTTTCATCGATAATTTACATGTAATTCGAAGAGCCACGAACCTGTTTGACCGACATTCACTGGCTATTCATCCGGCATCAACCATCTTCGGACTTTTTAGCGAAGAACAACGGGAGAAAATGTCAGTTCCTGATACAACGATTCGACTAAGTATCGGACTTGAAGACCCGGAAGATTTGTTGGAAGATATCAAACAGGCTCTTATTTCTTTATAAAAAATGTTATGCTTCGGCATAGCATTTTTTTATTTTGCGTATATTTGCAGCGATTATCACCCCTAACCTCTAACCATTATGAAATATTTTTCAATAATATTATCTGCTTTTATCGGAACGATTCCTGCTTGTGCTCAGGATAATGCTCTGGCTGATTCGATTGTGAAGTATCAGATGGCGAGTGGGGGATGGGCAAAGAATCAGAACTGGCTCATGGGGTGCGACCAGAGGTATATGGCGGAATGTATGCGAACAGGTGTGGGCAGTACGATTGATAATGGTGCTACGACGTCGGAGTTGGAGGTGCTGGCTAAGTGTCTCAGGAAAGAAAAGAGGGCTGAGTATTATACTGCTTTTGTGAGAGGTGTGCAGTATCTGCTGAATATGCAATATGATAATGGCGGATGGAGACAGTTTTTCCCGCAGAGGTCGAACGAGTCGTATGCCAATCATATTACCTTCAATGATAATGCGATGGTGAAGGTGATGCGGCTATTGTGGGATGTAGCAAATCGAAAGGGTGATGTGGGTAGTGTGGATATTCCTGAAAATATGCGAGTCGCAGCAAAGGTGGCTTTCTGGAAAGGTGTCGGTTGCATACTGAATTGTCAGATTAGAGATAAGGAGGGGAGGTTGACCGTATGGTGTCAGCAACACGATGAGAATACTCTCCTGCCTGCTTCGGCAAGAAAATATGAATTAGCTTCGTATTGCGGTTTTGGCGAATCTGTTGATATTGTTATGTTGCTTATGGATGTATTAGAGGAAACAAAGGATTTTTCCGATACAGGTGTAAGCAAAAAACAACTGAAGCAAAGCATCGAATCTGCTATAGAATGGTTTGAAACACACCCTATACGTGACAGAGAGATTGAGTATTTCACTAATGCGGAAGGTAAGCCTGATAAGAGAATGGTAGAGAAGAAAGGTGCTCCGCTGCTTTGGGCAAGATATTATGATTTGGAAAAAGCAGAACCTATGTATTCAGACCGCAGAGGTGAAGTGCTTCGTTCTTTTAATGACATCCAGTACGAACGCAGAAATGGTTACCAATGGGTTGGTGATTCGCCAGCGAAAGCGATTAAAAGATGGAGAAAACGATAACGAAAACTTCGTACGAAAACGAAAACCAAAGCGTTGATTTTTTGATTGTATTTAGAGCCCTCTAAACAACTACAAACAATGAAAAACACATGGAGACAAACCTTTGTGTATCAACTACTTTTAGATTTTAACACTTCGAACTTGCTTTTTGGTGGTTCTCAAAAATCCGCTTACCTTTGCAACGCATTTCTACCGCGGAGAATTTTGAGGGCTTTTATTTTGCCATCTC
>OCTX012268628.1_pt1 | contig 28176 bp, 18 predicted proteins | sample 1539691 | NCBI WGS metagenome assembly OCTX01 (sample SAMN02144231, study PRJEB22623) | gut metagenome | biome: sheep rumen | host: Ovis aries | place: New Zealand
GCACCCTTGCCGGGGCGGCGTCCCTGGACGGAAAAAGCCCCGCGCCTGACAGCGCGGGGCAGTAAACTCTGTGGTAAAGATACGTTTCCCTTTTCTCTCAGGCTTCCTGCCTGTCTGCCGCCGGAACTGCCCGGTCAGACCGGCAGCCTGTCAGATCGGCTCATCGTCAGGCTTCCGGCTCAATCAGGCCGTAGGTGCCTCCCTTTCTCTTGTAGACGACATTGACCTGATCTGTCTCCGCATTGCAGAAAACATAGAAGCTGTGTCCCAGAAGCTCCATCTGTACGCAGGCATCTTCCGGATACATGGGCTTGATATCGAAACGTTTTGTGCGGACAATACGGATCTCATCCGTCGGCTCGCTCTCCTTCTCCAGGAACTCTCTGCGGAAATTGTCCCCCGCCTGGTGGCGGTCGATCAGCTTCTGCTTATACTTGCGCAGCTGCCTCTCGATCACTTCCTCGACCAGGTCGATGGATACATACATATCGTTGCTGACCTGCTCCGAACGGATCACATTGCCCTTCAGCGGGATCGTGACCTCGATCTTCTGGCGCTCTTTTTCAACGCTCATCGTCACGATAATCGGGGTATCCGCCGTAAAATAACGCTCCAGCTTTCCAAGTTTTTCTGTGACGGCTTTCCGCAGGGAATCGGTCACTTCTATGTTCTTACCACTGATTGTAAATCTCATTCGCATGACCTCCTTTAAAAGAGTTTTCTGTGATTAGAGTATACCACAATCTTTTTGCAGGAACAATGAATAATGCGGGAGAGAGAAAAGAAGTTTGCAGACCATGAAAAGCAAACTTTTTATACCCCCTCAGCGGTCACAGGCCGCGAGCACCTCTGTGTAGGGCATCTGTCCGCCGAACAGATCCAGCGCGCTCCCGATCGTAACATCGATTCTGCCCGCGCCTTCCCTGCGGACGGCGGCAAGGTCATCAAAAGTCCCGATCCCTCCCGCGTAGGTCACCGCAAAATCCCTGCCGCTTTTTTCAAGGGCTTCCCGAAGCAGGCGGACCAGATCCAGCTCGGGTCCCTGCCTTCTTCCCTCCACATCGGCAGCGTGAATCAGGAATTCATCGCATTCTCCCATCAGCGCGGTCAGCGTATCTGAATCGAGGCATATCCGGGTAAAGTTCTGCCAGCGGTCGGTCACGATGTAATACGCCCCGTCCTTTTTCCGGCAGCTCAGGTCCAGAACAAGGGACTCCTTTCCTACTTCCCGGATCATTTCCTGAAGATGTCCTTCGTTGAATTCCCCTCCGGAAAACACATAGGAGGTCACAATCACATGAGAAGCCCCCGCTCTGAGCCATGCTCCGGCGTTTCCCGGATTCACGCCCCCGCCGACCATCAGATCGCCCGGGCAGGCTTTCAGGGCTCCCTCCGCCTGGGCACGGGTCTGCTCATACCAGGGCGACGAGGGGGGATTGAGCAGGATCACATGTCCGCCCCTGAGTCCGTCCCTGTGATAAAAACGGGCAAACCAGGACGCGTCTGCTTCGGATACAAAGTTCTCGCTTGCCCGGTCATCCCTGTCCTCCAGGGACGCGCCGACAATCTGTTTGACTTTTCCGTTGTGAATATCGATACAGGGTCTGAACCTCATCCTCTCAGCAGTCTCCTTCCGCAGGCGCATCTGCCCTCTATTTCCGTAAATCAGAAAACCCGGATCTATTCAATTCAGATATTGAAAGAATCCGACGATTCCCCCGATCAGAAGAGTCCGACGATTCTTCCGTCGCTGAGCACATCGATCCGCTCCGCCGCGGGTGACTTCGGAAGTCCCGGCATCGTCATGATCTCTCCGGTCAGAGCGACCACAAATCCGGCTCCCGCCGAAACCTTGAGATTGCGCACAGTCACTTCGAAATCGGAGGGTGCCCCGAGCGCTTTCGGGTTATCCGTGAGGGAGTACTGGGTCTTCGCCACACAGATCGGCATATTCCCGCAGCCCAGAGCTTCAAGCTGGGCGGCCTGGGTCTTTGCCTGCTGGGTAAGGACGACGCCCTTTCCGCCGTAAACCCTGCGGACGATCTGGTTCAGCTTATCCTCGATCGAGCCGGTCAGCTCATAGCTGAAATGGAAATCATTCGGCTCTTCGCACAGACGCACAACCTCGCGGGCGAGGTCCGTCCCGCCTTCGGAGCCCTTTGCCCATACTTCGGAGAGAACCGCATTCACGCCGAGCGCACGGCATTTTTCTTCCACCAGCCTGAGTTCCTTCTCCGTATCGGTCGGGAACGCGTTGATCGCTACCACGCAGGGCAGGCCGTAGACATTCCGGATGGTGCTGACGTGATGCAGCAGATTCGGAAGTCCCGCTTCAAGCGCGTCAAGGTTCTCCTCATTCAGTGCTTCCTTGGCCGCGCCGCCGTGGTGCTTGAGGGCGCGTACTGTCGCGACGATCACAACCGCATCCGGTTTCAGGCCTGCAGCCCGGCATTTGATATCGAGGAACTTCTCCGCCCCGAGGTCCGCGCCGAAGCCGGCTTCCGTGACACAGTAATCCGCCATCTTCAGAGCCATCCTGGTTGCCGTCACGGAGTTGCATCCGTGGGCGATATTAGCGAAGGGGCCTCCGTGGATCACGACCGGGGTGTGCTCCAGCGTCTGTACCAGATTGGGCTTCAGGGCATCCTTCAGCAGGGCTGCCATCGCGCCCTGGGCATGAAGATCGCCTGCGGTCACCGGCTTCTGCTCCGAAGGCTTGCCGTAGGTGTAGCCTACGATCAGTCTGGACAGGCGCTCCTTCAGGTCCTCGATTCCGGAGGACAGGCACAGAACAGCCATGACTTCCGACGCGACGGTGATATCATAGCCGTCCTCGCGCACTACGCCGTTTGTTCTTCCGCCCATCCCGTCCACAACATAGCGCAGCTGACGGTCATTCATGTCCACGCACCTTCTCCAGGTGATCTTGCGGGGATCGATATTCAGCGGATTGCCCTGGAAGATCGAATTGTCCACCATGGCTGCGAGAAGGTTGTTGGCCGCGCCGATCGCATGAAAATCTCCTGTGAAATGAAGATTGATGTCCTCCATCGGCACTACCTGGGCATAGCCGCCTCCCGCCGCTCCGCCCTTAACGCCGAAGACCGGGCCGAGGGAAGGCTCCCTGAGGGCTGCGCAGACTTTCTTTCCGATCCGGCTCAGAGAATCAGCCAGTCCCACGCTTGTGGTTGTCTTGCCCTCTCCTGCCGGAGTGGGATTGATCGCGGTTACCAGGACCAGCTTTCCGTCGGGTCTGTCCGCCCAGTCATTCAGCAGCCTGTAATCGATCTTCGCCTTGTAACGGCCGTACTGCTCCACACAGCTTTCATCCACTCCCAGTTTCCCGGCAATCTCCATGATGGGGGTCATCTCTGTTGCCTGCGCAATCTCAATATCTGACCTGTACTCCAAATCCCTGCTCCTTTCCTGCCGCAGATATACGGCTTTCAGCTGACAATCCTGCACTCCCGGGATTTTCCGCCTGTTCTTTTCTCCCGGGAAGAAAAAGGGCTGTATCATAAATTATCACGATATTAAGAGCGCGGGAGACCGCGGCATCCATATCGTCATTTATGAAGCATTTTTATGGCGCCTGATGCCTGTTCCGCCTTCAGGACAGGCTGTCCAGTTCCTCGCGCCAGACTTTTACAACCGCATCGCTGGGCATCCTCAGATCCCCTCTCGGGCTCAGGGCTACCGACCCGACCTTCGGACCGTCCGGAACGCAGGACCTTTTGTACTGCTGCGTGAAGAATCTCCAGTAGAAGGTCTTGAGCCATTTCAGGATAAATGCCCTGTCATAGGTCCCCTCAAAGACGTATTCCGCCAGTCTGAGAACCTTCAGCGGTGCGCTTCCGAAGCGGAGCACATGATAAAGGAAGAAATCATGCAGTTCATACGGTCCCACAAGATCCTCCGTAATCTGCGCAATCTCGCCGTCTTTCGGGGGAAGCAGCTCGGGACTCACCGGTGTGGAAAGCACATCCCTGAGAACCGCTCCCAGTTCCCCGTCCCCGCAGGTATCCGCGTAATAGCTGACCAGATGGCGGACCAGAGTCTTCGGAAGGGAGCAGTTGACACCGTACATGGACATATGGTCCCCGTTGTATGTCGCCCAGCCCAGAGCCAGCTCCGACATGTCTCCCGTTCCGACTACAAAACCCTTCTTCTGGTTGGCAATATCCATAAGGATCTGGGTTCTTTCCCTGGCCTGAGAGTTTTCATATGTCACATCCGTGACCGATGGGTCATGCCCGATATCCCTGAAATGCACCTGAACCGCTTCCCTGATATCGATCTCTCTCAGTGTGCAGCCAAGCTGCTTCACCATTCTCACCGCGTTGTCATGGGTGCGGCTTGTGGTTCCGAAAGCGGGCATGGTGACAGCGATAATCCCTTTCCGGTCCAGGCCCATGAGATCATAGGCCCGCACCATCACCAGAAGGGCAAGGGTGGAGTCCAGTCCGCCTGAAATACCGACCACGATGGATTCCGGCTTCACATGCTCAATCCGTTTCTTAAGGCCAAGCGCCTGAATCGCAAGAATCTCCTCACAGCGTTCCGCCCGCTCCCTGTCATCTGCGGGAACGAACGGCCTCGCGGAATAAGTTCTGGTAAGCTCCGTCTTTTCGATCTCCAGTTCAAATTCCGTCGCCACATAGGCATGATCCGGAAGATTCCCGGGAATCTCCGCAAGCGGGAGCGCAGCCGGATTCCACAGACCGGTCCTGCTTTCCGTCTCTTCTTCCTCCTCCTGCTGCCCGAAAACAGGATTTCTTCTCATGGCCTGAGGTCTTCTGGTAAAGGCGGCGGCAAAGCGGGAGGGATAAGTCGTCATGCGCCTGCGCTCCGCCCTGAGCCGGTCGATATCCAGTTCCGTGCAGCTGATTCCTGTCGAAAACCTCCCGGAATCCGCCAGCAGCTTCCCGTTCTCGGCGATCATCCTGTGGCCGCCGAAGACCAGATCCTGGGAGGATTCCCCGTCTCCGGAACTTGCGTAAATATAACCGCAGATCAGACGCCCCGCCTGTCCGGTCACCAGGGTTCTGCGGTACTCGCTCTTACCCGCAACATCCACGCTGGCAGACAGGTTAACGATCACATTGGCCCCTGCCAGCGCATGGCAGGTGGATGGGGGCAGCGGTGCCCACATATCCTCGCAGATCTCCGCGGCAACCCGCAGCTCCTTCATGGCGTCCGCTCCGCAGACAGGCCGGCTTCCGTCCTTTTCCACCGGACGGCATACGAAAAGCTGGTTCATACCGAAGGGAACTTCATATCCGTCAAACCAGACCGGTACGATCCGCTCCTCTCCGGGATGAAAATAGCGCGCCTCATAATATTCGTTATAATTAGGCAGATATCTTTTCGGGACAAGGCCAAGCAGCAGGCCGTCGCTGAGAGCCGCCGCCACATTGTAAAGCTTCCCGTTCATCTCCCATGGCAGGCCGACAAATGCCAGCACTTTTCGTCCGGCCGTCGCGTCCGCGATCCTTTTCAGACATTCCCTGGCTTTTCTCAGAAGACGCTCCTGAAGAAAAAGATCGTTGCAGGTATAGGCAGTCACGGCCAGTTCCGGGAAAACAATAATTTTCGCACCGTCCTGGCAGGCCCCCCTCAGCAGTCTGATAATCTGCTCTGTATTATAATCGCAGTCCGCCACCCTGATTCTGGGCGTCACTGCAGCCACTTTCACAAAACCGTCTCTCATGCGCGCAGCCCCCTCTTTATCAATTCCGCTCCGGCAGACCAGACCCGCCGCACGGCAGCTTCAGCTGCCGGATGATAACTGTGCCCGTCTCTCCACTCCGCTTTCACAAAAACGCTTTTCCGGATCCCTGCCTTCTGTATCAGCCGCCCTCTTCCAGCCGTTTCTTCTTCTCCATCTGGATCGCGTAGATCCTTTCAAGGTCCGCTACGCTGAATTCATACTTTTTCCCGCAGAAGCTGCAGCCGGTCTCGATGCTCTTCCCGTCGTCGATCATCTCCTTAATATCCTTCGGTCCGATCGAAATCAGGGCCCGCTCAACCCGCTCCTTTGAGCATCCGCAGAAAAAGGAGATCTCCTCCCTCTCGTGGATCTCCGCTTCAAACTCCCCGAGCAGCTGCTCAAGGATATCTTCAGGCGTCATCCCCTGTTCCAGCATCGAAGTAATCCCCGCGGCAGATGCAAGTTTTTCCTCAAGCCGGGCAATGACCTCCTCCGGCGTGCCGGGCATCAGCTGAAGGATAAAGCCCCCGGCCTGCCGTACGCTCAGATCCCGGTCCACGAGCACACCCAGGGAAACACTGCTGGGCACCTGCTCCGATTCCGCGAAATAGTAGGTCAGGTCCTCCGCCAGCTCTCCGCTGATCAGATCCACCGTCCCGACATAGGGATCTTTCAGTCCCAGATCCCGTATGACAGTAAGGGTACCCTTCCCCACGGCGCCTGCCACATCCAGCTTCCCTGCGGCGTTGACCGGAAGCAGGACATCCGGCCGGAAGATATATCCTTTCGCGTGTCCGTGCGAGTCAGCCGTCACGGTAATTCCCTCCGCAGGGCCGTCTCCTCTGACCTGGATCGTCAGAAGCGCCCTGTCCTCTTTCAGCATGCTGCCCATCATGACGCCCCCGATCAGGAGCCTTCCGAGCGCGGCCGTGCAGACCGGGCTTGTATTGTGGGCTTTTCTCGCTGTTTCAACCATCTCTTTCGCTGTCGCGGCGAAGGCGCGTACCGCTCCGTCTGCGGCAGTTGCTCTGATCATATAATCCATTAATGTCTCTCAGACCTCCATGTTCTCATACAGGAAAAGCTGATATGCTTCCGCTTCCCGCTTTCCCGGCTCCGGCCTCAGATCAGGTGAAGTGCTCCCGTCAGAAGGCCGCCTGCCACGCCGGCCAGGTACAGAATTCCCACAATCATCCGGTTTTCCTTCCCCGAACGGTTGGTCCGGAAGAGAACCAGCAGGCCGATGCCGGCTCCCACCAGAAGTCCCGACATCATCGCCCCCGCGCTCATGGCCCCTTCCAGATAAAGGGTGGTGATGGCTACGGAAGCGGCACAGTTGGGAATCAGTCCGACGAGGGCGCTGAGCAGTTCTCCGATCAGAGGTCTGTTCAGAATCAGATGTTCCAGATTCTCTGTTCCGATCAGGGAAAGAAGCAGGTTCAGCGCCGTGGAAATCAGAAAAATGTACAGGGTAATGCTCAGCGTGTGCTTTACAGCTGATTTTACGATACTTTCTTCGCAATTACAATGCTCGTGCTCACAGATCCCATGGATGCCGGCGCCGATTTTCCTCTCATTCAGGCGGGGGAAGAAAAAATCCACCAGAAAGCCGACCGCCGCACCGTACACGGCTTTCACCGCCAGAACCCGGACAATCAGCATGACCGGCGCCTGACTGGACAGGAAGATCGGCAGCATCTCGTCGCTTGTGGACAGAAAAACGGCGATCAGTGTTCCCGCCGTGATAACCTTGCCGGAATAAAGACCTGCCGCCGCGGCAGAGAAACCGCACTGGGGGAGAATACCGAGAAAACCTCCCGGAAGAGGTCCGAACTTGTCCGCCCTGCGGATCACTGTCCTGGTCCGGTCAGAAGTACGGTGCTCGATATACTCCATCAGAAGATATGTAATAAATAAAAAGGGAACCAGCCTAAGCGTATCCATCACGCCATCCACAGCAGCATCCCAGACCAGCATATTGATCAATCCCTTCCATTTTAAAATCTGACGACACATCCTGACGCGCCGGGCGCTCAGAATGCCTGCCTGCACCGGCCGTGGAAAACAAGAGCTGCAGGGCATCAATCTGCCATGCAGCTCCGAATATCAAAAGATCCCGGTACAGGTTCCCTGCCGCTCAGCGCTCTTTATACAAGCGGATACCTGTCGGTAAGAGACCTGACAAGCTTCCTGCAGTAGTCTTCCTTCGCGCTGCCTTCTTTAATCGATGTGGCGATGATCTCCGCCACCACGTCAAAATCATCCTCTTTCAGACCGCGTGTTGTCGCTGCCGGCGTTCCGAGGCGGAGTCCGGAAGTGACAAAGGGCGACTGGGGATCATTCGGGATCGTGTTCTTGTTGGCGGTGATGCCGATCGCATCAAGAGCAGCCTCGACCTCTTTTCCGGTCTTTCCCGTATTCGTCAGATCCACCAGCATCAGATGGTTGTCCGTTCCGCCGGATACAAGCCTGATCCCCCTGTTCATCAGACCGTCCGCAAGCGCCCTGGCGTTCTTCACGATCTGCTCACAGTATGTCCTGAATTCCGGCTGAAGATCTTCTTTAAAGCATACCGCCTTGGCTGCGATCACATGCATCAGGGGACCGCCCTGGGTACCCGGAAAGACAGCCTTGTTCAGCTTATGCTCTTTGGCAAACTCCGCATCCGAGAGGATCAATCCTCCGCGGGGTCCGCGCAGAGTCTTATGCGTCGTCGTCGTGGTCACATGGGCATAGGGAATCGGGCTCGGATGAAGTCCGGTCGCTACAAGTCCCGCAATATGTGCGATATCGCACATCAGATAAGCGCCCACTTTGTCCGCGATCTCGCGGAACCTCTTAAAATCGATCGTTCTGGCATATGCGCTCGCGCCGGCAATGATCATCTTCGGTCTGCATTCCCCGGCGATCCGTTCCACTTCGTCATAATCGATAAAGCCGTCGTCATTCACTCCATAGGGGACCACGTTGAAATAGGTTCCCGAGAAGTTCGCAGAGCTTCCGTGGCTCAGATGACCGCCATGGGCGAGGTTCATGCCCATGATCGTGTCACCCTGCTCAAGCAGGGCAAACTGGACGGCCATATTCGCCTGTGCGCCTGAATGGGGCTGTACGTTCGCGTAGCTGCATCCGAACAGCTGCTTCGCTCTCTCACGGGCAAGCTCTTCCACAATATCCACACACTCGCATCCGCCATAGTAACGGTGACCCGGATACCCCTCCGCGTACTTGTTCGTCAGGGGGCTGCCCATCGCAGCCATAACTGCGTGTGATACCCAGTTTTCCGAAGCAATCAGCTCTATATGGCTGTTCTGCCGTTCAATCTCTTTGCTGATCGCCTCCGCAACCTGCGGGTCTTCTAATCTGACTTCATCGAGTGAATACATAGTTCTCTCCTTTTTATGAATACCTTACAAGTCAAAAATCCGCTTTTGCAGACATCCAGCAAACACTCTATCGGATTTTCTGTTTAAAGTCAATGAAGCAAACTGTGAAAAATCTGCGGTCAGCCGCCCTTATTTTCGAACAGAACTCATAAAACCCTCTCATATTCCCCTGTTTTTAAGCCATAGTGCGTGAGAGCCTCAGCCGCGCTGTCAGAGCAGGGCCTCTGTAAAGATCGAGGTGAGATTCGCCGCCATATGGAAGGCCGCGGGGCAGGCAAGGCTTCCTCCCTTTTCCAGAAAATACTGCATCGCAAGGCCCATGGGGAAGGCATAAAGAGACTGAATGGGGTTACCGTGATAGAGCGCGAAGGTCAGTGACACGATCAGGATCCCCGAACGGCTGCCAAACTCCCTGGCCCAGATCCGGAACATAAGCCCCCTGAAAAGCAGTTCCTCGCAGACCGGGGCAAGGAGACCCGGTCCCAGGATCTGCAGGACAAGGGAAGCGGAAAAAAGACTCTCCTGGGGATTGTCAGGAAAAAACTCTGAAAGGCGGAAAAAAACAGCAGCTGCTCCCCAGAGAAGGGAAAGGGCGGCTCCGCAGGCAATGGCGGCTCCTGTCCAGACGCCGGACCTTTTCTCCGGCAGCTGCTCGTCCCTCCTTTTTCCTTCCGCCTTCAGCCAGGGGACAAACACACAGATGCCTGCGGCAGAAGCCAGCACGCTGATCCCGGCGCCGCGGTTCACACTGTCCGCACCGGCGGCCTGAACCCAGATCAGGTCCGCGGTCCTGACAATGACAAAGTGTACAATCAGGGGCAGAAAAAATGAAAATACCGCATAATACCGCAATCTTCCCTGTTCCATAGACTCCCGTACCATTCCTTCTTAATCGTGAGATGATGCGATAGCCAGAAGTCAGATTCTACACCATACTTTTGACCGTCACATCACTCTTATTCTACCATGGAACAGGATTTCGTCATGCTGATTTTCACTTCTTGTGCTGCCAGACTGTTACTATTCACGCCTGCCTCTGTGCGCCCCCGGCTCTGCGCTCCGCCGGATGGAAACCATGCACCGGCCCGTTTTCAGGGCTTTCTGCCCCCGGCGTTTCCCCTGTTCCTCCTGCGCAGAAGATACAGAAGCGCCGGCGTTCCCGCCGCTGCGGGAAACAGAAAAAGCAGGCTCCCCGGGGAAGTCCCTTCCTGTGCCCTTTCGGCCGCACCCTTTCTGACACGCTCAGCGGCCTCCTTCACCGGCGCTGTCTCCTCCCTTCTGAAAAGCAGAGTTTTTCTCTCAGCTTCCCTCCCTTCCGTCATAGGACCAGTCCCTTCTTTCAGGGAAGCATCTCCTTCTCCCTGCCCATTCAGAAGGGCGTCATCCTCCGGGAGAAGGGCAGAATCATTCTCTGATTCAGATTCCGGCTTCTTCTTTTCCGCTTCTGTTTCCGGATGATCAGAAACCGCTCCCCGCGCTTCCTCTTCCGGATCTCTCATGTCTCCTTCGGCGGTCCTTTTCCTTCTGCTCTCAAGTTCCCGGGCTTCAGGCAGAACTGGGACATAATTCTCCACCTTCTCCAGATCTTCTCTCATGGAGATATAAACCGGATATTCCTCCGACCAGCTTTCATTCCCGGCCTCGTCGATCACCCTCAGCTGCAGACGCTGCCACTGCTCTTTTTCATCCAGCGTAAATTTCAGGATTCCATGGTTTTTCTTCAGCATCTCCGCTGAATAGTGATCCGTCTTCTGCCCGTTCAGGAAGATGTCCGCAGAAGACAGGGCAAGATTATCCCTGACCTCCGCCACAGCTGTAAGAGAAGGGAGCTGATAGCGGGCGAGAGGAACCAGGCCGGTGATAAAAAACTCCGGTGCCGTACGGTCTATGGCAAAGCGGACCGGTTCCTTCTGCGCCTGGCTGTCCGTTGTATTGCCCGCCGCATCCTTTGTCAGCAGCATCACCTCATAGATCCCGTCCTCCAGAAAAGCGGAGGAGGGTACTGTATATGTATAAATCCTGCTGTTGTCATCCGCCCTGCCCCGGGAAGTCTGAAAGCCGTTCCCCCGCCTGAGTTCCGTCAGAGTGTCTCCCTTTTTCAGAAGAATTCTCGCCTCCCCCACCTCGTCCAGGTTCATCTCCCGGAAGGTCACATCGAAAGGTTCCCTGTGATAGAAGGTCCTGAGTTCTTTCTGAAGGGATTCCTGTCTCACATATACGGAGCCGAAGCGGTTTACGGAAAATGAAACAGTTCTGCTGCTCACATTCCCTGCCAGGTCGGATACCCGTGCCCGAAGGGTATAGAAAGCGTCCGCCTCCTTCGTGTGCGGAAAATCATCAAAGGCATAAGTGACTGTCTGGCCCTCCCTGTCAGTGCGCCGGAAGCGGGGAATCCTGCCGCCCGAGGACGGCACAAGGCTGACAAGCAGGGAATCATTTTTAAGGAAAGGATCCGACGCCGCTATCTCTATCTTCAGTTCTCCGGCGTTGGCACTGCCATCGCCGACACCTCTGATTTCAAGGTCCGGAGCAGTTCTGTCAATCACCAGGACCGGACTTCTTGAAAGACTTCTGTTGCCTACCCGGTCTCTTGTTTCCGCCTCCAGCAGGTATTTCCCTTCTGTTTCGATGACCCTGCTTTCCCCGGACCGGATCACGCTCCAGTTCCCGCCCTCCAGGGCATCATCCGGGCTCAGAAGGCTTCCCGCCAGGATCCGGATCCGGATCTGTTCAAGTCCGCTGCCGGGATCCCCGGGAACGGAGATCCTGACAGGTATGGATGCTCTTGAGAAACGGATCTCCTCCCGGTTTCCGGATCCGGGCAGCAGAAAACCGGCCTCGGGGACGCTGCTGTCGACCCTGTACGGAACGGAAACCTCCATGGAATCGGCTGCAAGCGCGCCTGCCGCATCCACCGCACGCAGGCGGAAGGAAAAAACGCCGTCCTCCATAAGCGGACCGGACCGCTCACCGTCCGTATATCCGCTTCCCGGAAGCGGTCTGGCGGTCAGACTGCTCCCTTTCCTTACAAGAAAGCTCCCATCTCCTTCTTCCGAAAATGCCCCTTCTTCACCTGTTATTTCGTAGTCCTTCCCTTTTTCAGGACATTCAGGCACAATCGTCACAGTTCCCGGACGGTATCCGGCTGCTGAACCATCCACGGGGAAGCGGTAATTGGCACCCGCACAGCCGGTCAGTGTTCCGTCCGCTTTTTTCTGCAGGACCAGCGCTCCCTCGTACTGCCTGACCCTGCCTCCTTCGTAGATCGGGCTCCACCGGTTCAGGACCGACGGGTCAACCTCCACCAGGGGACAGGAAAAATCCGCAGGGATCAGTTCCCGTCCGGCCGCATCCTTTACGAAACCGCTCACACTGATGGCTGATGAACCGGTCAGACGGATATGATCCGCGTCTGCCGGGTCGGAAAAAGTCTTTACACCGTCCGATACAGAAAGGCTGAGCGTCTTCGGGAGAACCTCCACTGTCAGCTTCTCCGGCAGCGATGCCCTGTCAAGGACTACCCGTTCCGGTTCATCTGTCTCTATCCGGAAAACAGCCTTCACCTTTCTTTCCCCTGCATCCGGACTGTCCAGTGAGGCTTCGCTCAGGACACGGATATACGGAACGGCAGGATCCGCTTCCCCTGCCCTGTGGAGGGCTCTTTTCAAAGCTTCCTCAGAAAGCGAAGCGGCACTCTTCCCGGAAAGGCTTCCCGGCTTTCTTTCCGCAAGGTCTCCCTTCAGCGGAATTTCCTCCCGGCTTATCTCTGTCTCGAAAGTCAGATCAACCCGCTCTGTTCCGTCATAGATCCTGCCTCCTTCCGGAATCAGTACGGCGGCATTCTTCACCCGGACTGTATATTCCGTCACAAAGAGAAGGTCTTCCTGTGTTTCTGTCTGCGGCAGATCCCCGACGGGGCCGGCGGCAGGCTCTGTCTGCTTCCCGCCCTCCTCCGGAAGCGGGGGATCAGTCTCTCCTGGGGAAGATCCCGGATCGCCGGGACCTGAATGTTCTCCATCCTGTATACCACTTCCTCCCGGATCTCCGCTCCCCTCCGCCGGATCCGTCTCCGGACTCTCGCTTTCCCCGGCTGAGCCGCTCTCAGACTGCACGTTCCCGGTCCCCGGATCTGCCCCCGGGCTTCCGTCTCCCTCCGCCGGGCCGCTCTCAGACTGTATACTTCCGGCACCCGGCTGGGCTCCCTGGTTTCCGCTTTCCGCCGGGCTGCTCCCGGACTGCCCGCTTCCGGCACCCGGCTGGGCTCCCTGGCTTTCGCTTTCCGCCGCCGGGCCGCTCTCCGGCGGCATAATTCCGGCTCCCGGATCAGCTCCCGCTGTTCCATGCTTCTCCTCCTCATCCGGGACAGGGAGGGTTTCTGCTCCGCAGCTGCCGTCTGCCGCAGGCTGCCGCTCTTTCATCCCGTCCTCTGAAACAGCGGATCCAGCAGCCTCCTGCGCATAAAAGCTTTTCTCCGCCCGGATGCGGAATAATCCCGATGAAATCAGACAAACACTCAGTATCCCAATGACTGCCGCTCTGTATCTGTACATCTCTTTCCCGGTACTCCCCCCGTATCTTCCTCCCACTCTGTCCGCGCCATGTTATCCGCTGCTTCCTGCGCGGTCAGCACGGTCTCCCTATCTTCCGCCCGCTCTGTCCGCGCCATGTTATCTGCTGCTTCCTGCGCGGTCAGCACGGCCTCCAGGATCTTATCTCTCTTTTCTGCGAGTATTTTCTGCTGCCCTGCACTCCCCTGCACAGCTTCAGCAAGTGCCCTGATTTCCTTAAGTCTCTCTGTGACCGCAGACGACAGGATGCCTGCCCGGCTCAGATCCTCTGTCAGAAAAGGGATCTGTGAGACCGCTTCCAGATACAGATTCATTCTGTCCATACAATCCAGCGAATCCGCATGCGCAAGCAGTTCTCCCTGCCTCTCCCAGTAAGAGGCGGCCATCTCACCCGTTCTGTCTTTTCCGTTTTCCCCGAGCAGGGTCTGCGTTATGGTCCACATGCGATGGTAAAGATCCGCTTCGAAGACCCAGTCTTCCCGGATATTCCCTCTTCTGCCGGCTTCCGCTGCCCTGCCGAACCAGCCGGCCGCAATCCGTTTTCCTTCCCCCTCATAGCCATACCAGTAGCTGAGAGCGATCCGGAAAGCGGTTTTTCCGAATTCGGCAGGATCTCTCTCGAGCACCTCCTCATTGGTCTGATCCTGCCCGAGTTCGACAGTATGCAGGAGCTGGCGCAGAAATGCTTCCTCCTGACCGGAAAAATGGCCGTCCGCCCCGGCGCTTTCAAGGAACTGCAGGTAGCACCCGCTTTCTCCCGGTCTCAGAAAAACGGCTCTGCTGTAGTAATCCCTGCTCTCCTCCTCCCCGGCGCATAAGGCCTGCTCAAGGAGCTTTTCGTAATTCCAGCTTTCCTCCTGTGTCAGATCGATGGAAGACGGCAGCGCATAGACGCAGAAAGCCAGGGCCGGAAGCGCCAGGGCGGCAGCGCCAAGGCTCTGAAGGCGGGCCTTCTCCCGCCTTCTCTTCCTGCAAAGACCGGCCAGGGCCCTGTTCAGGGAAAGAGCGGTCTGGAAGCGGTCTTCAGGCGCTTCCCTGAGACATCGCTTCACGATTTTCTCCAGGTCTTCCCTGCAGCCCGGAATCCTGCTTCCGGCAAGCGTCCTGCTGTAAAGCTTCCCGCTCAGCATCCGGTAGACTGTCGCGCCCAGCGCATAGATATCCGCCCTGCCGTCCACCTGCGCGCTTTCCCCTGACTCAGGTCCGCCGGACCTGTACTGTTCAGGCGCCGCATACCCGTCGGTCCCCAGACCTCTCAGCTTCGCGCTTCCCTTCCATGCAGAGCCGAAATCCACCAGGATGATCATCCCGTCCGCACGCCGGATCAGGTTGGAGGGTTTGATATCGAGATGGCAGACCGGATTCGGCCGGCTCTCCAGATAGCAGAGGGCTTCGGCCAGCTGCTGCGCCACATCCAGGACCTGCCCCTCCTCCAGAACAGCCCCGCTTTTCAGAAATGAATTCAGGCTTTTCCCCCGGACGTATTCCATAACAAGGCAGACTCGGTCCTCTTCCCGGAACAGGTCTATAATCCTGGGAAGATGCGGGTTATCCATATGCTTCATCATATCGAGCTCATGGCAGAATGAATCGCTTCCGTCCCCTGCTTCTGTCCGGATTACCTTTACCGCCCAGAAGAGTCCCGTATGGATATGCAGCGCGAGATAGACGCTCCCTTCGGAACCGCTGCCAAGCTTTCTGATAATCCTGTACTTCCCTGCAAGGACCGTTCCTGCTTCCAACCGTCATCCCCCCTCTCAAAACAAAGCTTTGTACCATGATGCAATGCTCCGGATGTTTTTTGCAGCCGGCAGTTATCTGTTCCGCCCTGGCAGAATTGCGCCGGGCGCGCGGCAGCTTCAGCTGCGGCGATGTATTGAAAACCGGCAGCCGCTTCCGGGCTTTGCCGCATAAAAAAGAGAGGCCCACTGCGAGTGAGTCTCTCCCTGTTTTTCATTATAAAAATGTGCGGACACAGAATCAATTATCCATCTTTTCCAAAATCAGCCGGTTTCTTTCCGCGATTTATTGGAGACTGTTTCCAAAGATAGATCCTGAACCGCAGCTCCCGGTCACTATTCCCGGCCCTCCACACATCAGCCACAGACCATCCGTGCTGCGCACGTATAACGCATCTTCGATGCTTCTGCCTGAGGCTGTGTGTGGAGTTCCTGCTTCGCAGGCCTTGTTTGAAATCAGAACCTGTTTCTTACGTGCAAGCACGACGAACCAGAACCTGATTTCAAACAGGCCGTGAATAGTAACAGTTCCCGGTCACATTCTCTCAGGGGCGGTGAAGCCGAGCAGATCGATGCCCTGCTCCAGAACGCGGCGGGTCAGCTCAAGAAGGGCGATGTAAGATTCCTTCTGTGCTTCCTTCTCCTCAGTCAGGATCTTGCTTTCATGGTAGAAACGGTTGAACGCATTTGACAGCTCATAGATATATCCGCAGATCTTGTGAGGCGCCAGCTCCTCCGCCGCCGTACGTACGGCAGGCGCAAAACCGGTAAGGGCGATTCCCAGCGCCTTCTCGCTCTCGCTGGCCGCGGGCAGGATCCCAAGGTCTTTGAGGGAAGAAGCATCCCGGCCGCTCTGAAGCAGATAGCGCTTCAGGATCGATTTGATCCGGACGATCGTATACAGGATGTAAGGACCTGTATTTCCTTCAAAGGATGTAAACTTGTCGACATCAAACACATAGTCTTTGGAGGCCTGGTTGGACAGATCTCCGTACTTGATCGCGGACAGGGCGACCACCTTCGCGGTCTCCTTTGCCTCCTCAGGGTCGGCTTCATGGTTCTCAAGAATCTTGCGCAGCATCTCCTCATTGATTTCACGGATCAGGTTCTCGAGGCGCATCACGCCGCCCTCCCTGGTTTTGAAAGGCTTTCCGTCCTTCCCGTTCATGGTCCCGAAGCCGAGGAAGTCAAGTCCGGTCTCTTCCCTGACCAGCTTTGTCTTGCGGGCACAGCGGAAAACCTGGGTGAAATACAGCTCCTGGCGCTTGTCCACCACATAGATGATCTGGTCCGGAGCCCAGTTTTCCATCCGCATGATGATCGTGGCCAGGTCCGTTGTATTGTAGAGGGACGCGCCGTCCGATTTGAGAATCATGCAGGGCGGCACCTTCTTTGTATCCGTCTCCTCCGCCACATCCACAACCAGGGCGCCCTGGTCCATGCGGGCGTATCCGTTTTCCTTCAGATAGCTGACCAGGCCGGGGATATAGGGCTGGGCATCCGACTCTTTCTTCCAGAGTTCAAATTCCACATTCAGGTTCGAATAATTCTTCTTCAGGTCCTCTATGGACACGCGGAGAATATGCTCCCACAGGGCATGATAGCCTTTGCTGCCGTGCTGGAGCTGATAGGTCGCTTCAAGCGCCTCTTTTTTGTAGGCCTCATCCTCTTTCGACTTCAGGCTCGCGGCCGGATAGATCTCTTCAAGCTCGGAGATGGTAAAGGGCGCTTCTTCCGGATACGCTCCTTCCCAGCTGTCGTCAAAGTAGGGAAGGTCCGGCTGCCTGTGCTTCAGTTCGGTGATGATCAGTCCCATCTGAAGGCCCCAGTCCCCCAGATGTACGTCGCCGATCGTCTTATGACCGGCAAAGCGCAGAATCCGCTTGATGCTCTCTCCGATTACCGCGGAGCGCAGATGCCCTACGTGGAGGGGTTTTGCAACATTGGCTCCGCCGTAGTCGATGATCACGGTCTTCTCCTCTGACGCCTTCTCCGCTCCCAGTCTCTCATCCGCCGCCATCTCTGAAAGATACTGGCTCAGGAAAGAACCGGAGAGCTTAAGGTTCAGAAATCCGGGTCTGACAGCCTCCACGGCTTCAAAAGCGTCAGTGTCCTTCAGAATCTCCGCCACATCCTCCGCGATCATCAGCGGCGCTTTATGGTAGCGTTTAGCCCCTGCCATGGCCCCGTTGCACTGGTATTCGCAAAGATCCGGGCGGTCGGACACCTTCACTTTTCCCAGCTCCGGATCATAGCCCGCCGTCTCAAAAGCTTCTGCCACATAGTTTCCAATCAGGTCAAGAATCTGTTCCATACCATCATCCTCACAGTTCGTTTTCTATCTCATCAGATGCAGCTTCTTCGTGCAGCCAGTCCAGGTACCGGCGCACCTGTCTCTCATATCCGTTCACGGAAGGCTGGTAGAATTTTATGTCCCCCAGCTCTTCCGGCAGGTACCTCTGTCTGGAAAAATGCTTCGGGAAATCATGAGCGTATTCATATCCGATCCCCCGTCCCAGCTCTGACGAGCCTTTGTAATGGGCATCCTGCAGATAAGGGGGGATCGTGAACTTTTTCGTATCCACTGCCTCATATGCATCAAAAATGGCATTCGTACAGGAATTGCTCTTCGGCGCCGTGGCCACATAGATCGCGGCCTCCGACAGAATGAGCTGGGACTCCGGCAGGCCGATCCGCTCACAGGCCTGCGCGGCGCTGACCGCCACAACAAGTGCCCGGGGATCCGCGCATCCGACATCCTCCGCGGCGCAGATCATGATCCGTCTTGCGATAAAACGGATATCTTCACCGGCCCTGAGCATCCTTGCCAGATAAAAAACAGCGGCATCCGGATCCGATCCTCTCATGCTTTTGATAAAAGCCGAGATGGTATCGTAGTGCTGGTCGCCGTCCTTATCATAGCGGGCGATGCGCCTCTGGATGCACTCCCGCGCCACGCCGGGTGTTATGTGAATCCGGCCGTCTTCTCCGCGGGGCGTGGTAAGCACGCCGAGTTCCAGAGCGTTCAGTGCGGAGCGCGCGTCCCCGTTTGCCGCGTCGGCAAGGAAATGAAGCGCTCCCTCTTCCAGAACCGCGTCAAAGGACCCCATCCCCCTCTCCGGATCCGAAACTGCCCGCGTCAGCAGAACTTCGATATCTTCCGCTGAGAGTGGTTTCAGTTCGAAAATAATGGACCTGGACAGCAGCGCCCCGTTCACCTCAAAGTAGGGGTTTTCCGTTGTGGCTCCGATCAGTATCACGGTCCCGTCCTCCACAAAAGGCAGCAGATAATCCTGCTGCCCCTTATTGAAGCGGTGAATCTCATCGATAAAGAGGATCGTTCTTCTCCCGTACATTCCCAGGCTCTCCTTCGCCCGGGCGACAACCTCCTCCATGTCCTTTTTCCCTGCCGCAGTGGCATTGATCTGCGTAAAATCCGCCGAGCTGGTATGGGCGATCACCCGCGCAAGGGTGGTCTTCCCTGTTCCGGGAGGTCCGTAAAAAATAACACTGGTCAGCTTGTCCGCGGAGATCGCGCGCCTGAGCATACAGCCTTCGCCTATGATATGCTTCTGCCCCACGACTTCATCCAGGCTCCTGGGACGCATCCTTGAAGCCAGCGGCGCATCTGATTCCTTTCTGCGGCTGGCCGCATATTCAAACAGGTCCATATCTGCACCTTCCTCCGATTATGGCAGATCTCTCTGTACAGCATGCTGCAGGTTTCAATTCACGGCCCTGCAGAACAAAGTGCATTATAACAAGCCTGAGGCCGGTTGACAAGTTTGCGCAGCTTTTCTATAATGCAAACGATTTTTCACGTTATCTGTTCACGGCCTGTCTGAAATCGGGTTCTGGTTCGTCGTGCCTGCATGAGAAACAGGTTCTGATTTCAAATAAGGCCGTAACAATAGCTTTTTCACCAATTCTGCCGGAGGTAACTTATGAGCCTGCTGCCCAATAATCCGATGATTCTGCTCAGCTATGTAAATACACAGCTTCGTGACGAATTTCCGAATCTGGATGAATTATGCCGGTTTTTCAATGCTCAGAGGGATGATGTGGAGGAGAAGCTCGCAGCAATTGATTATCATTACGATGAAGCACTGAACCGCTTTGTATGACACAGTTCTTAATCGAAGGGCTTTCGCCTGATTCTATAGCTGATTCTATAGCTGAAAAAAGGCACGCAGCACTCTTTCCGTTCCGGAAAAAGCCTGCGTGCCTTTTCATGTCTGTTATTTCGGTCCGTGAGAAAGGATGCGCCTTCTCAGGGCGGAATCAATCTCAGTCCGCTCCATTCTGAAGGATGCTCCTGTTCTCAGTCTGCCGGGCCGGTCAGCCTGCCAGCTGCTCTTCCCCTTCGGAAGACAGCATAGCATCAATCAGTTCCTGCGGGACACCTGCTTCGGTAAGCTTCTGAATGAATCCCATCAGATCCGCATCCGCCAGATATGCATCCAGGGAATCTTCATCCATCACCGGGAAGGCATCCGACGTATCCATCTTTTCAACTGTCACATCTCCTGTGCTGACTGAAATATATTCAGTGAACAGAGGCTCGCCGTTCAGACCGAAGGTCATCGCGTTCCATCCGTCGTCTGTCGTGAAGTAATCGATCGAGAACTCATACTCGCCGAACCTGACGGTGGCCGTACCGGTCAGCTCTCCTTCTTGCAGCGCCGCAAGATCAAAGTCGGAAAGGTACAGTGCAAACAGGGGCTCCCCGTTCACAAGCAGCTGGATGTCCTCATGCAGGATGCCGTCCTCGATGCCGCCGGTGCCCTGCAGGGCAGTCGTTTCCTCTTCGGAAAGGCCCAGTGAGGAGGTAATCATGGCACCCGGTTCAACCTGGAATGCATGCGTATTCCCATCCGTCAGCAGAACGCCCTTGCAGACCTCGACGGTCATGCCGGACATGAGAAGATCCAGTTCTGCCAGGCAGGGAATTCCCTCCGGATCCATGCCGATGGTGACCTGCGCGCCGGGAATGCTGCTGAAATCACCTGTAACAGCCATCTCAGAGAGACTGGAGGCAATGCCTTCATAGAGGACTTCTCCGGTCACGCCCGTCGGATCCCCGCCCTGTGAACGGATAATCACGCCTGCAAGCGTATCCATGAATTCGCTCTCAAAGAGGCTCTTAATCACTTCATCTTCGGTTACGGCAGTCAGGAACTCCGGAATCGCTTCCGCGACAGCCGTGCTGTCGACCCCGAAAGTCATGGTGGAAGCTTCCACAGACACATCGCCGAGGGTCACGGTAGTGGTCCCGGTCGACTGCTGCAGGCGGGACATCACGATCCCCGAATACTTGAACAGCTCTTCCTGCCAGGTCTCAACCGGTACGGAAGCAACAAACTCCATCAGCTGGCCGATCAGTTCCTCGATCTCTTCCTTGGAGAGCGACATGCCGGACACTTCAAGATCCGGGGTCACTGCGGACAGATCAATCGTAAGAGGCTGTGTCTTCAGTTCAGGGCACTGGGCACTGACCGTCATATTCGCAAGATCCACGTTCAGATTGATATGGTAAAGCTGCGTCTCGTTCAGGGTGAGCAGGATATTCACGTCCGTAACGTCGTTCTCATCCGCCGCGGCCACATCGATCTGCGCTGACTGGAGCCAGCTTGCATCCATGCCTTCCGATGAAAGCATATCGCGGTATGCATCTTCAAAAACTATATACATCGTCTCTGAGAAGGATTCATCCCCCAGCTCGTAAGCGTCGTCTCCGAATTCAGCAAAAACCGATTCAAGATCCACCGGATCCGCTTCAGATTCTGCGTAAACGGAAACGGGAGCGGCTGTCAGGGCAAGCGCTGCCGCAGCCGCGATCAAAGTACGTTTCATAAACATAGAATTCCCCTCCTTATCATGAAACCAGTCAATATCAGAGGCTGTACCTTTCTCCAGTAAAACCCCGATTACATGGGCCTTTCAGGAATCTCCCGCGCCCCTGCCATCACTTTTAAACTATATCAAAAACACATCTTCCGCGCAATGATAAATAGTGATAAAGTAAAAAAGGAAAAATGAAGAATTCTTTAAATTCACTTTGTACGCTGCGAAGGAGGCTTCATGCAGATCTCCGTCCGAAACATAAGAAAAAACTACCGCAGAAAAGAAGTGCTGAAGGATATATCCTTTGAGGCCGGCTCCGGAAGCCGGATCGGTATCCTTGGCAGGAACGGCTGCGGCAAATCCACTCTTCTCTCTGTCCTTGCGGGAAGCCTGAAGGCCGACGGAGGACAGTTTCTTGTCTCAGACGACAGCCATCCGGAAACGGCTGACCTGCTCTCCTCCCCACGCCTGCGCTCCTCCCTTGTCGGTTATGTGCCGCAGACGCCGCCGCTCTTCGAAGAGCTGTCCGCCCTTGACAACCTGCGCCTGTGGTATGCAGGTTCCGGGCAGGATCCTGCCCGGGAGGAGCAGGACGGTCCCGTACACCTGCTGGGTGTGGATGAATACCTTCATCTCCCGGTCAGGAAGATGTCGGGCGGCATGAAAAAACGTCTCTCCATCGCCTGCGCGCTTGCCCGCCGGCCGAAGATCCTGCTCCTGGACGAACCGGGAGCGGCCCTGGATCTGATCTGCAGGAATACGATCGACCAGTATCTTGGGTCCTTCTGCCGTAAAGGCGGGATCGTCATCACCGCCTCCCATGAAATTCCCGAGATTACCGCCTGTACTGAGACCTGGATTCTGAAGGACGGAAGCCTGCGCTCCTTCCTCTATGACGGTAATATCGAAACGCTCGTTTCCCGGCTCTGATTTTTAGGAAAACGCATAAACCGATTTCCATTATCAAAACTTTGGAGCAGCATTTCCGGATCCAGTTTCCGTCGTTCAGGCAGGCCGGAAAAAGCTGCCGGTGTCCATTTCTTAGAACGCTGCACCCTGCAGCAGAAAGACAAGACCTTCATGATTCTGATGCTGACCTACGCAAAAGTCCAGACAAAGCGCCTTCTGCGCTGTTTTCCCGCCATGCTTTCCATGCTGCTTCTCCTCAGCCTGGTCCTGGGAGCCCTGCTGCAGTTTCAGATCCGGCGCACGGAAAACTCCCCGGAAGGGGATGAAGAGGCCCGCCTCAGGATCGGCCTGGTCGGCACGGACTCCTCTTCCTACCTTCAGACCGGGCTTACCATGCTGCAGACAATGGACATGTCCCGCCAGGCTGTGCGCTTTACCCCCCTTAAGCGGCAGGAAGCCCTTGAAATGCTGCGGAAAGGGGAGCTGCATGCCGTCATCGACATCCCTGATGAACTTCTTGACAATCTCCTGAGCGGCGAAACCGGTACAAAGCTCACCCTCTTTCTTCCGGGCTCCGGCGGGGGAATCGGCCCCCTCCTGATCAGGGAACTGACAGACGCGCTCTCTTCCATCATCCTGACGATGGAAGCCGCTTCCTATACGCTGGCGGATTTCTACACGCTCAGCGGGGTCACCAGCACCGATGACATCGACGCGGCCATGACGGACCTTCTCTATGTCTCTCTGCAGAAAGTGCTGGAGCGGAGTTCTCTCTTTGAATACGCCGCTTCCGGAGAAAAGACGCCGCTCAGCTTCGGAGCCTACTATCTGTGCGCCGTCCTGATCCTGCTGATCCTGCTGACCGGGGTAATCTGCGCCGGATACTGCATCCGCAGCCGGAGCACCGAAGCTATTCAGTCTGTTCTGAAAGCCGGTTCCCTGCCGGGTACAGGCCAGGTTTTCGCCGAATATGCAGCCCTTCTTGTGCTTACTGCCCTGCTCATGGGCCTGCTTCTGCCGGCGGCGGCATTCGGTCTGAGCCGCGGCGGCTTTGCGCCGAAAGAATTCGCCGGGGAAGGACTGTCCGTTTTTCTGAACTATCTGCGCCTGCTCCCTGCTGTCCTGCCTCTTCTCCTGATGGCGTCGGCCATGGATCTTCTGATCTATGAACTGGCGGACAGCCTGCTGTCCGGGATTCTTCTCCATTTTCTGACCGTGATTGTACTGAGCTTTTTTTCCGGGCTTTTTCTGCCGGTCTCAAGCTTTCCGGAAAGGATCCGGCCCCTTGCAGGGGCACTCCCTCCGGCCAGAGCCCTGTCTTTTCTTGAAGAATACCTGCACGGATGCGTCTCCCTTCATGGGCCTCTGTTGTCCGTACTGCTCTACAGCCTGATTTTCCTTCTGTCTGCGGCGGCGCTCAGGACAAGAAGGCTCAGCGCCTGACCATCAGGAAAACACTGATCTGTAAGGAGGTTTTGCCGGGAAAATGATTAAAAAACTGCGCACGGCCATACTGTGGCTGTACCTGACTCAGAAAAGATTTTTGCTCAGGCCCCTTTTTCTGCTGCTTTTATGCCTGGTTCCGCTTCTTTCCCTTGCGGTGGGCCGCATGTCTTCCGGCGCGGACAGCATCATCCGGGCTGCTCTGGCATGCAGGAATCCGTCCGATGAAAAAGCGCAGGAGATCTTCGCGCGGCTGACTGCCGGCGGCAGCGCAGCCATTCAGTATTATGTCTGTGCGGATGAAGAGGAGCTGAAAGAAGACATTGCGTCAGGGAAAGCCCGTCTCGGATTTGTTTTTCCGGAAGACACGCAGGCCATGTTTGACGCATTTGCCGCTCAGGAAGCAGAAAGCGGCGGCGCGCTCTCCGTTCTGGGAAGCCTTTTTTCCGGAAATGGCAAAGAAACTGATGATGCCAGGATCCTGGTGCTTGCAGGAAGCAATGACGTGGTTGCAAAACTGTCCAGGGAACAGCTGTACGGGAAGATCTATCAGGATCTTTCGCTGGCCATACTGAAAGCATGGATGGATCAGCACGCAGGCGGTTTCTATATGCAGAAGGAGGAGCGGGACCGTTACCTGGAAGAAACCATGGCAGCTTATCAGATGGATGAGAATCTTTTCCGGCTCGCTTATCCGGATGAGGAGCTCCTTTCCGAAAAAGCCTCTTCCGATTATCTATCCTCCCCTCTGAGGGGACTTCTGGCTGTACTCATGGTCCTGACCGGAAGCGCCGCGGCGCTGGTTCTCATGCTGGACGAAAAAGAAGGCCGCTTTATCTGGATGAAGAACAGCTCCCGCTGTATTTACCGCTATTTCAGTATCCTGATACCCGTCGCCGACGCGGCTTTATTTGTGCTGATCGCGCTGAGATTTACAGAGACCTTTACCGACTGGGGGAAGGAAATCCTTCTCCTTTCCCTTCTGTGCCTCTGCATCACCGGCTTCAGCAGCCTCCTTGGCTGCCTGCTTCCGGACATGACTCTCTACGGGGCGCTGATCCCGATTCTGCTTCTGGCCTGCCTGTTTCTGACGCCCGTTTTTCTTGATCTTACTTTTGTGCGGCCGCTCCAGGCGCTGCTTCCCCCATGGCTCTATCTGAATGCCGTCCATGGGTCTGTCCCGCTGCAGAGCATATGCCTCTACGCGGTCATTTCAGGACTTATGTCCCTTCTGGCGGATTATCTGAGAAACAGGGCGGCGCCGGTTCATTCCGTTCTTTAACCGTCAAAGAATCCGGACTGCTGTTTCACTGTTCCGGTACCAGCGCTGAAATCCGGAGTACGGTTTCACTGTTCCGGTACCAGTGCGGGCAGAACAGATTCCGGCAAAAGCAGGCTGATACATTCACTATAAAGGATTGATTCCGGCGCTGCAACAAAAGAAAGAAACCGTCTTCCGGCGGGAAGACGGTTTCCTGTCGCTATTCACGGCCCTCCACACATCAGGCCTCTGACCATCCGTGCTCTGCACGTATGACGCATCTCCGATGCTTCTGCCTGAAGCTGTGAATGGTAACCCTTACTCTACAACCTCTGCCTGCGGACGGATATCCGCTGCAAGCGCATCATTCTCCACTCTGATCACGATGGTATCGCCCGGCAGGACATCCCCCTTGAGGATCAGTCTCGCCGCCAGCGTCTCCACATTCTTCTGCAGATACCGTCTCAGCGGACGGGCTCCGAAGCTGGGATCATAGCCGCCGTCGATGACAAAGCTTCTGGCTTCGTCCGTCAGTTCGATCGCGATATCCTGTTCGGAAAGTCTGCCGTTTAGCTGCTTCATCTGCAGGTCAACAATATTTCCTATATTCTCCTTTGTAAGCGGATGGAAGAGAATGATCTCATCCAGCCTGTTCAGGAATTCCGGACGGAAATGGGCCTTCAGATCCGCCTGCACGGCGCGGGCGGCTTCGTCGCTGATCGTGCCGTTCTCCCGGATCCCCTCCAGCAGGTACTGGGAACCGATATTCGAGGTCATAATCAGGATCGTATTCTTAAAGTCCACGGTTCTGCCCTGGGAATCTGTAATTCTTCCGTCATCCAGAACCTGAAGCAGGATGTTGAACACGTCCGGGTGGGCCTTCTCGATCTCGTCAAAGAGAACGACCGAATAGGGTTTCCTGCGGACTGCCTCCGTCAGCTGTCCGCCCTCATCGTAGCCCACATATCCCGGAGGCGCTCCGATCAGGCGGGATACGGAGAATTTCTCCATATACTCGCTCATATCGATGCGGACCATATTGTTCTCATCATCAAACAGGTTCTGCGCCAGGGCTTTGGCAAGCTCCGTCTTTCCTACGCCGGTCGGCCCGAGGAAGAGGAAGGAGCCGATCGGACGGTTGGGATCCTGGATCCCGGCTTTGGACCGGAGTATGGCTTCCACAACCTTCTGAACCGCCTCGTCCTGTCCGATCACCCTCTCATGCAGTTTGTCCCCGAGGGCAAGGATCTTCTGGCGCTCGCCCTGGTTCAGTTTAGAGACCGGGATTCCGGTCCATCTGCTGACAATGCGGGCTATCTCATCCTCGGTCACGGACTCATGCACAAGAGACAGATCACGGTTCTTCAGCGCCGCTTCTTCGGACTGGAGCTGAGCCTGAAGTCTCGGAAGCTCGCCGTACTGGAGTCTGGCCGCTTCATTGAGATCCGACTTCTGCTTGGCGGCCTCAATCTGCCGGTTGATTTCCTCGATCTGCTCCCTGAGCTGGCTCAGATTGCCGACAGCTGCTTTTTCATTGTCCCACTGCGCTTTCTGGGATTCAAACTTTTCCCTGAGTTCCGCCAGTTCTTTCTGCAGATCTGCAAGTCGCTCCGCAGAAGCCTTATCTGTCTCCTTTTTCAGCGCGGCCTCCTCAATCTGCAGCTGCAGGATACGGCGGTTGAGTTCATCGAGCTCTGCCGGCATGGAATCCAGCTCCGTCTTGATCTGGGCGCAGGCCTCATCGACCAGGTCGATGGCCTTGTCCGGAAGGAAACGGTCGGAGATATAGCGGTGAGAAAGAAGCGCGGCGGCCACCAGGGCATTGTCCGCGATCTTGACGCCGTGATATACCTCATAGCGCTCTTTCAGGCCCCTCAGAATGGAAATGGTATCTTCCACCGTCGGTTCATCCACCATAACCGGCTGGAACCTCCTGGCCAGGGCGGCATCCTTTTCAATATATTTCCTGTACTCATCCAGAGTAGTGGCGCCGATGCAGTGCAGTTCACCTCTTGCCAGCATGGGCTTGAGCATATTGCCCGCGTCCATGGCGCCGTCGGTCTTTCCGGCTCCGACGATCAGATGGAGTTCATCGATAAAGAGAATGATCTCCCCTTCGCTTTTGCTCACTTCCTGCAGAACCGCCTTCAGACGCTCCTCAAATTCGCCCCTGTATTTGGCGCCCGCAACCAGCGCGCCCATATCAAGGGAAAAGATCTTTTTGTTCTTCAGAGCTTCCGGCACGTCTCCCCTGGCCACACGCTGAGCCAGGCCTTCCACGACGGCGGTCTTGCCGACGCCGGGCTCGCCGATCAGAACCGGGTTGTTTTTTGTCTTGCGGGAAAGAATCCGGATCACATTCCGGATCTCATCATCACGTCCGATGATCGGATCCATCTTCTGCTCCCTGGCTTTTCCGACCAGCTCCGTTCCGTACTTTGCAAGAGAGTCGTAGGTGGCCTCCGGGCTGTCGGTGGTCACCCTCTGATTGCCTCTCACAGTACTGAGCGCCTGGAGAAATCTGTCCCTGGTCAGGCCGAATTCCTTCAGAAACTGCTGTACAGAGGGAGACGCATGGTCCATAACCGCGAGAAAAAGATGCTCTACGGAGACATACTCGTCCCCCATCTTTTTTGCCTCGTCCTCTGCGCTGATCAGGGCCTGGTTAAGATACTGGCCGATATAAGCCTGGCCGCCGGATACCTTCGGCCTTCTCTGAATCGCCTGTTCCAGGCTGTCATCAAAATAAGCCTTCTGGATCCCCATCTTCTCGATGAGCCTGGCAATCAGGGAATCGTCCTGATGAATAAGCGCGTACAGCAGGTGCTCCTGCTCGATCTCCTGATTTCCGTAATCAGAAGCAATCTTCTCAAGATTGTTGACTGCTTCGATCGATTTCTGTGTAAATTTCTGAATATTCATAAACTGCCCTCCTTTCCGGATATAAAGGCATTCCTTTCGTCTTTGGATCAGAAGCGTTGGTCCGTTCCCGGATCAGCGCCTCCGAGACTATATATATCACCTTTTGTTAGCCACGTCAATAGTCGAGTGCTAATATTTTCAGAATATTTTATCCTAAGTTACGATTCACGGCCAGTTTGAAATCAGGTTCTGGTTCGTCGTGCTTGCACGTAAGAAACAGGTTCTGATTTCAAATAAGTCCTGCGAAGCAGGAACTCCACACACAGCCACAGACAGAAGCATCGAAGATGCGGCATACGTGCGCAGCACGGATGGTCTACTCTGTACGCTATTCTACTAAGGCAGCAAAGCTGCCAAGTAGAATATGCGGGTGGCCTGATGTGTGGAGGGCCGT
>OCTX011638554.1_pt1 | contig 28163 bp, 24 predicted proteins | sample 1539691 | NCBI WGS metagenome assembly OCTX01 (sample SAMN02144231, study PRJEB22623) | gut metagenome | biome: sheep rumen | host: Ovis aries | place: New Zealand
GAAACTCAAAAAAATTCAGGTAGCTGGTACAAACGGAAAGGGCAGTACATGTCGTTGGATGGCTTTGATGCTGGAAGAACTGGGCTATCAAGTTGGTGTTTTTACATCTCCGCATTTAATCGTTCATAATGAAAGAATACAAATCAACGAAACAATGATCTCTGATTCGGATTTAGAGCGTTTGTTTGATCAATATCAAAATGTCTTTATAGAACATCAAATGACCATGTTTGAAATGGATTTGTTTTTGGCCATTGCTTATTTTTTAGAAAAGAGAGTTGATTATGCCATCATAGAAGTGGGTTTAGGTGGAAGACTGGATGCGACCACAGCTTTAGATTATGATGTGACAGTATTGACCAATGTTGGTTTAGAACATACTGAAATCTTGGGGGATACAATAGAAAAGATTGCGCAGGAAAAGAGTGGTATCTTCAAGCCAGGGGTATTAGCTGTTTGTGGGGAAGATAAGCCACAGGCGCAACAAGTTATTGAACAAAATGTACGAGCCAAAAGAATACCATTTTATTATTCTTATCTACCAGAATATAAAAAAGTAGGAAAAAAATATTGGATCGACTCGATGGATGGCATCCTTGTTTTTGATCAGCCTTTTTACCAGATGAAAAATTTTATACTGGCCTGCGATACATTGTATCATTTAGGTTTTCGCCTGCGTTATAATACGCTTCAAAATGCTATTGATCATTTTGTTTTTTTGGGACGCTGTATGATATTAAGAAAAAGGCCGTTGCTGGTGGTGGATGGTGCTCATAATCTGGATGGTATCAATGCATTGGTAACCTCCATAAAAACTTGGCAGGGGGATATCTATTTTTCGGTTTTAAAGGAAAAAGATGCAAAGCACATGTTAGATGTTTTAACGAGTCTTCAAGGACAGATTCACCTGGTCAACTTTTCATCGGACAGACTTTATCCTCTGGAAACATTGGGATTTGAGGTACTATCTATGGAAGAAATGGAAAAAAGACTTCAAATGACACATCAAAGAGCTTTAGTGTGTGGTTCTTTGTATTTTGTCGGTGAAGTCTTAAAATGGTTTAATTCGAAGTAATAGAAATGGAAACATATTCACTGATCCCCTCCGTACGGGTTGGAAATCCCCAACCATGAATACCGGATGTTGTGATTTGTGTAAAGTTTCCTTTTTTTATCATGCCATAACCGTGTTCAAAAATTCCTAAAGAATTTGCCAAAGAGCCGACTGGGAAAATTTGACCGCTATGTGTATGTCCGCTTAACTGAAGATCGACCCCGAGTTCTTTACAGAGTTTTAGATCGCTGGGTTGATGATCAAAAACAACGATATACGAATCTAAGTCACATGTTTTCATAAGGCTATGCAGGGATCGTCTATTTTCTTCCAAGTCTTCTCTGCCGATTAAGGTGATGTTTCCAAAATGCAGGATATCATCCTGTAAGACGGTGATACCATTGGATTCGATCGCTTCTTTTAATGTTTCTTTGGAAAAAACGGGATCATTTGCGTAATGTTGGTTATCATGATTGCCAAAAACATAATAGACATCAGCAGTTTTTGTCAGTTTGCCCAGTGTCTGAAATACCGTTTTCATTTGATCAACGGTTGTGAACTCATCAACGATATCTCCGTTAAGAATATAAAAAGAAGGCTTTTCTTTTTGAAGATCTTTTACGATGCTACTTAACTCTTCTTCCGTCATGACATTTGGATAATGTAAATCGCTGATCATGACGATTTTGGTATCAGGAATGTTTTTTGATGTTTGAAGATCATACGTTGTTTTTTCAATATTCTTCATATTGAAGATGCCGTAAATGCAGATTGTTATTGCCAACAAAAAAGGAATAAAGAAGATCCATCCTTTTACATCCTGATGAAAGATCAAACAGATAAGCTGCGTGATTAGAAGACAAAACAAGAGATGTAAATAAAAGATAGGGAAGATCGTATTAAAAGTGATACAAGGCAGCACAAATAATAACAATAATCCCCATAAAGCCCATGAAGGAAACTGCGGAAACCAGCGATGAATCAACAGAAAAAGATCTACGACCAACAAAAGGCAAAGGATTGCCAAGCCCATCTTTAAATAAATCATGGCAACACCTACTCAAATTCATCTACGTCTTTATGCATAACATCACTGCTTTTCCATTCCCAATGGATCAAGAAGGTGATGGCCGCTTTGACTAGGATCAAAGCGCCGATCTGCAGGATTTCCGCAAGACTTCTTACCGTGATTGTCCGTACAATTTCAGCGGCCAGCTTGAAGGTCAAGGCAATACTTAAACCGCGTAATAACGGCTTTTTACTGTTTTTATCTTTACGAAATGTAGCAAGCAAAGAATGAAACGTACTGTAGATGACACTTGCCAGGGAAAGAGCTTCTAAAAAATAAACGGTCAAATAGGCAATTTGAATCAGCCATTCGTGCAGTTGTTCAATTAAAGTTTCCATTATGCACCTACTTTCCTAAACAGAATTTTGAAAATAACGTATCTAGTAAATCTTCTCTATGGACTTCTCCAAGAATTTCTTTTAAATGGTTATGTGCTTCCTGAATATCTATTTCCACCAGATCGGGTTCCATCATCATTTCCATTGCCTGTTTTGCGCGAAGCATATCTTGTTTGGCAAGGTTTAATAAACCAATTTGTCGTTCGTTGGATAAAACAGGTTCTTCCTTGAGAAGATCTTGTTTATACATGTTCTCTAAAGCATCTAGAAGAGGTTGTATTTGATGATTTTTGGCAGAGATCCAAATTCCCTCTTTATCTTGATGTTGCAGGTCTTCTTTATTAAAAAGAATGAGACGTCGTTTATCCTTTGTTTGTTCTAAGAGAATTTGATCTTCTTTGGTTAAAGGGCTGCTTCCATCTAAAACAAGTAAAACAAGCTGTGCCTTCTGTAACATCTGCTGGCTTTTTTCAATACCAATCTGTTCAATCTTATCGCTTGCTTTACGAATTCCGGCTGTATCAATCAAGTTTAGCTGTACAGAACCAATGTGAATTTGTCCTTCTACAATATCTCTTGTCGTACCGGCGATATCGGTTACGATGGCTTTATCTTCTTCCAACAAAGCATTGAGTAGAGAACTTTTACCCACGTTTGGACGTCCGATGATCACTGTATCAATTCCCTTTTTTAATAACTGTCCGGTTTGAACGCGTTTTAATATTTGATCGATCTTACTAAGCCAGTCGTTGGTTTTAGGTAAAAGTTCCTGTGTAGTCAGTTGTTTGATATCTTCATATTCCGGATAATCAATGTTGACTTCGATTTGTGCAATAATGTCTAATAGCTCGTCAATAAGAGGTTGAAGCAATTTTTTGACGCTTCCTCGGATTCCCTGGATGGCCAAACTGGCAGCCGTATCGTTGCTGGCATCAATCATATCTTGCACAGCTTCTGCCTGTGACAGGTCGATCCTTCCATGATAAAAGGCGCGTTGAGTGAATTCTCCGGGTTTAGCTAATACAGCTCCCTGGCTTAAAACGATCGATAAAACCTTTCGTGTAATAAACACGCCACCATGGCAGTTGATTTCTACGATATCTTCGCGTGTATAAGTTTTAGGGGCCCGAAAAACAGAAACAAGGACTTCATCCACTGGTTTGCCGGCTTCATCTAAGATATTTCCGTAATGGATGGTATGGCTTGGTACATCGCTTAGATCTTTGGTAAAAATTTTATTTGTGATGGGTATGGCTTGTTCTCCGCTGATTCGGATAATAGAAATAGCGCCATCCTGTAAAGCGGTAGAAATGGCACAAATCGTATGTTCAAACATGAAACCATCCTTTCTCTTGTATCTATTTTAACATAAACCTATAATAGAGCTATGAAAACGTATAGTAAAGAAGAAATAAATGCGGTTGCCGATGCACTGCAGAATCACAAAATTATTGCCTTGCCGACAGATACAGTCTATGGAGTAGGAGTGATGTATGGAGATTTAAATGACCTGCAACGACTGAAAAACGCAAAGCACAGACCGGAAACCAAGCCGATCCCGATGATGGTATCTTCGATAGAGCACATGGAACAAGTAGCTGTGGTCGATGAAAGAGTGAAAAAAATCGCCAAACAGTTTTTGCCCGGCGCTTTAACATTAGTATTAAAAGTAAAAGACAGCGTGCCCAAAGAATATACAAACGGTTTAGATACCATTGCGATCCGTATTCCGGATGAACCTTTTATTTTGCATGTGATTGATGAATTAAATGCACCATTGTTGGTGAGCAGTGCCAATCAATCCGGGGCTAAAACAGCCTTGACCAGTGATGATGTATTGGATCAACTGCCGGATATCGATGGTCTGGTATTGGGAAAATGTAGAGCATTACAGGCCAGCACGATTGTGGATTGTACGCAGGAAAATTTAAAGATTCTTCGTGAGGGACCAATCACTTTAGAACAATTAGAGTCCTGTTTATAAAAAAGATCCGTGAGGGTCTTTTTAATTTGCATCAGATTCATCAAATAAGTCATCAATGCTTAAAAGTTTGGCATGGTCTAGAGCCGCTTGTCGGATAACAGGTTGTGTAAATCCTGACTTTGAAATGAAATATAAATATTTCTCTTTTACTTTGGGAAAAGCTTTTGTAGCATTGACTAAATCTTGATATTCCTCTAAAGGCATGGGATTTGAAGTGAATTTACACTCCACAAATATTGCTTTTGCCTGTGATTTATCTAAAGCTAGAACATCTACATCGTCTTTTGCTTTAATAAAGGAGTTTGTACCCCACCATTTGCCAATATGATAAGGAATAAAAGGCAGATTTCTTTTTTTAGCTTGCCGAATAAGATATTCTTTACAGATTCCTTCGAAAGCATCCCCCATGTAATTCGAAATATCGTTCATGATTTCATTTGCGGCGCTATCGGCACCAAGGATTTCATAATATGTATTTTCTGTAAATGCATAGCGAAACCAGAACTTTAAGAAATTATCTTTAATGACATAAATAGATTTTTTAGATTTTTCATTTTCACCACAAGGTACACGTTTCTCAACTAAACGAAGAGTTTGAAGTGTTATAAGATATTTTGACACTTTTGTGCGATCTTCATGAATGTAGTCAGAAATATCAATGATTCGATTTTTTCCGGATGCGATAGCCGAAAGAATCGAGTTATAAATATTAGTTTCTCTTAACTCAGCTTTTAAAAGATTATTGGGCTCTTCATATAAATAAGCACCGTTTCGAATGATTCTAGATGCGATATTCTCTTTTATGTTTTTAGTAGGATCAAATGCCTCTAGATATCGAGGAATACCGCCAAGAATACCATAAGCCAGTAGTTTATCTGTGTTTGAATAGTTAGGAAAAAACATGCCGGAATCATAATAGTCAAAAGGTTTAACCTCTAAAGTGGCAGTTTGTCGATCGTGTAAAGGACTCTTACTGCCCATAATTTCATTTTCCATGATACTGATGGAGGAGCCACACAAGATCAGAAAGATATTTTTATCCTTAAAATCATGATCGATGGCATGTTGAAGGATAGATTTTACGGATGGATTTTCCGCAATAATATAAGGAAATTCATCAATAATGATTGCAGTTCTATCTTGAACCTTACTTCCTATATAGTTGAAGGCATTTTCCCAAGATTTAAAAGAAGCAATAAAAGAATGATCAAAATGTAGTTGAATTGTTTTAGAGAAATCTTCTAAATTCAAAGCATCATTTTTTTCGCGAGCAGGAAAAAAGATTGTATTTGTATGTTTAGAAAATTCCTGAAGCAAGGTTGTTTTACCGACTCTTCTTCGACCATACATAATTAAAAATTCGAATGTTTCATTCTGATATAATTCATTTAAATAAGCTAACTCATCTTTTCTTCCGTACATGATGCCGCCTCCAATATTTGTATACTTATAAGTAGTATACTCTAAAGTATACAAATATTCAATTTATGAATAGTGAGTTTAGAAGTAAAAGATAAGGGGAAAACACTGTTTGTTACCTTGGAAAACGCTTTATTTTTTCACAAAAATTTTTAACATGTGATGGAATGCATTATTAATCTATTGGAAAGATTTTTTTATTTTCTAGTTGCTTTCTATATGTTAGCGGAGATATTCCACTTTTCTTTTTAAATTGTTTAATGAAATAGCTGGCGCTGCCAAAACCGCATTGATATGCAATTTCTGTGATATTCATATCTGTTTTAAGCAAAAGTGTAGTTGCTTTGTTTAAACGATAGCTGATTACATAATCAAACAAGGTGCAGTTCATATAATTTTTAAAGATTCTACAGCACGTGCTTTTAGAATAACCAACCTCTTGTGCCAAGGTATCTAAAACTATGTTTTCCGCATAATGTTCAGAAATATAGTCTAAACATGTACGAATCATATAGTCTGTTTTGGTAAATCTTTTTTGTGGTTGGTTGGGAAAAACTTTTTTGATCATCCATGCCCATATTTGAAGAAAATTAAGCCATATCTGAAAAATGTCTTGTTTTTTATCGTAGAGAGAACATATCTCCATTAGCTTTTCATAGATATCCGAATTTAAAGGATGATCTTTTCCAATAAAACAACATTCAAAAGATTTATCTTGCACATAGGGCTCAATATACTCTGTGTTAATCTTACTGCCAGGAAAACTGGAAAGAAGTTTTGAGTGAAAATCGATACATAGATAAGAACTGTCAATATTATCGTGGTTTTTGGCATGGTGCATTTGCCCTGTATTGATAAAGAAAATTTCGTGTTCTCGTACGATGTATTTATTTTGATTAACTTCAAATTCTACAGCACCCTGCGTAACTACACAAAATTGCATTTCATCATGCCAGTGCCATTCAATAAAGCCTAAAATATTTTCTTTGATATGTTCTGTGTAAATAGCTAAAGGAAATTCTATCGTGCCATGACGGGTACGTTCTTTTTTATTTTGATCTATAAATATATGGGTTGTTTTCATGATTATTTCCTTTCTTATCAAAATGATAATATAGTTATAAAATTTGATTAAATTATTGTATAAAAAAATAAAAAAGTCAATATGATTATATTTAGAGATAAGATAGTAAGCGTTTACATTTCTTGTGAAGGAGGTATAAAATGAATCAGGATTATCAATGGGTGATGCGCCCTCAGAGAAAAGGAAAAACAGAAAATATTCACTTTTTGGATATAGAGCATGCACAAAAAGTAAATCGATTCCATGCCACTTTTCCTGTATATGAACCTACACCGTTAATATCTTTAGAGCATATGTCCAAAAACGTAGGGGTAGATAAAATTTGGGTCAAAGATGAATCCTATCGATTCAATTTGAATGCATTCAAGGTCTTAGGTGGCAGTTATGCGATTGGTCGATGTCTGGCAAAGAAATTAGGTAAGGATATTTCGGAGTGCACATTTGAATATTTAAAAAGTAAGGAAGTCAAGGAAAAATTGAAAGATTTGACCTTTGTGACGGCAACGGATGGCAATCATGGCCGTGGTGTGGCGTGGACAGCTCAGCAGTTGGGATACCATTCGGTTGTCTACATGCCTAAAGGAAGTGCTGTCGAGCGCTTGCGAAACATTCAAAATTTAGGCGCCGAGGCTTATATTACCGACATGAATTATGATGAAGCAGTACGATATGCGAATGAACAGGCTGAAAAAAATGGATGGATCATGGTGCAGGATACTGCCTGGGAAGGATATGAAGATATTCCTAAATGGATCATGCAAGGGTATATGAGCATGGGGTATGAAATCTACAAACAGCTTTCATTAAAACCAACCCATATTTTCTTACAGGCCGGAGTTGGCTCTATGTCAGGCTCCATGGATGGCTTTTTCGCAAATGTATATGATCAGGATCGACCGACAGTGGTCATTGTAGAGCCAAATAAGGCTAATTGTTTATTTCGAACCGCTCAGGCAAATGATGGAAAACTACACTTTGTGACAGGTGAAATGAATACGATCATGGCTGGCTTGGCTTGCGGAGAACCATGCACGATTGGATGGGATGTTTTGAGTCATCATGCAGATGCATTCATTTCCTGTCCAGACTATACGGCTGCCTTGGGAATGCGTGTATTAGCAAATCCACTCGGTACAGATCATCGAATCATTTCCGGGGAAAGCGGAGCAGCCGGCTTCGGGGCCTTTGTAGAAATTATGCGTAATAAAGAATTAGAGAACTTAAAGGAAGAGTTAGGTTTGAACAGTGAATCCAAAGTGTTGTTTATCAGCACAGAGGGAGATACAGATAAAGAAGGATATCGTTCTATTGTTTGGGATGGAGCTTATTCGAGTTGTAAGTAAAAGGGAGATAAATAAAATGAATCAGAATGAAAAAGTAGTAGAGTTGTGCCAAAAACTTGTTTCACAACAAAGTTATTCCGGACAGGAGAATCGTGTTGCGAAAGTTTTGGAAGAAAGCTTGAAGGCATTAGGATTTGATGAGGTGAAGGTTGATGCCTATGGAAATGTTATAGGATGTATCAAAGGAAAGAGACCGGGTAAAAAGATCTTGTTTGATGGACATATCGATACGGTTCCGGTCATTGATGAAACAGAATGGATTCATCCGCCATTTAAGGCAGAAATACATGAAGGAAAAGTATATGGTCGAGGGACCAGCGATATGAAGGGAGCTGTGGCAGCTATGGCTGTAGCAGCAAGTGCGTTTGCGCAAGAATGCGACAAGGATTTTGCCGGAGAAATCTATGTAGATGGTGTTGTTCATGAGGAGTGCTTTGAAGGCGTAGGTGCACGTCTTATTGATCAGGCAGTGCAGCCGGACTATGTTGTCATCGGGGAGGCCAGCCAGTTGAATATGAAAATCGGGCAGAGAGGAAGAGCTGAAATCGTCGTTGAAACATTTGGAAAATCCTGCCACTCGGCAAATCCGGAAAAAGGGATCAACGCGGTTTATAAGATGGCAAAAGTCATCGAAGCCATTCAAACTTTGATTCCGCCACATCATGATATTTTAGGGGATGGGATTTTGGAGTTAACAGATATCAAATCTTCTCCTTATCCGGGAGCATCCGTTGTGCCGGCTTATTGCCGAGCTACTTATGATCGAAGACTTTTGGTCAATGAAACAAAAGAGAGTGTATTAGAGCCTATTCAAAACTTGTTAGATCAGCTTATGAAAGAAGATCCACAATTAGATGTAAAAGTATCATATGCGGTAGGAAAAGAAAAATGTTATACCGGGAATACAATAGAAGGAGAACGGTTTTTCCCTGGGTGGTTATTTGACTCAAATGAAGAATTTGTGCAAAAAGTATATAAACGTTTAAAAGAAAAAGGATTTGATCCAATGATCACGCAATATAATTTCTGTACAAACGGCTCTCATTATGCAGGCGAGGCAGGAATCAAGACAATTGGACTAGGCCCATCTTTAGAAAATTTGGCACACACAAGAAATGAATACATTGAGGTGGAGCAGCTGGAAAAAGCTGTAGAATGCTACAAAGGTGTTATGGAAGCCTTGCTTCAATAAGGAGCAAAGGATATGAATCAGATACAAACGACCACATTGGTCATTATCTTACTTTACATGGCTTTGACTGTATTTATTGGCTTGATGGCTTCACGCAAAGAACGAAAGAAACAAAGCAATTCTGATTTTTTGATGGCTGGGAAATCATTAGGGCCTTTAATGCTGGCTGGTACTTTATTTGCAGCGAATACTGGTGGGGCTTCTACAACAGGAATCGCTAGTAATGTGTATCTTTATGGGGTTTCGGCTTATTGGTATGTAATTGCTGCCGGTATTGGATTTGTCATCGTATCCTTTATTGCCCCTTATTTTCGCAAGGCAAAGGCCAATACGGTTCCGGAAATTGTCAGCAAACGATATGGAAAATCAGCACATATCTTTACCGCATTCACTTCTATAGTCGCTTTATTCATGGCAACCGGAGCACAAATTATCGCAACCGCTTCTATTATTAATGTGGTTACGGGATTAGATTTTAATATTGCGGCAATAGTGACAACAATAGTTGTTATTTTATATACCATGATTGGAGGATTTAAATCAGTTGCGGCAGCGAATATGATGCATGTGTTGTTCATAACGGTAGGAATGACGATTGCGATGTTTATTATTGTCAATAATCCTGCTGTTGGCGGTTTTGGTGCCTTATTTGAAAGAGGGAAAGAAGTATCATCGATGGTTGGTAATGGTCTTGATCTTACTTCTTTAACCAAAATCGGAATACCTACGGTATTAGGATATATCGCTATGTATTGTATGACTTTCCCTACAGGACAGGAAATTGTTCAGACCTATTGCTCTGCCAAGAATGGGCGTGCAGCTAAACTTGGATCTGTGATTGCCGGTTTATTATCAGCGGCCTGTGCAGTTGTTCCTGCCATCATTGGATTAGTTGCATATGCATGTATTGATGGATATGCCACAGCCGGATTACAGAAAAATGCTTTGGCCGAAGCGACGATTACATTTGCCCCTGCTATTGTAGCCGGTGTGGTTTTGGCAGCCATAGTAGCCGCAACTATGTCTTCTGCTTCTGGAAATATGATAGGAACGGCCACAATGTTTACCAATGATGTGTTTATTCCTTATATCAAAAAAGGTGAACGAAATGAACAACAGGAAATTTGGATTTCCCGCATTGCCATGGTTGTAGTGGGATTAGTTGGATTGATTGTTGCCTTGACTGCATCGAATATCATAAATGTAATGATGGGGGCTTTTGCTTTACGAAGTGCCGGGCCATTTGCCGCTTTCATGTGTGGACTTTTCTATAAGAATGTCACCAGGCGAGCCGGATTTATCTCTATATTAGCTGGAACGGTTGTAGCAGCTATATGGATCTACGCTCTTCATACCCCTTGGGGATTAAGCGCTATGGTACCAGGTGGTATTGTCGCATTTATTGTGATTTTCGGTATGTCATGGATTGAGAGAATGAATGGGGTTGCACCAGCTCCTGAAATTGAATTTGATGATGAATAATAGAAAGAAGAAAAAATATGATTTTAATTAAAAATGGAAATATCGCCGATGGTACAAAACGTCCTCTTTATACAGCGGATGTTTTAGTAGAAAATGGGAAAATTGTAAAAATTGGTAAAAACTTATCATGTGATGATGCCCAGGTAATCAAAGCGGATCATTTAGTTGTCGCTCCGGGTTTTATCGACACACATTCTCATAGTGATTTAAAAGTATTGGTTGATCCGGAAGTTCGTCCAAAGATCATGCAGGGAATCACAACGGAAGTTTTGGGACAAGATGGTATTTCAATGGCTCCACTGCCTAAACAATATATCAGTCCATGGAGAAAGAATTTAGCCGGACTGGATGGCGATAGTGATGATATTCAGTGGGATTATGAAACGACAGAAAACTATTTAAAAATGCTGGAAGAGGTGAAGCCGGCACCCAATGAATGTTATTTGGTTCCTCATGGCAATATCCGTATGGAGGCTATGGGACTGGAAAATCGTCTTCCTAATGAGGAAGAATTAGAAAAAATGCGTCAAATTACTCGCCGCGAAATGGAGAATGGAGCCGTTGGATTATCCACTGGATTGATTTATATGCCTTGCGCTTATTCCGAATCTAAAGAAATCATAGAAATGTGCAAAGTTGTAGCAGAGTATGATGGATTATTTGTTATTCACCAAAGAAGTGAAGCTGATACAATTTTAGATTCCATGAAAGAAGTTATTGAAATTGGTCGTCAATCTGGTGTACAAGTACATTTCTCTCATTTTAAGGTCTGTGGTAAGAAAAACTGGGATAAGATGGATGAAGTCATGGAGTTGCTGGAACAAGCCAAGAAAGAAGGAATTCGAGTATCTTTAGATCAGTATCCATATGTAGCCGGCAGTACTATGTTAGGTGTCATACTTCCTCCGTGGGCTCATGATGGAGGAACGGATCAGTTATTGAAGCGTCTTCAAGATCCAGAATTACGCCAAAAAATGATTTATGATATTGAACATGGAATTCCGGGATGGGATAACTTTGTTGAATTTGCCGGATTAGATCAAATTTATGTAACTAGTGTTAAGACAAAGAAGAATCAGGATGCGATTGGATTAAGCTTGGTTGAATTAGGAAAATTAAGAGGCAAAGATCCATATAACGCTACATTTGATTTGTTGTATGAAGAACAAAATGCCGTAGGTATGGTTGATTTTTATGGCAAAGAAGAACAAGTGGTTCGTGTGATGAGAAGACCGGAAATGAACGCTTGTACCGATGGCCTCTTAGGTGGAAAACCACATCCAAGAGTATATGGGGCATTCCCAAGAATTTTAGGGAAATACGTCCGCCAAGATAAGGCTCTTACTTTAGAAGAGGCTGTTTATAAGATGACGAAGAAACCGGCAGAAACTTTCCATATGACAGGTCGTGGTCAAATTGAAGAAGGGTATGTGGCAGATATTACTATTTTTGATCCGGAGACAATTATTGATAAAGGTACATTTACTGATCCTTGCCAGTACCCGGAAGGAATTGAATACGTATTGGTTAATGGAGAAATAATTGTGAATAAAGGAAAATATACAGGAAATAGAAATGGAAAAGTTCTAAGAAAGAAAGGAAAAGAGGTAATCGAATAATGACAAAAAAAGTAATCAATACAAAAAATGCTCCAGCTGCTGTTGGACCGTATGTTCAGGCAGTCGACACAGGGAAAACGCTGTATTGTTCCGGACAGTTGGGAATCGATCCTTCTACACAACAAATGCCAAAGACAGTTAGGGAACAGGCAACTTGTTCCATGCGAAATGTAGAAGCCATTTTAAAAGAAGCAGGGTATACGCTGCAAGATATTGTAAAAACCACAATCTTTTTAACAGATATGAATGATTTTGCCCAAGTGAATGAAATTTATAAAAGTTTCTTTGGTGAAAGTTTTCCGGCTAGATCTTGTTATCAGGTCGTAAAACTTCCGTTAAATGGTCTGGTAGAAATTGAATGTATTGCCGTAAAAGAATAATTTAGATTTATTAAATTTGATAAATATGGAATGATTCCAAAAACTTCGGTAATTACAGACTGTTTTTCATTGACAAAAATACATTCGTTTAGTACGATACAACCCGTAAAGGCTAAGAAGAGGACGAGTACTTTAAGAAAATGTTTCAGAGAGCTTTTGGATGGTGAAAAAAAGCACAGGACTTAAAGGAATAAAACCTTGGAGCTGTATGTATTTCCTGCATTAAAGGAAGCACTGTTCATAGACAGTGGCAGAGATTTTTCAAAGTGATTTGAAAAATGAATTAGGGTGGTAACACGAGCATTCGTCCCTTGGATGGATGCTTTTTTATTTGGTAGAAAAAAGGAGAACAATATGGCACAACAAAAATTAACAGAACAAGAACGAGTACGTCGCCAGAAGATGCAAGATTTGAAGGATATGGGAATTGATCCATTTGGCTCTGCGTATAAAAGAACGACAACTTCCGGAAAAATCATTGCACAATATGAGGATAAGACAAAAGAAGAATTGCAGGAATTGGATGTTCATGTAAAGATTGCCGGACGTATCATGACAAAACGTCGTCAGGGGAAAGCCGGATTCATGCACATTCAGGATATAGATGGACAAATTCAGATTTATGTTCGTAAAGATGTTGTCGGTGAAGAACAATATGAGATCTTCAAGAAAAATGATTTGGGAGATATTGTCGGTATTGAAGGGACGATCATGAAAACAGATCATGGACAGTTATCCGTTCGTGCACAGGTTTATACGCATTTATCGAAGGCTTTACGTCCATTACCGGAAAAATATCATGGATTGACGGATGTAGAAGAACGTTTCCGTCGTCGGTATGTGGATTTGATCATGAATCCGGAGGCTAAACATATTGCCATCACAAGACCGAAAATCATTCGTGCGGTACAGGAATACTTGGATGGACAGGGATTGATGGAAGTAGAAACACCGGTATTACAGCCGATTTTAGGTGGGGCAGCGGCTCGTCCGTTTGTTACGCATCACAATACTTTGAACATGCCTTTCTATTTACGTATCGCAACGGAACTTCCTTTAAAACGTCTAATCGTTGGTGGTTTGGAAGGTGTTTATGAAATTGGACGTTTGTTCCGTAATGAAGGAATGGATGCCACACATAACCCGGAATTTACAACCGTAGAAGCTTATGTTGCTTACAGTGATCTGCATGGCATGATGGATCTGATTGAAGGTTTGTTTGATCATGTAGCTAATAAAGTTTTAGGAACAACTGAAATTACGTATCAGGGACAAGAGATTTCTTTGAAAACGCCATTTAAGCGTATAACAATGTGTGATGCGATCAAAGAAAAAACAGGTATCGATTTTAAACAGGTGACAAGTTATGAAGAAGCTTGCCAGCTGGCAAAAGAACACGATATTGAAGTGGAAAAAATTCATAACTCGATTGGACATATCATTCAGCTGTTCTTTGACAAATATGTAGAAGAAACGATCGTGCAGCCAACGTTTGTCTATGAATATCCAATTGAGATTTCTCCACTGGCTAAGAAAAACAGTGAAGATCCTCGTTTTACGGATCGTTATGAGCTGTTTATCTGTGGGCATGAATATGCCAATGCGTTCTCGGAATTAAATGATCCGATCGATCAAAGAGAACGATTTGAAAAACAGTTGGAACTTCGTGATCTAGGTGATGAAGAAGCCAATGAGATGGATGTAGATTATGTAGAAGCTTTGGAATATGGTATGCCTCCAACAGGTGGTGTAGGCTTGGGAATCGATCGCTTTGTGATGTTGTTGACAGACCAGAGAACGATTCGTGAAGTATTATTGTTCCCGCATATGAAGTTAACAGGAGAGTCTAAGGGTGCCAAGTTAGAAAAGAAATCGCAGGAAACTGTGTCATCAACTTCTGCAGATGTAAAAAGCACAGTCAATAAGAAGCCGACCATCGATTATTCCAAAGTGGAAATTGAACCATTGTTCAAAGATTTTGTTGATTTTGAAACATTCTCGAAATCAGATTTCAGAGCTGTAAAAGTCAAAGAATGCCGCGCAGTTCCAAAAAGTAAAAAATTACTAGAGTTTATCTTAGATGATGGAACCGAAGAAGACAGAACGATTTTAAGTGGTATTCACGATTACTATGAACCGGAAGAATTGGTAGGCAAGACTTTGGTAGCAATCACTAATCTTCCACCACGTAAAATGATGGGAATTGATTCCTGTGGTATGATCATATCGGCCGTACATAACGAAGCAGGGGAAGAACGCTTGAATTTGTTAGTGCTGGATGATGCGATTCCGGCAGGGGCTAAATTGTACTAAATCAAAGAATCTCACAAAGAAATGATAAGAACGCTCAGAGTAAACTTTGGGCGTTTTTTTACATGTTGGTTTAATAAGAGAAACGAAAAACTTTAGATCATTGGATAAGTAGGTAGTTTCGTATTTGCCATAATCAAAGTGTTTTCAATCAATAAATATTTTGTATTTACAGATTTGCATAATCTGTTATTAACAAACACCAGTAGGAGTAACTTTGTATCCTACTGGTGTTTTCGTTTACTTATTTTGTTTTTCCATCGTCTATCATAGAATGCCCAGATGACAAGGGCAATCATCATGCCGGCAGCCGTATCGCTTAAAAAATGAGCGCCCATGACGATTCTGGAAGCCATCATCAAAAAGATACTTGTGCATACGATGATACTGAGCGACAGCTTATGTTTTTGTACAAGTGGCGTTGATAATAAATAGAGTAAAGAACAGGCAAAAGAACTTGTATGGCCGCTGGGGAAAGAAAAACCACCTTTGTGGCAGGGAAGATACCAAACACAAAACTGAGAAGCTTGTTGCATATCTCTAAATCGGATCCTACCCCATAAAACTTTAAAGAGCGTGATTACGATTAAAACCGTAAAGAATAATTGTAAATAGTTTATGATATAAGGCCGAAGTTTATTTTTTTGTTCTGTTGTTAATTTGTAACAGATAAAGATGCTTACTACTAAAGGGGTTAATATGGCTCCAATGGATATGAAGCTAAACCAGGAAGACTCTGTTAAAGTGATAACATTCTGTGAAAAGAGAAGTCCACAGATGAACCAAGGTATAGAAAAGAAAGGATGATTTTGATCTATCAGCAACGCAAAACAAAGCGTTAATATCAATTTGAGCAAAAGGGGCCAGCCTTCCTGCAAAAAGATGCCGATCCTATTTTGGGGGTCGTAGAATAGAGTGTTAATTTCCAAATCCCAAAAGGTGCCGATACATAAGAAGATACATCCAATACTTATCATTGTGACTGTAATGTTTTTATTCATAGATTTTCCTCGTTGCCTCGTATCATAACAAAACATACGAAAAAAGACAATGTACATCAATGCATCTCTTTGTACATAACAATTGAGAAAGTAAGCTGGATGTTTTTTAGATTTCTTTGATGAAAGATGTTTTTCTTTTGACAAACATTAAGAAAAATTAATATTTTCTACAGTATCTGTAAAGAAACCACCTATATGATGATACAAAGGGGTGATTGAATGAATCATGTTTTGTTGATGCTGGAAAGATCAGCCAGACAATATCCGGATAAGATTGCAGTGATCGAAGAAGACAAACATTGCACTTATACACAACTGCAAAGGTATTCGAAAGCTGTCGCAAGTTATTTGATACAGAATTCTATACAACAGGAACCGGTTATCGTATTTATGGATAAAGGTATTATGGCATTATATGCTTTCTTTGGAAGTGCCTATGCACAAAACTTTTATTCTTTATTGAATCCGGAATTTCCGGAATCTCGTTTAGAGCAGATACAAAGTGTATTGCAGGCAAGGATCGTCTTGACAACGGCTTCCTATGAAGAAAAGGCAAAGCTTGTTTTTAAAGGAGCCAAGATCGTTGTCTTAGAAACGATTCTTTCTACTGATGTAGAGGAATCATCGATTCAGACGTTGATGCAGAATACGATCGATACGGATCCTTTATATGTGAATTTTACTTCCGGCTCTACCGGCGTTCCTAAAGGCGTATTGATTTCGCATGGATCGGTGATTGATTTTATCGAATCCTTTGTTAAGACGTTTTCAATACAGGAGGATGAGCGTTTTGGAAATCAGGCACCTTTTGACTTTGATGTATCTGTAAAAGATATTTATTCCTGTCTATATACCGGCGCTACTTTGGTCATCATACCAAGAGCCTACTTTTCCAAGCCAACCGCTTTGATTGATTATCTTTGTGATAAAGAAGTTACAACGATGGTATGGGCAGTATCGGCTTTAAGTCTGATCTGTGCTTTCCATGGCTTGGATTATAAAGTTCCCCATACGGTACGAAAGATCCTGTTTAGTGGAGAGGTCATGCCGCTAAAACATTATCAATCATGGAAGAAAGCCTTGCCCGATGCACTATTTGTAAATTTGTATGGACCAACGGAGATTACTTGTAACTGTACTTATCATATTCTAAATCCAAATCGTGCTTATGAGCAGGGAATTCCAATCGGACAGGCTTTTGAAAACAAAGGTGTGTTTTTATTGGATGAGCAAGATCGTGAAATTATAGAACCAAATCAGACCGGAGAACTGTGTGTAAAAGGAAGAGGCTTAGCGTTGGGGTATTATCGAAATGAAGTACAAACACAGGCTCACTTTACCTCCAATCCGCTTCAAAAGGCCTATGAGGAAAGAATTTATCGCACCGGTGATCTGGCATATCGAGATGCAACCGGTGAATATTATTTCAAAGGTCGAAAGGATTATCAGATTAAGTATCTGGGGCATCGAATTGAATTGGAAGAAATAGAAAAAAGGGCGCTTCGCATAGAAGGAATTGAACAGTGCATCTGTCTTTTTGATGATGTAAAACATCGGTTGTATGGTTTTTATACCGGTACCCTTTCCAAGGAAGATTTTGTGACTTGTTTAAAAAAGGATTTACCGGCTTACATGGTGCCTACTCGTCTGTTTCCTGTTGAGTCTATGCCTTTGACAAAGAATGGAAAGACGGATCGAAAAGCATTGTTTGAACTGACGAAAGGAAAAAGAAGATGATACAGGAAGAAAGAATTAGAAAACTGGTATCGAAATATGGAACACCATTTTATGGCTTTGATGCGGATGTATTAAGCAAAAGAGTGAACTATTTAAAAGCATCACTGCCAAAAAATGTCGAACTGTGCTATGCGGCAAAGGCAAATTCTTTTATATTAAAACTTTTGGAGAACAAAGTGACTCATTTCGAAATTTGTTCACCGGGTGAATTTCATATTTGTAAGAAACTCCAGATATCCAACCAGCAGATCGTATTATCCGGGGTCTATAAAAATAAAGAGGATATTGAAGAAATCTTTAGGGCTAAAGAAGAACTTCCTATTATGACGATTGAATCTTTTGAACAGTATAAATTGATTCAGGAACTGGCGGATATCTATCAAAGAAATGTGTCGGTACTTTTGCGATTGACCAGTGGTAATCAATTTGGCTTGGATAAAGATGTATTAAAAGAAATCCTGGTTTGTTGTCGATCCTCTCGTTTACATGTATTGGGCATTCAATACTTTTCAGGGACACAGAAACATTCCCAAAAACGCGTATTGAAGGAATTGGATCTGCTGGAAGAATTTTTGACAGAGTTAAAAGAGATGGATTTTGTACCGGAACTATTAGAGTATGGTCCAGGGTTCCCTGTTGATTATTTCTCTTCCATGAAGTTTGAAGAGAATGAACATCTTCAGTTCTTTTCCGAAGCTATCAAACGATTTGGAAACTTAAAGATCGTATTAGAGCTGGGAAGAAGCATTGTGGCAAGCTGTGGCTTTTATGTGACACAGGTAGTCGATACCAAAACGAATCGAAATCAAAATTATGCACTGGTTGATGGCGGCATTCATCATCTTGTCTATTATGGTCAGGGCATGGCGATGAAACAACCGCCTTTCCGCTTTCTGAATCAGAAAGATCAGCCGGAAGACAACTGGAATGTGTGTGGCGCTCTATGCACGATCAACGATATCTTGATGAAACAGGTGAGTCTGCCTAAACCGCAGATAGGAGATCTTTTTGTGTTTGAAAATTCAGGGGCTTACTGTCCAACCGAAGGTATGTCATTATTCTTGACAAGAGATTTACCGGCCGTAGTCATCGTGAATGAAAAAGAAGAATTGATGGTGCGCGATCATACGAGCGTTGTTTCGCTCAATGCACCAAAACTAAAGTAAAGGAGCTAAAAACATGGAAACAATTATGGAGATTTTACAGGAGATCCAACCGGATCTGGATTGCACAAGAGAGGATTTGATCGATGGACATTTGTTGGATTCATTAGCTATTCTGTCATTGGTTGCGGAATTGGAAGATGCCTTTGATCTGATGATTCCGGCGGTTGAGATCACACCGGATAATTTTAATTCAGTCAAACGGATGAAGGCCATGGTCGATCGTTTGCTTGAGGAGGAATAGGATTGGAATCTTATTTCACAGTGATGTTTGCCTTTTTCTTTTTACCGGTGACAATGCTTGTCTATCAATTGTTTCCGGTAAGGAAAAGGTGGATCGTTTTATTGGTTGCCAGTTTGATTTTTTTCTGGTCCATTAGTGGCGGTTTGATTTTATTTGTGATTTTATCTGGTTTTATGATCCATTATTTTGGATTGTGGATGGAGAATATCGATCTTCAATGCAGTTCGCATAAAGAAGCGCAAAAGAAAAAGAGAAGTGTCTTAGTTTTTGCGATTTGTATGAACATTGGAATTCTTGTGCTTTGTAAGTATACGGGATTCCTTTTAGGAAATATCAATTCGCTTTTTGTATGGCTTAACATTCCGATATTGATACAGGTACCGAAAATAGGATTGCCAATCGGAATATCTTTTTACAGCCTGCAGGCTGTATCGTATTGCGTGGATGTATATCGACAAAAGATCACAGCGGATCACAATCCGCTTCGTTTATTATTGTTTCTGGTTTTCTTTCCTACGATCATGGAAGGGCCGATTTGTCGCTATGAACAGACAGCCTATTCTTTATGGGAAGGGAAATCAATATCGTATTCATCTTTAACATTTGGTACACAGCGAATCTTGTGGGGCGTTTTTAAAAAGCTGGTGATTGCCGATCGATTGAATCCAATGGTCAATGAACTGTTCACCAATTATCAAAATTACAGTGGTGGTATGGTATGTATTGCGATGGTGACCTATACGCTTCAACTCTATATGGATTTCTCGGGAACCATGGATGTGGTGATCGGTACAGCAGAAATCTTCGGTGTTCATCTACCGGAAAATTTCAGACAGCCATTCTTTTCCAAAAGCATTGCCGAATTCTGGCAGCGCTGGCACATTACCTTGGGGACATGGTTTAAAGACTATGTGTTTTATCCGGTTTCCATGTCTAAAATGGCTAAGAAAATAACACGGAAGACAAAGAAAAAATTAGGGTATTACTATGCACCTTTGGTAGCCGGTTCCATCGCATTGTTTGCGGTCTGGATCTGTAATGGATTATGGCATGGCTCAGGCTGGCACTTTATCTTTTTTGGGCTGTATCACTTTTTCTTTATTTTGATGGGAAATTTAATGCTTCCGCTGTTGCGTAAGTATCATCTGCAGTTTAATCATGGATTTTTGCGATATTTGGCTATGATTCGAACAACGATTTTGGTATGTATCGGTGAATTGATCTTCCGAGCCGATGGACTTCGTATTGCGCTGGCAATGATTAAAAAGATGTTCGTTGATTTTCAATTTGAATCTTTGAATGCCCAAATGCTCGCAACATTACACATTGATATGCAGGATATTCTATTGGTTTGTGTTTCTGTATTGATCGTATTTGTGATCAGTGTATGTAAAGAAAAGAATGTACAGATTCGTAAAAAAGTGGCTTCCGGTCCCATTGTTTTGCGCTGGACACTTTACTATACTTTGATTTTTGCGGTGATCCTGTTTGGTGCTTATGGAACAGGGTATGTTCCGGTGGATCCTATGTATGCAAGCTACTAAGGAAGGAGTACAGCTATGTCAGAAAAATGGAATAGAATCGTCCGTATCTTTCTTTTCTTTTTGATCTTTTTTACGCTGGTATGGTATGGTTCCCGCATTGTTGAACCAAAAGACAATTTGGATCAATTTGGCATGAAAGATGTTTCGGCTAATGGTATCTTAAGCGAACGTAAAGATTCAATCGATGTATTATTTTTAGGAGATAGTTTGGTATATTCTTCCATCTCACCTATGGCGATGTATGAAAAAGAAGGATTTACCAGTTATTTGTGTTCGACACCGGCACAACCTTTGTATTACACAAAAAGTTTGTTGGAAAGAACACTGCAAAATCAATCGCCAAAGCTTGTTGTTTTAGAAGCAGATACATTCTTCCGGGATTTTTTGGCGACCGATCCTGCTGTCGAGAAAATAAAAGAGCTATTCCCTTTGTTTGAATATCATGACCGGTGGAAAAATCTTCAGGCACAGGATTGGACAGGGGATGTACATTATACTTACAACAATATTTTAAAGGGGTTTCGCATCAATCGTGAAATTAAGCCGGTGCAAAAGATAGAATCTTACATGGATGATCACAAAAAGGGTGAAAGTATTTCGGTACTCAACCGATGGGTTTTAGATTCCATCGTGCAGATGTGTAAAGAAAAAGGCTGTCAGCTTCTTATCTATAGCACGCCAAGCTATAAAAATTGGAACTGGAAACGTCATGATGCGGTGCAAACCTATTGTGATGATAACCAAATCCCGTATTTGGATTTGAATACAGAAACAAAATCGTTGTCAATCGACTGGAAAGAAGATACGCGCGACCAGGGCGATCATCTAAATTACGAAGGGGCTATGAAGGTCACAAAATATATGGAAGAATACTTGAAAAAACATTATGATCTAGAGGATCATCGTCAAGATGAACAATATCAGTCATGGAATGATTCTTTAGTCAATTATAATAAAACAATAGAGGATAGGAAATGATGCGCATTGGTTGTGATATCGTACAGATCCAACGCATACGACCTTCATTAGCTCATAAAATCTTAAGTGAAAACGAACAACGAATATATCAAACCTTGAAAGAAAAACGCGCCATTGAATTTCTTGCGGGGCATTTTGCGGCAAAAGAAGCCGTTTTTAAGACATTGGATAAACCTGTCGATTTTAAAGATATAGAAATCACCTATGATCAAATTGGAAGGCCAATCTGCAATATTGAGAATGTACAAATCAGCATTTCTCATGAAAAAGAATATGCCATGGCTGTAGCTTTACGAGTTTTTCTATAGCTTTTATCAGAAATCGAGATATACTATTAGAAAATAAAGTGAGGTGGAAATCATGCCTTATAAAATAATGATTGCCGAAGATGATGCGGATATTGCGGAACTCATTTCCCTGTATTTGGAAAACGATGATTTTCAGGTCGTACTGGCACAAAATGGCAAAGAAGCCTTGGAATTGTTTGAAAAGATGGACATCGATCTTTTGATCGTTGATCTGATGATGCCGGAACTCAACGGGTATGAAACGATTCGCAAGATTCGAGAAGTCTCTAAGATACCGATTTTAATCTTATCGGCCAAAAGTATGAATCAAGATAAAGTGTTGGGATTGGGGATCGGTGCCGATATGTACATGACAAAACCCTTTGATGCTTTAGAACTTGTAGCTCAGGTCAAGGCAATGATTCGAAGAAGCTATCGTTTTTCGACTTCAGGACAGGAGCCGAGTTCTTTCTTTTTAAAACGAGGCGATCTGGTTTATGACCCGGAAAAAATGTGTTTAAAAAAAGCGGGAAAAGAAATCTCTTTGACAGCCTATGAGCTCAAGCTTTTAGTTGCCATGATGAAAGCACCGGGACGTGTCTTTACCAAGCTGCAGCTGTATCAAGTCATCAGCCGTGATTTTTGTCAGGCGGATGAAGATACCATCATGGTTCATATTTCCCGTATTCGTTCTAAGATCGAAGAGGATCCTTCTAAGCCAAAATATATAAAGACAGTTCGTGGGCTGGGGTACAGGTTCGATGATGAAGATGTTTAAAAAATGGTACAGCGTAACCGGCTTATTGGCTATTTTGTTATTGATTTATACGACCAGTCTTTTGATTTATCGTGCTGTTTTTGAATCCATGGAGACACAGAGAATGTTGAATGCTTTCCCTGATTTATGGAGCGTGGTAGAAGATACCGAATTATTAAAACAAGAACGATACGAAGAAATTCCCATTCATCAATTTCCTCACAGTGCGTTTATCGTATTTGATGCGAAAAATAGAAGTGTTGTCTATGCATCGGATGAGAAGATCCTGCAGAATATCTATTATGATGATCTGGAATTTATCAATGATTTTTCGACAAGTCGCTATTTCAACGTATCTAAAATCATAAATAAGGATCAGGAACTTTTTTATATCATCAGCCAGGAAGGGTATGATGAAAAAGATTCCATGAGAACGATCTATGATCGCTGTGTATTGAACAGTCAATATGAAATCGTAGAAGGAAATTTGTTCTCAGACCGAAAAAGTCTGAATAAAAGAGAGTTAAACTTCCTACAGGGAATTTATGATAAAAAGATGAATGTGGAAAAGTATACTTATTCCAATACAGCCGGAGAAAAGCGTGTACTGGTGTTTGTATCGCCGACAATGACAGAACCAGCCTACCATCGAATCATAGAAGATAATGGAAAACGTCAGATTTATGCCTTTCCTATTTTTCTATTTATCGTATTGGTACAGATTCTGTTGTTTAAATATGTTGTAAAACGTTCTTTTTTGCCGTTTCAAAAGGCAATTGTGCGATATCGTGAAAATGCGAATACTAGTTTTGATGAAGGCACAATTCCTTTGGAATTACGTCAGACGGCCAGAGAATTTCAATATACTATACAAGCTTTAGAAGAAACCAAAAAAGAAAGATTGCAGGCTCAACAGGAAAAGTATGCTCTGATTTCCGGAATATCCCATGATTTAAAAACACCGTTGACCGTGATTCGGGGTTTTTCGGAAGCTTTACTTGAAGATAAAGTTCCAAAGGAAAAAGAACAGAAATACTTACAAACGATTCATAAACGATCTTTGATGGCCAATGATCTGGTGGATTCTTTATTTGGTTATATGAAGATCGAACATCCATCGTATCAGCTTCATACGCAGAAAACAGATGTTTGTGAATATACCAAACAGTTCTTTGCACAAAAGTACCCGGAAATCGTGGCCAAAAAATTTGAATTGGAGATCGATATCCCTGAGCAGCCTTATTATGGAAGAATCGATACCAAGCTGTTTGATAGAGTTCTTGAAAATATCGTAGAAAACAGTCTAAGACATAATCCGGCAGGAACGATTGTGTTTGTGAAGCTGCGACAAAAACAACATAAAATTATCTGGACTTTGGCAGATAATGGCAAAGGCATGAAAGAGGAGGTTCGCAAAAACATTTTTATGCCTTTTGTGACCGGTGATGAATCCAGACATGATTTGCATGCCAATGGATTAGGAATGTCTATTGCACAGAAGATTGTAGCCTTGCATCATGGAACGATTATGGTCATGGAAAAGCCGCAAAATGGCTATTCTACAGAGTTTTGTATCGAACTGCCGCAGGATGAATGACCGGTTAGCTTATTTGGTGTATAAGCTTTGAATGGCAGAAAATACATATTGGCTGATTTCCTGAGTGGGTTTTTGGTAGGAACTATCTGAAAATACGACAAGTATGTAGTCTTTATATTCGGTATAAATGATGCCGCCATCTAAATAATAGGCATCTGCCCAACCGGATTTATGTGCACATTCTGTACCTTCTGCAAGTCCTGCGACAATTCCGGTATCATCGGCACATCGTTTTAAGAGTTCTAACATCTCTTTAGAATAAGATTTCGATACGACATCAGAACGATAGAGAAGCTCTAAAAATTTGGCAACATCTTCTGGGCAAGTCGTATTATTCTTTCCGTCGGAAAAGTAGCCGTCACCGGGAACAAGACCATGATGAATCTCTGTACGCGTAAGACCCAGCTTTTCACAAAAGCTATTGACCTTATGTGCACCGGCAACTCCATCACCATTGCCTAACTTTTGAAGTAAGATGTTGTAGGAGGTATTGTCACTATCTATGATCATGGCTTCTAAATAGGGGTGGCATTCATCGAGGCTTAGATGCCCCTGATCAATTTGTTCATAGACAGTGCCCATGACAAAAATTTTGATGATGGAACATGGATACATATCCAGATCATGAAGCAAAAAGCTATCATCAGTATCCAGATCTTTAAAATAGACGGCATTGTTTCCCGGATAGGTATTTAAGATCGATTGAATCTGTGTTTGTAAAGAAAAAATATCTAGTTGTAGTTTTCCGTTTTCATCAAAAACATAGGTAACACCATTTATGGTCACGTCCCCTGTGACCATTTTTCCCTTTTCATCAAAGTAATAGATATCCGATTCAATGGTTTGAAAGGAACTAACCTTCATACATCCATTCTCATCAAAATAGTATTGATCGGAATCGATCGTTTGCAGACCGGTTACCATTTTTCCGTTTTCATCGTAGTAGTAGGTTCCGTTTTCTGTTTCTAAAAAGCCTGTATGCATATAACCTGTATCCTCATTAAAATAATAAAAGTCGTTATCTATTTTCTGCGGTCCGTAAAGCTGCTCATGATTTTTATCAATGTAGATCATATGTGAGGAATCAAAGAGCGAGGCTTGGATAAATCCGGTCTTTTGAGTTTGATCAAAAATGAAAAAAATGCATAAAAAAAAGAAAAGACAGATAACCAGGCCGGAGAAAAGAATTAGTTTCTTCGTTGATTTATTTAAATTTGCCATCAAATGCATAGACGATTCACACCTTTTACGTTATTATAAAGCAAAATGACTAGTTTTTAAACTGTAATGAAAAGAGGGTTATATGGAAAAAGTCAAAGGAATTTTAGAAGTATTACCAGATGGTTTCGGCTTTTTGCGGGGAGATAATTATTTATCGACGGAGAACGATGTATATGTTTCGCCTTCACAAATCAAATCATTGCGACTTCGTACCGGTGATGTGATCGAAGGAGAGCCAAAAGAGAAAAAAGAAACAGAACGATATCGCGGATTGATGCGTGTGGATCTGATCAATGGCCATACTGTGGAAGAGGCTTTCCGAAGAAAGAGCTTCGAAAGATTGACACCTGTTTTTGCGAATAAAAAGTTTAATTTAGAAACGCCGGATGGTGGGTTGGCGATGCGTATCATCGATTTGTTAGCACCAATCGGAAAAGGACAACGTGGACTTATTGTATCCTCTCCTAAAGCTGGCAAAACCACGTTATTAAAGAGCGTGGCGAATTCGATCATAAAGAGAACAAGAACGGTGAAGATGATCATTCTTCTAATCGATGAACGGCCGGAAGAAGTTACTGATTTTAAGGATTTTATCAAAGAGCATAAAGCACAGGAGCGAGTGGATGTCATATATTCAACGTTTGATGAACTTCCGGAGCACCATACGCGTGTAGCGGAAATGGTATTAGAAAGAGCGAAACGTCTGGTGGAGCATGGAGAAGATGTAGTTGTTTTGTTAGATAGCATTACTCGTCTTGCCAGAGCGTATAACCTTACTTCACAGACTAGCGGCAGAACATTATCAGGCGGCTTGGATCCTGCCAGCCTTCACTTTCCTAAAAAGTTTTTTGGAGCTGCCAGAAATACACGGGAAAAAGAAGGAGGATCCTTAACCATTTTGGCGACGGCATTAGTGGATACCGGAAGTAAAATGGATGATGTGATTTATGAGGAGTTTAAAGGAACCGGGAATATGGAGTTGGTTTTAAATCGAAATATTTCCGAACGCCGTATTTTCCCGGCCATTGATATCTTAAAATCAGGAACCCGAAGAGATGATCTGTTATTGTCAAAAGAAGAACAGGAAGCTGTGACTAAAATTCGTAAATCCATTAACAGACTTTCAACAGAAGAGGCGACAGAAAGTGTATTAAATTTGTTTTCAACATATAAAACGAATGAGGTGCTTGTTCAACAAGTATTAGCTATGAAGTAGGGATTCAGTAATCCCTGCTTTTTCATGCTTTAAGACATAATTTTGTGCATTGTGTCAGTCGATATAGGACAAATGAAATTAAAGAAAAATACAAGAAATAAGTCATGTTTCTATTGATTTTATTGAAAAACAATAAGGAATCTAAGCTTTTCTTTTGAAAAAGGAGGCTACAACAATATGTGGCCATTATTTGGTAGTGCAAACCAGTTTTTAGCGGCAATGGTATTGATAACATTGACGGTTTTCCTAAAAGTTACCGGACATAAAGGATTTATGTTGTATGTACCAATGGTATTAATGTTGATTGTTACGATGACCAGTTTGATTATGTCTATTTACAATATTTGTATGAAATTGTTTGTGACAGGAGGATTTGTCTTCTTAACAGATGGATTGCAGTTGACCGTTGCGATTTTATTAGTTTTATTAGGCGTGATGATTACCTGGGGATCGGGAAAGAAATTGATAGAAGTAAAAAAAGAAGCGTAATAAAATAACAAAATCATGTAAATAGATACAGCAAATAGATAGAAAATTTTAAATGTATGGAGTCCACCAAACGTATTTTTGGTGGATTTTTTATTGTGTAGGGAAAATGTAAATTCAGTTGAAGATAAGCCAATTACGTTACCAAGTGTAGAAAACCACAAGTCGCCGATGACAATTTCAGGGATGAAGAAATGAGAATGTCCTATTTTTGAGCGTACGAATAAAAATCAGATACAAGGCTAAATAATGGATGAGAGGACTGTTCATACCAAAGTCTAAATGTCTAACAGAACAAAAAAAACAGACAAAAAAATTTGGAAGTTATGAAAGAAGCAAGATTCGTGAATTGATTCAGGAAGTCTTGAATGAATTTGAGTTCTATTCCTCTTAGATTGTTTAAGAATGTTTCATTAATCAGAGTACATCTTCTGATATATCAAAGAATTTTCCTGAATTTGATGTAATACATGCAAAGGTATCCCATTTTTAGTTAAAATCAGAAAAATTCAACTTTTTTCATAGTTTTTTGAATTTTTATCGTAACTAATAATAGGAAGGTTTCTATTTTCCATCTATGTGTAACGAAAGAGAGGTGAAAAAACGATGGAAGAAAGAAAAGTTTGGGAAGCTTTATTGAAGGATCCCCAACGATCCT
>OCTX012277195.1_pt1 | contig 28144 bp, 26 predicted proteins | sample 1539691 | NCBI WGS metagenome assembly OCTX01 (sample SAMN02144231, study PRJEB22623) | gut metagenome | biome: sheep rumen | host: Ovis aries | place: New Zealand
TTTGGACAAGGAAGGAGGAGATAAATATAGATAAATAGTTATATATTTATTTATATTTATATATATATTATAATATATATATAAATATACTTTCTTCTCTCTCACTTTCGCCGATTCCAAAATGGGAAGTTGGGAAGTGGGAAGTTGGGAAGATTGATTCATTGTGATGTGTGTAACATACGGAATATCAGTGTCTTATACATTTCTGTCATGAACGTTAAGTATCACGCCACGCCCAGAAAGAACGGAAAATGAGACCAAAAACGGCTCTTTTCTGCTCATTTTTGGCCTCAAATTTGATGATTTTGCACAAAAATGCACGTTTTTGAGTCAAAAAACGCCCTCACCGCTCCCCTTATTTGTCACACAGAACCAACGGTCACTCATAGCGTAGCGGAGAGAAAAATCGCGGAAAAACACAGAAATTTTGTCAGCCTAATGGCTGATGATTCCTGATAATAATTCCTATAATTCGCTTGGAATCAGCCCCTACGTAACCATTAAGTAGCCTTTACGTAAACATTAAGTAACCATTACTTTGGATGCAATTAGCCTTTACTTTCAATGCAATTATCCTCTAATTTCAATGCGATTATCCTCTGTTTCCAATGCAAATGGACTCATCTTTCGACACATTTTGCCTCTGTTTGCGTCAGTTTTTTCAAAGTTTTTGCGGTTTTTGCCGTATATTTCAAATTAAATGCTTATATTTGTAGGCTGAAAACGATATAATCTTTAAAACTACTATAATTATGCTATCAAAACAGGACTTAGAACAAATCGCACTGAAAGGTATTTCAGAAGAGCAGATTAACGTACAACTGGAAGAATTCAAGACCGGTTTTCCTTTCTTGAAACTGGAAGCGGCTGCCAGCATCGGCCATGGCATCGAAGCACCTACGGCAGAGGAGCGCCAGCAGATGGTAAACACTTGGAACGCCTATAAGGCAGAGGGGAAGAAGATTGTGAAATTCGTCCCTGCCAGCGGTGCTGCCAGTCGTATGTTCAAAGACATGTTCGCTTTTGTGGATGCTCCTTATGATGTGCCCACCACTGATTTCGAGAAGAAGTATTTTGACAACCTGGAGAAGTTCGCCTTCTACGATGCGTTAGACGCTGCCTGTCTGAAGAACGAGGGTAAGGGGGTCAAGGCGCTCATTGCCGATGGGAAATACAAGGCTGTGGCTGCCAATATGTTACGTCCCGAGGGTTTGAACTATGGTCAGCTGCCCAAAGGTATGCTGTTGTTCCACAAATATGCCGAGGGACCGCGCACCCCGATGGAGGAGCATCTGGTGGAAGGTGCACTCTATGCTGCCAGCAATGGCGAGGCCAACGTTCACTTCACTGTCAGTCATGAGCACATCGCTTTCTTTGAGAAGAAAGTGGCAGAGAAGAAAGACGGCTTTGCACGGAAGTATGGTATCAAATACAATATCTCCTTCTCCGAGCAGAAACCCAGTACCGACACAGTGGCTGCCAATGCCGACAACACCCCGTTCCGTAACGATGACGGATCGCTGCTGTTCCGTCCCGGTGGTCATGGTGCACTGATTGAGAATTTGAACGAGATCGATGCCGATGTGATCTTCATCAAGAACATCGACAATGTGGTGCCCGACCGTCTGAAGGGTGACACCGTGGAATACAAGCAGGTGATTGCCGGTGTCCTGGTTTCCCTGCAGCAGAAGGCTTTTGCTTACCTCCGTCTGCTTGACAGTGGCGAGTATAACCATGAGAAGTTAGAGGAAATCATCCGTTTCGTACAGCGTGACCTCTGCTGTCGGAAGAACGACATCAAGGAATTGGAAGATGCTGAGCTCGTCATCTACCTGCGTGAGAAACTGAACCGTCCGATGCGCGTCTGCGGTGTTGTGAAGAACGTGGGTGAGCCCGGTGGCGGTCCGTTCCTTACCTATAACCAGGATGGTACGGTATCGTTACAGATCCTGGAGAGCAGTCAGATCGACAAGAGCAACGAGGAGTACATGAAGATGTTCACCGAAGGTACGCACTTCAATCCCGTGGATCTCGTCTGTGCCGTGAAGAACTATAAGGGTGAGCCCTTCAACCTTCCTGACTTTGTGGATAAGTCAACAGGATTCATCAGCAGTAAGAGTAAGGGCGGTAAGGAACTCAAAGCCCTGGAGCTGCCTGGACTGTGGAACGGTGCGATGAGCAACTGGAACACTGTCTTCGTGGAGGTGCCTCTTTCCACATTCAATCCGGTGAAGACCGTGAATGATCTGTTGAGGGAGCAGCATCAGTAAAAAGATGAGAGATGAGAGATGAAAGATGAAAGATTAAAACTGAGAAGTGAGAGGTGAGAAGTGAGAGGTATGATTACCACTAAGGCTTGGCCTTGGTGCTCCCCGCCCATCGTAGGGGCGGGGGTGGGGGCAGGGTCAGTAATCAAATCTCTCATTTCTCATCTTTCCATCCTTCCTCCTTCCTCTTTCATCTTTCTTCCTTCATCTTTCATCCTTTCTCCTTTCTCCTTCCTCCTTCCTCCTTTCAAATGAGTTCATCCAACTCCAGCCACCGCATGCTCTTCTCGTCGATTTCCTCTTTGAGCTTCGGTAGCCGGATACTTTTCTCGGTGAGCTCCTCGACAGAGAGGGTGCCGCTGCAGAGTTGCTCCTCGATGAGTTGCTGTTCTTTTTCCAAGGCCTCGATCTCTTTTTCCAGCTGCTGGTATTCCAGTCTTTCCTTATACGTCAGTCGTCGCTGACCGTTTTTGTTCGTGCGTGTGACTGACGGGGTAGTGGAAGGGGATGTGTTTTTCTTGTCCTTCTTCGTTTTCTTTTCTCCCTCTTTCGTATCACTCTCAGCGAACAATCTGTATTGGGTATAGTTGCCGGGGAAGTCCTTGATGACACCATTCCCTTTGAACACAAGGAGATGGTCCACCACCTTATCCATGAAATAGCGGTCGTGACTCACCACGATCACACAGCCGGGGAAATCGGCTAAGTATTCCTCCAGAATCTGCAGGGTCTGGATATCCAGGTCGTTGGTAGGCTCGTCGAGTACAAGGAAATTAGGGTTCTTCATCAGTACCGTACAGAGGTAGAGCTTCCGCTTTTCACCGCCTGACAGCTTATACACGTAGTTGTGCTGTTGCTCGGGAGTGAACAGGAAATATTGCAGGAACTGCGAGGCAGAGAGATGCTTTCCATTGCCCATGTCGATATATTCGGCAATATCGGTGATCACGTCGATCACCTTCTGCTCCTCGTTGAATGTCAGTCCCTCTTGTGAGAAATAGCCGAAGCGCACGGTGTCACCGATATCAAAACGGCCACTGTCGGGTGGTACCACACCTAACAGCATTTTGATGAACGTGCTCTTGCCGGTGCCGTTGCTTCCCACGATGCCCATCTTCTCGAAGCGGGCGAAATTGTAGTAGAAGTCCTTAAGGATTACTATGTCTTCGTGCCCTTGTGCCTCCGTGTCCTCGTGCCTCCGATAAATCTTCGACACATACTGGCATTCGAAGATTTTCGAACCGATATACACATTGTTGGATTTCAGGCGTAGCTGCCGCTCCTCGAGTCTTTGCTTTGCGATCTTCTCCAGTTCGTAGAACGCCTCCTCACGATAGCGTGCCTTATGGCCACGTGCCTGTGGCATCCTGCGCATCCATTCCAGTTCTCTGCGATACAGGTTGTTAGCCCGCATGATCTCCGCACGTGTGTTGTCGATACGTTCCTGTCGTTTCTCCAGATAGTAGGCGTAGTTGCCGCGATAGGTATAGATGGTGCGGTTATCCAGCTCAAGGATCAGGTTACACACGCGGTCGAGGAAGAAACGGTCGTGCGTCACCATCAGCAGCGTTCTGTTGCCCCTTGCCAGGTATCCCTCTAACCACTCGATCATTTCTAAGTCGAGGTGGTTGGTGGGCTCGTCGAGAATCAGCAGGTCGGGTTCCGTAATCAGCACATTGGCCAGGGCCACACGTTTCTGCTGTCCTCCGCTGAGCTGTCCCATGGGCTGTTGGAGGTCACGGATTTTCAGCTGTGTAAGGATCTGCTTGGCTTTCAGCACCTTCTCGTCCTCCCCCTGATGGTTGAAACAGGCATCAAGGACTGTCTCCTGGGGATCGAAGACCGGTGACTGCTCGAGCATGCCCACACGGAGGTCGCGGCGGAAGATGAGGGCACCGCTGTCATAGCCCTCCTTCCCTGTGATCACGGAGAGGAGCGTTGACTTTCCCGTGCCGTTCTGTGCGATCAGACCTACCTTCTGTCCTTCGGCGATGCTGAACGAGATATCCTCGAAGAGCACTTGGGCACCGAACGACTTCGTCAGATTCTGTACGTCGAGATAGGGTATAGCCATGATATGTGCTTAGGTCGTTTCCTCTTTCAGTCGTTTGTTGATGTCATCGATGTAGTTCAACACTTCGTCGCGACCGGTCTTCTTCTCAGCTGAGGTGATGAAGTAGGGGGGCAGGATCTCCCATGACTCCTCGAGCTTTGTCATGAATGCCTCGACGTTCTGTTTGGCCTTGGCGGCACTCAGCTTGTCGGCCTTGGTGAAGACGATGGAGAATGGGATATTGCTCTGTCCGAGCCAGTCGATGAACTCCTTGTCGATGAGCTGCTGCTCATGACGGATATCGATGAGCACGAACACATTGATGAGCTGCTTGCGTTGCAAGATATAGGAGGAGATCATCTGCTCCAGTTTGTTACGCACCGTCTTACTCTGTTTGGCATAACCATAGCCGGGGAGGTCAACGATATACCATTCGTTGTTTACGATAAAATGATTGATTAACAGTGTTTTACCTGGTGTGGCTGAAGTCTTTGCTAACCCCTTCTTACCACAGAGCATATTGATGAGGCTTGACTTTCCCACATTACTGCGCCCGATGAATGCATACTCGGGTTTCGTGTCTTTCGGACAGGTCTGCACGGTGGGGTTACTGATGACAAATTCTGCTTTCTTTATCTCCATATTTTGAAGTCGTTTGATTTTTTGTGTGCAAAGTTACAAAAAAGTCACAACTTTTCACTACCTTTGCAATCAAAAATGCAGCAAGGGATCAAATCAGCCGCTTATAGCGACAGACAGTATCCGTCGCAGCTGTTGGAAAAGGCTGTGGAGGAGTTCTCCAAGTTGCCAGGCATCGGTAGGAAGACGGCCTTGCGACTGGTGCTACACCTGTTGCGCCGCGACACGGAGGAGGTGGAACAGTTCACTGAGGCGGTGAACCGGATGAAGCATGAGGTGAAGTATTGCAAATGCTGTCATAACATCAGCGATACTGAGCTGTGTCCTGTGTGTGCCGATCCCCGCCGTGACACGTCGCTGATTTGTGTGGTGGAGAATATCCAGGACGTGATGGCCATCGAGAACACCCAGCAGTACCACGGTCTGTATCATGTGCTGGGAGGAATCATTTCCCCGATGGAGGGGGTAGGACCGTCGGATCTCGAGATTGACTCCTTGGTGAGCAGGGTAGAAGCGGGAGGTATAGAGGAGATTATCTTCGCCTTGAGCAGTACCATGGAGGGTGACACCACGAATTTCTATATCTCGCGGAAGCTGGCTGCCTATCCCGTGAAACTGAGCGTTATCGCCCGTGGCATCTCCGTGGGCGACGAGCTTGAATACACCGATGAGGTGACATTAGGTCGATCAATTCTTAACCGTACACCGTTCAATGGATAAAGTCGTCAAGACCTTAAAGGTATATTTCTACGCACCGATCGTAATCGCACTGCTCCTGGTGGTGTTGTATGAGACGGAGGTGATCCTGCCAGGTTCCATCCGTATGGATGCGAACCTGAATTTCCTGGTACTGAGTTTGATGGAGATCCTGACGCTGGCAGTGATCCCCGCGGCTTTGTATCTTTTCAAGATGAAGAGGGTGCACGATCAGCTGATCGCTAACCCCGTGCCTTCGATGCGCCGTTATGGCATCCTCCGACTGCTGATGCTGGGTGTGCCTCTGGTGGCGAACACCGATTTATATTATATGTCGATGAATACGGCATACGGCTATATGGCGATCATCCTGCTGATCGTCATGCCGTTTGTCTATCCCAGTAAGACAAGATGTGAGGAGGAATTGAAGAATTGAAAAAGCTTACTGTCGTTATCGTCAACTACAACGTGAAACACTACGTGGAGCAGTGCCTGCGCAGTGTGGAGAAAGCCATCGAGGGCATCGAGGCAGAGGTGTTTGTCGTCGACAATCATTCTCATGACGGTTCCGTTGACTATCTCCAGACTCGTTTCCCGAAGGTGACAATTATTGCCAGTAACCATAACCTGGGCTTCTCACGGGCGAATAACATCGCGATCCGACAGTCCACAGGGGAATATGTGCTTTTGCTGAATCCCGATACCTTCGTGGGAGAAGATACCATCCGCCGCGGTCTTGCATTCATGGATGAGCATCCCGATGCAGGAGGCATGGGTGTGCAGATGCTGAAGAGCGACGGCTCCAAGGCGATGGAGAGCCGGAGAGGACTGCCAACACCACTCACTGCGTTCTACAAGGTATGTGGACTGTGTGCCTGTTTCCCGAAGCACAAACGACTGGGAAAATACTACATGGGGTATCTGTCGTGGGAGGAGCCGGCGGAGATCGAGGTGGTGAGCGGAGCGTTTAACCTGCTGCGACGGAAGGCACTTGACAAGGTAGGACTGCTCGATGAGGATTACTTCATGTATGGTGAGGACATCGACTTGTCCTACCGTCTGTTGAAAGGAGGCTTTCATAACTGGTACCTGCCCGAGCAGATCCTGCACTATAAAGGGGAGAGCACACAGAAATCCAGTTTCCGCTACGTCCATGTGTTCTATGATGCGATGTTCATCTTCTTCAGGAAACACTATAGTCAGGTGAGTCTGTTGCTGAGCGTCCCCGTCAAACTGGCCATCTATTTCAAGGCGATGATAGCACTGATCCAGATGGTGTCGCAGCGGGTGAGGAAGATGCTGGGATTCACCGGTCATCGGAAGAGTATCCAGCCCTACTACCTCTTCATCGGGAACGACAGTACCTTGGAGGCATGCAGGGAACTGGTTATGCGGAAAGGACTTACCGCCGATTACCTTTCCGGTGATGAGAAGAGCCGGCCCGAAGGACATTTCGACCGCATGGATGACTTGAAAAAGAAAGAGATAACGTATGTAGTTTATGACACCGATGCCTACAGCTACCGTTCCATCCTTCATATCTTTGGAAGTCATCCGGTGGAGAATGTGCTCATCGGAACCTATACGCCACAGACGAAGTTACTGATAACCGACAAGGAGGTGATATGAGAGAAGGGGAGAACCGTCACGACGGTAAGGTGACCATCCGCTTGCGCGCCATGGAACCGGAGGATCTCGAGCTGTTGTATCAGATCGAGAATAACCGTTCCTTGTGGAAAGTGGGGGTGACGAATGTTCCTTACTCCCGGTATATGCTCCATGAGTATATCGCTCATGCCACAGGGGATATCTTCACCGACAAACAGGTGAGGATGATGATTGAGGATGAGTCGTCACGTGTGGTGGGTGTCATCGACCTGATGAACTTCGAACCCCAGCACCAGCGGGCAGAGGTGGGTATCGTGATCTGTGAGGCATTCCGCCATCAGGGGATGGCCACTGCTGCCCTTGGTGAGATCATCCAATATGCCCGTGATGTGGTGCACCTCCATCAGCTGTTTGCCTATATCGATACGGAGAATGAGGAGTCGATACGATTGTTCCGGAAAGTTGGATTCGAACGGACGGCTTTACTGAGAGACTGGCTTTTTGACGGACGCGTGTATCATCACGTTCTCTTCATGCAACTTTTTTTCTAAAAAAGATGCTTTTTCTTTTGGCGGTACGGAAAATAATTGCTACCTTTGCACCCGCAAAACAGAACAAGCGGTATCTGGTGCGTTAGTTCAGCCTGGTTAGAATGCCTGCCTGTCACGCAGGAGGTCACGGGTTCGAGTCCCGTACGCACCGCATCCCTACTGATTCTGTTGCATACAATAACCATTGGTGCGTTAGTTCAGCCTGGTTAGAATGCCTGCCTGTCACGCAGGAGGTCACGGGTTCGAGTCCCGTACGCACCGCGAAAAAGAGAGACTTTTGGTCTCTCTTTTTTGTTTTAATACCCCAGTGCGCTACAGGGCACGCTGCATCCCTTCCGTGAACTGCTGCCGGAGCATCTTTGCTAGTGCATTCTCAGGATTGGCCTTGAGGGATTTGTCTAATAAATCCAATACATCCCGATAGTAGCGCGGTCCGTTCTGAGCGGGATTCTGTACCACCAGAACGGTGAGATGGAAGGCCTGCAGGGCATGAAGGTCTGAGGGGTCGTGGTGTCTCATCCCTTCCATCTGCTTGATGGCCTGTTCTGCCATGGTGAGGAGCTGGGGTGTCTGCTCATCATGGGGATGGGAAACGGCATAGCTTAGGCTCTGCAGGGCAATGTGGTACTTTGGGGCAATGCTGTCTGGGAAGATGGCCTCGATGCGTTTCAGTTCCATCACACATTGGAGGGTTGTCTGACTGCTGTCGTTCTGAAGTTTTTCCAGCGACTGATGAATGAGGGTCTGCATGTCCTTTTGCTGAGCATGGAGATTACATACGGTCATTGCAAGGAATACAATGACAATCATCCGGTTTCTAAAAATTTGAAATGTCATACGCTTTATTATTTTTAAGTGAAACAAAAATACCGAAGTAGAAGAAACGCTGACGGGAAGAGACGGTGCGGTCTCCCTCGTATCTGAAAATGTTGTTCCGTCCGAGAATATTACTCAGGGAGGTATAGAGGATCACCTTCTCGTGGAGCAGGTAGGTGACGTTCATGTCAAGGGTGTGGTAGTGGGGAGTCGTCCGCTCGCCGAAGGTACGGCCAGAGGCATAGGTGTTGGCCATTCCGATAATGGCTTTCCCCAGTGCATAACGGAGATTGAACCGTACATTATGACGTGAGGCAAATGTGGGTGCCTGCATCTGCACAAAGTCCAAATATCTTCTTCGGGAGTCGTTGAACGAATAGGAGAGGGTGGTGGAGAGGTTCTTCACCAGCGAATGGTTCTCGATGTATAGGTCGAAGCCCTTGCTGTTGCCTTTGCCCTCGGCGCCATAGGCACCGTCATGGAACAGGGGAAGTTGACAATACCGCTTGTAATAGGGCTCCAGACGAAATGTTGTTCCCTGATGAATCCACTGCATACTAATCACGGCATGATCGGCTGTGCTCTGTGGCAGACGGTCGGATGCCAGTGCCAAGTAGTCGTCTTGGATCACCTGTGTATAACGTCCTATACCAGCACTGAGTTGGAAACGTTCATTCGGCACATAGCTGACGGTGCTACGGGGAAGGAAGGTCCATTGATGTCCATATGACAGATATTCCATGCGGCTGGAAACTTGGAGGAACAGGTGCGGAAGAAAACGCCATTGTCCGCTGAGGTTACCTGCCAGCAGATGATAGTCCAGCTCGTAGCGGGTAAGGGTGTTCTCCCGGTAGCTCTTCTCCGTATGACGGTAATAGTCTTCGAGGCATGCCGACCATTTGACGGCAGGAGAGACTGCCTTTTGGATACGCGCTTTCAGATGGAGCTCCTGACGGAAGGAGTGTAAGCGGTCGTTGGCGGTCAGGGCACCGTCGATCTGCTCGAATACCCAGGAGCCGGCTATGCCTGTAAACAACGTGAAGCCGTTCCCTATTGTCTTGTTCATCGTGGCATTCGCATAGAGGTTATGCTCCGCCAATGACAGTCTGCGGTCACTGCCTTGTTGTTCCAGGGAGGTGAGGTCGTAGCCTACGTATGTCTTGAGATGTGTGGATGGGGTGAGTGATGACTTGTATTGTGTCTCCATGGAAAGCTTGCGATAGGGGCGCACCCAGTCGAAATCCGAGCCAAACACCTTATTATATAATGCCAGACTCGTATAATCGGCATTGAACGACAGACTGCTTTGGGAGAAGACTTTGGTACCGCCGATGTTCCAGTCAACACATGAGCCGCTGACACCGAGCTTGTCACTCGTGGCTTCATCGGCGGTCTCCATGGGTAAGATGGATGATAACGCTTGTCCATATTCTCCATCGTAACCGCCTAAGGAGAAATAGATACCCTTGAAGAGAAAGGGGGAGAAACGGCCACGAACGGCGGAGTTCGGGATGGAGGTGTTATAAGGGACGAGCACGTGCATGCCATTGATGAATGTCTGACACTCTTCACTGTCACCGCCTCGTACATATAGCTTTCCGTCTTCACCCACGCGCTGGGTGCCCGGCAGTGTCTGTAAGGCGGCGATGATGTCACCGCATGAGTTTCCTGCCATCACAATGTCAAGGGCATCCATACTCTTGAAATTGTCACTCTTTCCGAAATGAAAGGTACTGGCCGTCACCACTACCTCGTCGATGCTTGTGGCATGTTCCCGTAGGGTGATGTCCAGATGGGTGAGTGTGGAGACATCGGCGGTGAAGGTGTAATCGTCAAAGCCGATGCTGGTGACTCGCAGGCTCTGTACTCCTGTCATGTCGGTGGTGAAAGAGAAGGTGCCGTCGGCTTGTGTCATACAACCGTCGATGGTACCCACGATGAAAACGTTGGCTCCGATGACAGGTTCCTGACTATACGTTACGGTACCTGTGATCGTGTGCTGCGCGTGCAGCTGAAGGACTCCGAAAATCCATGTGATGAGATATGCGATGATTCTTTCCATGCCGCAAAGATAAGCATGGTTTCTGGAACCTCCAAAAAGGGGGGACAGACAGCTAAAAGAAAGGGCAGATGACTATGTGAACGGACGAAATGCTATATTGCAGGACGAATGACTAACTGATAAAAGTACGAAGTTTCGGGACAAAGGAGCGCGAAACAGGTACGATATGACGACTGTCTTTCATGGTGAGCTGATAGCCGTTGGAGTTACCGCTGGCAGCGGTGATATTATTTAAGTTCACAACGAATGAACGGTGACATTGGAAGATATTCTCATGAGGCAGTGATGCCAGGAGGGAAGACAAAGTGGTGTGGATCTCGGACTCGACAATGCGATCGTCTTGCTGATAGACGACAGCCACCATGTTCTTCCGTGCCTCGGCATAGAGGAAATCGTTGATGGGCAGTTCCAAGTCTGCACCCCTTACGGAAGTGTCATGGATGGTGATCAGGATATCCTGTTGCTGCTCGGTTGAATTGGGAAGAAGGGACGCAAGGTCGTGACGGAGCTTCCGGTTATAGGAGATCATTGTGGAGATGATCGTGATGATGATGCTCATCAGAAACGACCACCAGAAGAACATACCAAAGAGGGATAACGACAAGGGGATCTCAAAAAGGAAAGAGAAGAACAGATAGTTGAAGATGGCAATGAGCATCAGCATCAGCAAAATGCACAAGGCATGCCATCCGATGGTCCACGGACTGATATGCCGTTGCAAGGGGCGCCAGATCATCCAATGACTGACTGCACTGCATGCAAAGGTGATGGCTGCGAAGGCTACAGAGACGATGAGATGGTTTCCGGTATAGGAACTGAAGCCGAAGGGACGCAGGAAATAGAGAATGAGAAAGACAATCAGACTATAGATCAGACTGTCTTTGTACCATCTTGATTGGGTATTAAAAGGATATTTCCTGCTGAGTAACCACATCTCCGTACTATTTCTGGGAAGCCAGCCATTCCTCAGCACGCGCTAAGTCTTGTGGGGTATCGATGCCCACAGTCTCTACATCCGTGGTCCCTACCTTGATGCGGTAACCGTTCTGTAACCAGCGCAGCTGCTCCAAACTCTCGGCTAACTCCAACGATGATTGGGGAAGCTGGGTGATCTCATGGAGGACTGGGGTGCGATAGGCATAGAGTCCGATATGTTTCAGGAATGGGAACGTACCCAACCATTCCGTCTTTTCGATGCCTCGCAGGAAGGGAATGATGCTTCGTGAGAAATAGAGGGCATACCCCCGGTTATCAGTTACCAGCTTGGGGGAGTTGGGATTCTCGAGATCACTCAGCGGCTGCTCAGCTGTGAAGGGCTTACCGAGGGTGGCAATCTGGGTATCGGTATCATCGAAGCAGTGGCATACTGTTTCGATCTGAGAACGCTGGATAAAGGGCTCGTCACCCTGGATATTTACCACGACATCGAAGTCACCACCGATCTTCTGTACGGCCTCTTCGATACGGTCGGTACCACTTTTGTGATCGGGGGATGTCATCACCGCCTTCCCACCAAAGGATAGCACCGTATCGTAGATGCGGGCATCATCGGTAGCCACATAGGCATCGTTCAGCACCTGTGACACCTGTTCATAAACGCGTTGAATGACAGGCTTACCACCCAGGATGGCTAAAGGTTTTCCCGGAAACCTCGTGGAGGCATAACGGGCAGGGATTACTCCAATGAACTTCATCTCTTTTATCTTCTTTTGACTCTTACTTGTTATATCCGCTCTCTGGGTTCTCATACATCGTGATAGGAATTCTGAACTTCATCATCTCATCGAGATTGTGGACGGGATGATCCATGTCCTGCGGGATGGGACGATGGGAGAAGGTCTGGAAATAGAGCAGACAGGCATCACGCCACCATTCAGCATCACGGGCCTGGATGCGAAGCTTGCGCTGCACCTCTTCAAAGCGCTGAGTGTCAATGTATGGCTTCATGGCATCCCAGATAGTGAGGAAACGACGTGCCTCACGAACACCATCGTCGTACTTATGACACAGTTCATCCCAGAAGGTGCGCCCGCTCTTCATCTTACGGTCCCAGGGCACGTGGTGGAACCATGTCAGCAGGTTCTCAGGACAGGTATTGATATCGTTGTAGAGGCGACATAATTCTTCAGGATACTGCTTGACATTTGCCGAACCTTGCAGCGTGCGGTCGAAGCCCAGTCCGATGCTGTCAGCTTTATGATAGTAAGGGGGTGTCCAATCAGCTCTCACACCTCGCGGTTGGTACCAAGGCTCAGGACCGTAATGATGACCGCCGGCAAAGATATGATGGAGTCCCAAGGGCATCATATAACTGACACAGGCCTCACGACTGTCGAGCATAACCTGCTTGACGGGATTCACCAGTGATGCTTCGCCCGTGAATGTCTGTTTTAACCACTCCTCTGCGATTTCATTCGGTGTCAGGTATGGGTTCCATGCTGCACGTCCGAATGCGTACCAGTTAGCCTGAGCGAAATGGTGACCGCACCAGTTGACATCATCGCCGATATTGGCCACGCCTGCCATGGCTCTCAGACTGCCAGGTTTTACATACGAGAAGAATTCTTTCCACATCGGAGCGAGATAGACCAGGTGGTTGGCAGCGCCGAGATATTCCTGTGTCAACTGGAATTCCACCATCATCTGCGTTTTCTGCATGGCAGTGAACAGCGGACTGTAAGGTTCGCGAGGCTGGAAATCGATGGGGCCGTTCTTGATCTGGATGATGACGTTGTCGGCAAACTGACCGTCGAGGGGCATAAACTCCTCGTAGGCTTGGTTGGCACGGTCACTGCTTTGGGGATTATAGACGAAGGCGCGCCACATCACGATACCCTTGTGGGGCTTAAGCACACCAGCCAGCATGTTCGCACCATCTGCATGCGAGCGGCCGAAGTCCTGTGGACCAGGTTCACCCTCGGAATTAGCCTTCACGAGGAAACCGCCGAAGTCGGGTATCAGACGATAGATCTCATTCACCTTGTCTTTCCACCATTTGACGACGTTGGCATCAAGCGGATCGGCGGTCTTCAGACCACCTAATTTGATGGGCGAGGCAAAGTTGATGGAGAGATAGACGTGGATGCCGTAGGGTCGCAACTGGTCAGCAATGCCCTTTGCTTTCTGCAGACTCTCTGTAGAAAGAGCCTCTGGCTTGGCGTTCACATTATTGAGTACGGTACCATTGATGCCCACAGAAGCATTGGCTCTTCCGTACATTTTCATGTGCTGTGGATCGGGATTCAAAAAGATACTCTTACCAGCAAAGCCACGCTCGCAAGTACCGTTGGGATTGTCCCAGTGGTTCAGGATACGCAGGTCGTAGAAAGGCTTTTCGGAGATGTCAAGTCCATCGCACGGCTCCCCCATTTGCTGCAGGCGCAACAGGTGATAAGCGCCATAGAGCAGACCCGCATTGCTGGCTGCGGTAATCACTGTCTTTCCACCCTGGCTCTTGATGGTGTATCCATCTTTGGTCATGCCTTTCTTCTGTTTCAGTATCACAGGGCCACCCTGCCAGTAGGTTTGCAACTCTGTCATTGCCGTACCCTTGACACCCGTTATCGTTGTTGTCGTGTTGGCAGGGTTAAAACGTAACCACAGACGACTACCGTCTTCGCTGCTGGTAGCTGCTACACTCCATCCCGCAAGCAGCAGGAAAAGTGCTGAAATAAGAGTCCTTTTCATGATCATATTTTTGAAAAATATTAATTCGATTCGCAAAGATACAAAAAAATGTAGTTATTTCGTTCTTATGCGCCATTATTTAGGATAGTTTATAAAAAAACGAACGTTCTCACTCCCTTCCTCTATCGCTTTTTATGATACCTGTCAGTTCTTCCATTCCGTCAATGACATAGTCGGCTCCAGCCTCAATGAGTTCCTCTTTGGTTCCGTTTCCCCATGTCACGCCACATGTCTTGGCTCCGGCATTGGCTCCCATCAGGATATCCACTGCCATATCCCCTACGACAAGTGCTTCGCTGGGCTCGAAATGCATCACGTCAAGCGTCTTCAGCACAGGCTCTGCATTCGGCTTTGCCTTCTCCACGTCATCGGCTCCTATCAGATATGAGATATAATCTGAGATATCCATGTCCTTTGTCAGCTCTGACAGAGAAGCATGCGACCGTGACGATGCTATCGTGAGCGTAAGACCTTGTTTCTTCAGGGCATACAGGGTTTCAATCACATGAGGAAAGGCCTGCGGCTTGATATTCTGGAGGTTCTCATCAAAGATCCTCCTGTAGGTAACTACACACCGCTGTATCTCGTCGGGATGCAAGTCGTGATAGAGCGTCTTGAAACAGCTTGCGAGAGGAAGCCCGATCGTGGAGATACATTCACGATCACTACGTTCAGGCAATTGCAGTTCTGCAATGGTCATCTGCATGGTTGTCACGATATTCTGTCTGGTGTCACCCAGCGTACCGTCAAAGTCGAATATAATCAGTTTTACTTTCATCTTCATAACTGGTTACAAAGGTAAGAAAAATGTTGATGCAAAGTTAGCACTTTCATCTGATAATTGAGGATTTCGTTGCTTTTTTAACATACATTGGGGGGTATCCTTCAAGCCTCAAAAGACCAGATGATACAAGACATGCCCGAAATGATACAACATTTCCTTCTTTCTCTCCCTTTTCCTTAAACAATGACAAAAAACGGGTGGATTTTTTGTTTTATGATACAGAATCGCTAACTTTGTACCATCATAGACGAAAAGATCATGGAATATATGTCTCAAGAAGGCTACGATAAACTCGTGGCGGAACTCCATCAGATGGAGCATGTGGAACTACCTCAGGTGAGAGATGCGATAGCGGAGGCTCGTGACAAAGGTGACCTCAGCGAGAATTTCGAATATCATGCTGCCAAGCGTGAGCAGGCGCGTTTGCTTGGCAGAATTCGATACAAGCAGCGTGTTTTGGCCAATGCACGGGTTATCGACAAGTCCAGACTCGCTTCCGATACAGTACAGTTGCTCAGTAAGGTGGAAATGACCAATCTTGCTAACAACAGTCAAATGACTTACACCATAGCCAGTCCGCATGAAGCCAATATCCGCGAAGGGAAGATTTCAATCAAGTCACCCATCGCTCAGGCATTGCTAAACAAAAAAGCTGGTGATGTGGTTGAAGTACGTGTCCCTGCTGGTATGCTAAGACTGCGCATCGACAGTATTTGTTTGATGGAGTAAGCAGGTGAAGTGATGTACACATTGTCCACGTAAAACAGTTTAAAGTTCCTAAAAATAATTAAGAAAAGAGGAGGAACGATTAAGATTTAACAATTTGTTTTGCCATGTGGAAGAAAATCTATAACTTTGGAGTTGATTTTAAAATGATTGAAAAGTGAAACATCAGATAATTGCTTTATTATTTATGGTTATTCCCGCCACTTCGATGGCACAGAAAATTACGCTCGGATCGTGCGTGACGAAGGATGGCGGACAGTATAAAGGTGAGATGGTAGGCGGGAAACCGCATGGTAAAGGCAGTGCCATCTATCAGAACGGGGATATCTATGAGGGTGAGTACCAGAAGGGGAAGCGCCATGGATACGGTACCTACACTTTCTCCGACGGTGAGAAATACGAAGGAGAGTGGTATCAGGACCAGCAGCATGGTCGTGGTACTTATTATTTCTTGAACAATAATAAATATGTGGGTCTGTGGTTCCGTGACTATCAAGATGGTCATGGCATCATGTATTATTATAATGGTGATAAATATGATGGCAACTGGAAACTCGACAAACGCCAGGGAAAAGGTAAATATACCTTTGCCAATGGAGCCTATTACAATGGCGAGTGGAAAGATGACATGAAATGGGGAAAAGGCTTCTACGACTGGGGTGACGGCAGTTCCTACGATGGGATGTGGGCCAACAACGTGCGCTCAGGTAAAGGTGTCAACAAGTATGCCAATGGTGATGAGTATAGCGGTGATTGGAGAGATGACATCCAGAATGGCCGTGGTATCTATAAGTTCCAGAACGGTGATCGCTATGAGGGTGCTTATGTCCAGGGAGAGCGTACCGGAGAGGGAATCTTCAAATATGCGAATGGGGATAAATACACTGGTACGTTCCGTGAAGGTGACAAAGATGGGCAGGGTACTTTCTCGTGGAAAAACGGAGATATCTATGTAGGCAGTTGGAAAAACGACAAACAGAACGGGAAAGGCAAGCTGACCAAAATGTCGGGTGATGTGTTTGAAGGAAACTTCAAGGACGGTATCGTGGAGGGTGAGGTGATCATCCATTTCCATGACGGTTCAAAGTTCCGTGGCACCTATCATAATGGTAAACGCCATGGCGCAGCTATCGAAGAGGACAAAAACGGAAACCGTTTTGAGGGCTCTTATAAGAATGATGAGCGCGATGGAAAATATGTGGAAAAGGACCGTACTGGGAAAGTGACCGAGAAAGGTACTTATGTGAATGGCAAAAAACAGATAAACTAACAAATCAAAATCAACAAAGCTATGGTAATTGATACACTTGACAAACTGAGTTTCTATGAAAGCCTCAATCCCTTGTTCAAAGAGGTCTTGGCTTTTCTGAAAGAGCACGATCTGAACAGGATGGAGGAGGGAAAGTATCCGATCAAAGGTGACGACCTTTTCTTAAACCTCACTACAGCAAAGGGAAAGACAGCCGAGGAGGCTGTGATGGAGACCCATCGCATGATGCTTGACATCCAGATTCCTTTGGATACTCCGGAAACATACGGGTATTCACCCTTAGGAAGTCTACCCGAGGAGACCTACAATGAAGAGAAGGATATCACGAAGTATCCTGGTGTGTCTGCAGAGACCTATGTCACTTGCCGTCCGGGCGAGTTCGCGATCTTCTGGCCTCAGGATGGTCACGCCCCCTGCATCAGCAGTGCTGCAAGTATCAAGAAAGCAATATTTAAGGTGAAAGCGTAAGAGTGTTATGGCAACAGTAAAGAAAACAACAAGTAAGAAGGCGGTAGTGAAGAAAGCTGCGCCCAAACATATCGGGTTAGTACAAAACGATGGATACCTTGAGCCTTTTGAGCAGGCTATCCGCGGTAGGCACGATCATGCCGTATGGAAGATCGGACAACTCACCCGCAACGGGAAGAAGACATTGGAGGATTTTGCCAGTGGCTATGACTATTTCGGTCTGCATAAGACAGCACGTGGCTGGGTGTTCCGTGAGTGGGCTCCCAACGCTACCGAGATCTATCTCGTAGGTGATTTCAATAATTGGCAGGAAAATGAGAAATATAAGGCTAAGCGGATTGCCGGTACAGGGAACTGGGAGCTGAAACTCTCCAATAAAGCCATGAAGCATGGTGATCTGTATAAGATGCATGTCCGTTGGAATGGAGGAGAAGGTGAGCGCATCCCTGCATGGGCACAACGTGTTGTTCAGGATGATAACACCAAGATTTTCTCTGCGCAGGTGTGGAATCCGGAGAAACCGTATGAGTGGAAGAAAAAGACATTCAAACCCAACAAGAACCCGCTGCTGATCTATGAGTGCCATATCGGTATGGGACAAGACGCGGAGAAGGTGGGCACCTATCGTGAATTCCAGGAGAACGTCTTGCCACGCGTGATTGCTGATGGGTATAATTGTATTCAGATCATGGCTATCCAGGAGCATCCATACTATGGCAGCTTCGGTTACCATGTCAGCTCATTCTTTGCCGCCAGTAGCCGTTTCGGTACACCTGAGGAATTGAAGGAGCTGATTGATACCGCTCATAAGAACGGCATTGCTGTGATCATGGACATCGTGCACAGTCATGCCGTGAAGAACGAGGTGGAAGGTTTGGGAAACTTAGCCGGTGATCCTAATCAGTTCTTCTATGCCGGCGGTATGCACGAGCATCCCGCTTGGGACAGTCTTTGCTTCGATTACGGAAAGGATGAAGTGATCCATTTCCTTCTCTCGAACTGTAAGTACTGGCTGAAAGAATTCCATTTCGACGGTTTCCGCTTCGATGGCGTCACCTCGATGCTGTATTATAGTCATGGACTGGGTGAGGCGTTCACAAACTATGGTGATTACTTCAACGGCGGTCAGGATGACAATGCAATCTGCTACCTCACTTTGGCGAATAAGCTGATTCATGAAGTGAATAAGAATGCGATCACCATTGCAGAGGAGGTGAGTGGTATGCCAGGCTTGGCAGCGAAGTTCGAGGATGGTGGTTTCGGCTTTGACTATCGCATGGCCATGAATATTCCAGACTATTGGATCAAGACCATCAAGGAGCAGAGCGATGAGAACTGGAAGCCGAGTTCGATTTTCTGGGAAGTCAAGAACCGACGTCCTGATGAGCAGACGATCTCTTACTGTGAGAGTCATGATCAGGCGTTGGTGGGTGACAAGACCATCATTTTCCGTTTGATTGACGCCGACATGTATTGGCATTTTGCCAAGAAAGACCTTAACGGTGTGGCTGAAAGAGGTATCGCTTTGCATAAGATGATCCGTCTGGTGACAGCCGCCGCCATGAACGGAGGATATCTGAACTTCATGGGTAATGAGTTTGGTCATCCTGAGTGGATCGATTTCCCACGTGAGGGCAATGGCTGGAGTTATAAGTATGCCCGCAGACAGTGGAACTTGGTTGACAACAAGGATCTCTGCTATCATTGGTTAGGAGATTTTGACCGTGAGATGCTGAAGGTGATCAAGAGTCAGAAGAACTTCCCCAAGACTCCTGTACAGGAAATCTGGCATAACGATGGCGATCAGGTGCTTGCTTTCATGCGTGGTGATTTGGTGTTTGTCTTTAATTTCTCACCCACTCAGTCGTTCACCGACTATGGATTCCTGGTTCCCACAGGTAGCTATGACGTGGTGTTGAATACCGACTCTACGGATTTTGGCGGTCATGGCTTTGCTGATGACAGCATGACACACCTCACCAATTTTGATCCTTTGTACGTGAAGGATCATAAGGAATGGCTGAAGCTTTACATCCCAGCGCGTTCTGCTGTGGTGCTGAAGAAGAATTGATGACATATTAAATATGGTTCGCACGAAGGCACAAGGTGATCACCCGGTGCCTTCGTGTATTAAATGAGACGTACATTGAAAGAACAGGTTGCTGGCAATGGAACAAGCTTTACGCGAATTATCTGTTCTGTTGCCTTTCTTATCTTCACATTCTGCTTCTTGTATTTCTATCAGGCAGATATTCTTGCCGCAGAGCAACATGTGCTCTCGGAAGGAAAGACACATTACTCTCCTTTGATCGGCGCAGTGTTAATCACGCTTGTGTTATATCTTGTTCATCTGGGTGTTTATGCATTAACGGGTTTGTACAAGCGAGCACATGCATTGACATATTTCCCTTCTTTATTGGCATTGACGGTGCTTACAGGCGTGGGTATTCACGAAGATGGATGTTCGATAGGACATTGGATCTGGGTTGCCCCCTTGCTGTTGGTTGCTTATGGGGTTATCGTGTCGATGATGCGTAAATACCAACCCTATGAGCAGGCTATGAACAGTATGGGTCCTTTTTCTCGTATGACATGGGTGAATCTTCTCACCATGGCGGTGATGTTCCTGTTCGTGGGAATCTTCAGCAATAACGATGATGTGTTCCATTACCGTATGAAGATGGAGTCTTGTTTGAAGGACGGTAAGTATAAGGAAGCGTTGAAGGTGGGAACGAAATCGAGAGTCAGCGACCCTTCTCTGTTCCTGTTGAGGGCATTCGCCTTGGCCAAAACCAATGGCTTGGGCGATTATCTTTTCACTTATCCCGCCACAAGTGGTTCGCATGCTCTTCTTCCCGATGATCGTCATTCGAGTACTTTGATGTTCCCTGAGATGGAAATCAAACGGTTTGCTTCCACGAAAGCTGCCGATGACTATAGGCTATGTGCCTATCTCCTGGATAAGGATTTGGTGAGTTTTGCCAAGTCGGTAAGGAAATGCTATGATCTGAAATCCCCTGATCTTCCCAAACATTACCGGGAGGCTCTTACATTATACACCCACAAGAGTGCCAATCCTCTGGTTTCTTATCATAGTAATGTGCTGGATGCCGACTATGAGGATTTTCTAAAGTTGGGAAAGTCTGTCAGTGACAAGCAACAACAGGAGAATGTTGTCAGAGACACCTATGGCAACACCTATTGGTTCTATTACTTTTATCATTGAACTTTGAACTTTGAACTTTGATCTTTGAACTTTGATCATTGAACATTGAACTTTGAACATTGAACATTGAACTTTGAACATTGAACATTGAACATTGAACTTTGAACTTTGAACTTTGAACTTTATGATTACTATCAGATACAAGCACTAAGGCCAAGACTTGAAGCAAATCATAAAGATCAAAGTTCAAAGCTCAAAGTTCAAAGTTCAAAGCTCAAAGTTCAAGGTGATTTGTGATGCACGCAGGAAGCTCTTCCTGATAGTGTGTCACCATGATCATCGTTTTGTTCTTCCTTTTACAGAATGCCTCGATGATGTCTTTCACCAGACGGCGGTTGGTGTTGTCAAGTCCATGCAGAGGTTCATCGAGGATCAGTAACTGTGGATCCTTGACAAAGGCTCGTGCTAAAAGGACCAGTCGTTGTTCTCCACTCGACAATTTAAGGAAGGTCTGCTGTTCCAGTCCTTCCAAACCGAAAATCCTCATCCACTTCCTACAGATCTCATAATCCTCTTCCGTGGGTTTCACATATAGTCCCACCGAATCTTTCAGTCCGCTAGCCACAATCCGGATGGCAGGCAGATCCTTTTGATAGGCTCTGTGCATCTCGGGTGACACATATCCTATATGCTTCTTGATGTCCCAGATACTCTCTCCCGTACCGCGACGGTGACCGAAGAGGGAGATGTCACAAGCATAGCTTTGTGGGTTATCGGCACATACAAGGGAGAGTAAGGTGGATTTCCCTGCACCGTTCTCACCGCTCAGAGCCCATCGTTCTCCATTATGGACTGTCCAGTCTATATCTTTTAAGATCACCTTCTTTCCATATTGGATGCTCACATGGCTCATCCGAATAATCTCATCCGTACTTTCGCTTCCTGATTTCCCTTCAGGCAACGAGAGTATCTCCTGTTCCTTCTCTGGAGAAAGGACACGATGCGGGAAAGGAGCACGTTTGGCAAGGTAATCAGTAATCGTCTGTTTCGCTCCCACAACTTTTTGTCTGACCTCTACCACGTGGGTGATCATGTCGGGGATATCATCGATCTTCGACAAAACCAGGATGATTTGCAAAGCGCTTTCTTGTGAAAGAATGGTCAAGAGTTTCCTTAGCTGATCGCGTGTTCCCGCATCGAGACCGATAAAGGGATTGTCCATAATCAGTACGCGGGGTTCTGATAATAAGGTCCTAACCAATTGGAACTTGCGCATCTCACCACTGGATAGCAAGATAATATACTTGTCCAACAATGTGTCTAAACGGAACAGTTTATACAAATGCTGCTGCCACGTCCTGCGAGTGGGGGTATCTTCACCGCACAAACGGTATGCTTCTTCTAATAGTTGGTGAACGGTGGGTGTATCCTTGTCTATCTCCATGGAATTCCACCGCTGTTGCAAGAAGTACTGTCGGTCGTTGTCACCTCCATAATTATCACGGAAGGTAATGTATTTGATGTTGTCGCTGGCTAAGGGCTTCGTACTTGGACGGAAATCATAGCTCGGGTCTTTCATCAATAGAGGGTGTTTGTTGATCAAGATATCAACAAGCATGGTTTTCCCGCCGCCATTGGGACCAATGATGGCGATGTGTTCATGGTCGAGCAGTTCAAAGTTCACCGGCTCTGCCATGCGCCAAAGCGGATGTCTTGTTATTCCGTTCTCAATGGAGATGATTTTCTGCATGTGGTTCTTCTGTAGATGCTATAGTCCGTTGTTCACCTTGTCCTTATTCTTATTGATGAAATCTTTCCAACCATGATAGTGAGCCTGACTTTCGGGCTTCCCAGCCTGCATGAAATGACAATAGGCCGCCCCTAAGGCATCAGTGGCATCCATAAAATGGGGCATGTCCTCTGACTTGAGTCGGAGTAGACGTTGCAGCATTCCTGCCACCTGTTCTTTCGAGGCACTACCGTTTCCTGTGATTGCCATCTTTATTTTCAGCGGAGCATACTCATGGATGGGTACGCTGTGGTTGATAGCAGCGGCGATGGCGACACCCTGAGCCCTTCCTAATTTCAGCATCGACTGCACATTCTTACCAAAGAAAGGAGCTTCAATGGCCATCTCGTCGGGCAGGAATTCATCGATAATACCGGTAACGCGTTCGAAGATCTTACCTAATCGCAGGTAAGGGTCACTCTCGTGACGCATGTCGATGACTCCCATAGCGAGCATCTCAGCCTTGTTGTCAACGACTTTCAACAGACCATAGCCCATCACATTCGTTCCAGGATCGATGCCCAGAATAATCTTCTCACCTCTCACTGTTGTCCGTCTCACCTCAAATATGGATTCATGCTGATTTCTGCACCGATCGTGGTTTTCGGACCGTGACCGCTCCAGATGGTGGTGTCGGCAGGCAATTTCCCTATCACTTCCTTGAGGGTGTGCTCCATCGTTTTGTAGTCACCACCTTCAAAATCCGTCCTGCCGATGCTCATTTGGAACAATGTGTCTCCTGTGAAGGCCACTTTCTCTTCTGCACAATAGAAAGTGATTCCGCCAGGGGTATGTCCGGGCGTGGGGATCACAGTGAACTGATGACTGCCGAATGTGATGGTGTCGTCAGCATCTAAGAACCGTCCTATCGGCGGTACCTCATTGTCGTAATCCATTCCGATGAAATACTGTGCCTGTTCGTCGATATGTGACAGCAGGAACTCGTCTTTCTGACTAATCTCCGGCTTCAGTCCGAACTCATAATAAGCAGTGTCATTACCCATACAATGATCGAAATGACCGTGGGTGCATAACAGATGTACGGGTTTCAGGCCATTACCGTTGATGTACTCTACCAAAGCCAGACGCTCATCATCAAAATAAGTGCCGCAATCGATGATCACACATTCTTGTGTTTCATCACTTACCACATACGTGTTCTCCTGATACGGATTACACACAAAACGTTGGATTTTCAGCATAAACTATTTGATTTTAATCTATCTATACAGGAACATAAATAACATATTTCTGCTTGAACCACTCTTCCTGGAACCAGCTACTGATGTCCGATACTTCCACAATCTTTCGAAAAGGGGCTGTCTCGACTTGCACATCACCGCCTTTTAATACGATCACGCCGTTAGGTAAGGCGTTCTTTTGTTCTTTTTTGGTGATGTTCTTCTTGACAATCTTCATCAGATCGGGTAGGGGCATGACGGCGCGGCTCACCACGAAGTCGTATAATCCTTTCTCTTCCTCCCCACGAAGATGAGCGGGATGGCAATTCTTCAAACCGATGGCCTGAGCCACCTCCGTTGCCACACGAATCTTCTTGCCCGTTCCGTCAATCAGCTTAAAGGTGCAGTCGGGGAAAAGGATGGCTAATGGAATACCTGGAAATCCTCCACCTGTCCCAAAGTCAAGAATCCGTGTCCCAGGACGAAAAGAGATCATTTTTGCAATGGCCAGTGAGTGGAGAACGTGATGTTCATAGAGATTCTCGATATCTTTTCGTGAGATCACATTGATTTTCTGATTCCAATCCACATACAGATCGTAGAGGGCCGCGAGCTGTTGTCGTTGCCTTTCGGTGAGATGGGGGAAATAGCTGAGAATCTTTTCCATGTTATTTCTTGAGTATCTGCTTCAAGTCCTTGTCGTCGATCTCCACGGTAATCTCTCCCATGGCATGAGGTGCGATCTCCGTGTCACAATAGATAAAACTGATCTCATCGTCCTTTATGATGAAATTCTCCGAAACATAGGGTTCCATGTCCACAAAGACGCCTTTCTCCTGAAGTTCTTTCAAATTCTTTACGTCAAATTTTTTCAAGAACTTCTCGACAATGAGATCGTTCAATGTCTGCTCATATCCTGGTACGAACACATCCGACAGCTTGAGGATCTTACCTGTTTCCTTCTGGATGTTCTTAGCGATGGTCATGCTGATGCCATGAGCGCCACCGGCATAACTATACACCTCTGCGATGTAGTTGAAGACATCCTTTCTGCCGGAATGGACGTCTGTGTTACATGAATATTGTATATTATACGAGGTGCTGTGCTCTTTGTCCATTGCATACAACCTACCCAGATCGTTCCTGTAGTCAGCAATATACTTGATTAAGAAAGAGTCTAAAGCCTGGGAAACGCCCTGCTTTGCCTGACAATTAGCCAGATAGTCGGGAGTGAGGATGCCGGAACGCAGCAGTGTGTCGTTCACGACAGTTGCATTTTTTCCTGTGGCATATTTAATGTTGAGGTGAATCTCTGCCTTGGGTGAGGATATTTCGTTGGTAAGACTCACTGTGGTGTCTTTGATGATGCTGTCGAAGGCAAGGTCAGCTTCTCCACCTTCTTTCACGTCTTTCCCTCCACAGGCAATAAGACCCCAGAGTGCGGTGGCCGTGAAGAGATGATATAGTAACTTTTTCATTGTGATCTTCTTCAATTAAGCACTGCAAAAATACAAGAATCATACGAAAACAGCAAATATTTTTCATTATATTTTCGAAATTGTGTAATTTTGCAGGCGATTTCGAAAAACAGCCTTTCCAAAGACTGTTGATCGGGAAAGAATTGTGAATAGGCAAAATAGTACGACATACAAATATGAGAAAAATCGATGAAATGAATTTCAAAGCCGCCTTGTTCGATTTGGACGGTGTGGTCTTTGATACTGAACCACAATATACCGTGTTCTGGGGGGAGCAGTGCAGGAGATATCATCCTGAGCAGCCAGGATTGGAGCATCGTATTAAAGGACAGACCCTTACGCAGATTTTTGATGCCCATTTCTCAGGTAGCCTTCAGTCAGAACAGGCAGTAATCACTGATCGGTTGAATGCTTTTGAGGCAGGGATGGATTACAATTACGTGAGGGGATTCTATCCTTTTATTCTGTCGTTACGTGACAAAGGGATCAAGACGGCCGTAGTAACCAGCAGCAACATGGCTAAGATGAGGGCTGTGTATGCCAAACATCCCGAGTTTTCTCAGCTGTTTGATGCTGTGCTTACCTCGGAAGATTTCGCAGAGAGTAAGCCGTCACCTGATTGCTATTTACGTGCCGCAGCACGCTTTGGTGTGGCCCCAGCTGACTGTGTGGTCTTTGAAGATAGTTTCAATGGACTGAAGTCGGGCAGGGCAGCAGCGATGACGGTTGTAGGCTTATCGACGACGAATCCTGCCGATTCCATCGCTCCCCTTTGTGATGTGGTGATTGCTGATTACGAATGTTTCAACTCCTGTTCAAGCTCACTCCTGTAAGGAGATGTGAAAAGAAACCAAAAGAAAAGAATCGTGTACACACAAAATACACCTGTCCATGTGAAGCTGTGGCATCATGATTTCTGGCGTTTGGCTATTGCCAACATGCTGCTCACGATGTCGGTATATATGTTGATTCCTATCCTGCCATTATGGCTTCAGCAGCATGAGGATACGGAGCTGACGGCTTTGGCCATGGGCGCTTATGGCATCGGCTTGTTTGTCATGGGACCCATCTGCAATTACCTTGTACAGCGTTACCGCAGAAATCATGTCTGTCTGTTTGCGGTCCTTCTGATGCTCATCTGTCTATCAGTTTTTTATTTATTCGTCAGTGGGAAACTTCCCCTGTTCCGTTGTGCCATCGCGGCAGTCGGTTTGCGATTCTGTTTAGGCATGACCTTTGGCTTGGCCCAGATGGTACTCATGAGTACGTTGATCATCGATATCTGTGAATCGTTCCAACGTACCGAGGCAAATCACAGTGCCTCGTGGTTCGGACGTTTTGGTATCTCGTTAGGACCGGCTGTTGCATTGATCATCTGGCATTATTTCGGCATTGAAGTGATGGTACTTTCCTGCTGTGTAACGTGCTTATTTGCAATGCTTTTAATCCGTCTTGTCGATTTTCCCTTTAAGGCACCGGAAGAGAATGTCAGGTTGTTCTCCCTCGACCGTTTCTTCTTGCCTGATGGCTGGCTGCTCTTTATCAATCTGTTATTGGTGACGACCATTGCAGGACTGCTTTTTACCACCCCGTTGTCGTATATGTTCTACAGTATGATGATGGGAGGGTTCCTGCTGGCTTTGTTGTCTGAGAAGTTTGTCTTTCCGAATGCCGACCTCAAGAGTGAGACAGTGTGTGGACTGATCTTGATCGTGGCCGCCCTGTTGATGGTGAATCAGTCGCAAACGATCATGGTGAATCAGTTTATCCCGCCTGTATTCATCGGTTTCGGCATCGGTATCATTGGCTCACGTTTCCTGCTGTTTTTCATCAAACTGAGCCGCCACTGTCAGCGAGGCACTTCTCAAAGCACCTTTTTCTTAGCATGGGAACTGGGTATCAGCATGGGGTTGTTTCTGGGCTATTCGTATTTGTCATCCCGTATCTATTCTTCGGGAATCATTCTGGCCTTCGTCGCATTACTGATGTATGTCTTTGTTACTCATCCTTGGTATATGAGAAACAAAAACCGTTGAAAAAGATATTTTTTAAGAAAGATAGTGGCTGGGACTATTGCCTGCGGAATTCAGCACAGGTGATAGCTGTGGCTATAGCCACATTCAGACTGTCTGCCGTCACCCTTCCTGCAGGATAGCTGGGAATGAGCAGGTGATGGTTGATATGGGCGGCTACCTCTTTCGAGATGCCTTTCCCTTCGTTGCCCATTACGATGATACCGTTGGGGGTGAGCGGTTGTTGATAGATATTCTTACCATCGAGGAAGGTGCCATAGACGGGCATGCCCTCGGGCAGCTGTTCGAATAGTGCAAGAAGGTCGGTGTAGATCACTTTGACGCGAGCGATACTGCCCATCGTGGCCTGCACCACTTTGGGGTTGTAGGCATCGGCGGTGTCATGACTGCAGAACAGGGTAGAGATACCAAACCAGTCGGCAATGCGGATGATGGTACCGAGATTGCCAGGGTCCTGTACGCCGTCAAGAGCAAGGAAAAGGTTGCTCGCTGACAGCGAGAATACTTTTCTCTTAAGGATATCCGTATTCTCGCTTCCTTCTGGAAGGGGAAAGAGTGCCATCACCTGTTGGGGATGTTGCAAGAAACTCACACGGCGCAGCTCCTCCTCAGTGACTACAGCATCGTTTGTCCTGGGTGTGATATCATTCTGCCTGTACCATTCCTCCACGGCAATCAGTCGGGTAGCAGGCATCACCGCCAGCAGGTCACCTACAACCTTTGTGCCTTCGGCGACGAAGACACCTTCCTGTTTCCGTGCTTTTTTCTGTTCGAGGCTGCGCACGTATTTCATCAAGTTTTTGCTTATCATATTGCAAAAGTACTTTTTTTTTCTTACTTTTGCAAGCAAAAAGAGAAAAATATGACGCT
>OCTX012238552.1_pt1 | contig 28088 bp, 24 predicted proteins | sample 1539691 | NCBI WGS metagenome assembly OCTX01 (sample SAMN02144231, study PRJEB22623) | gut metagenome | biome: sheep rumen | host: Ovis aries | place: New Zealand
AGTTCGTCACCCGCATAGGCGGCACCCGTGATGCCTTCCCAGATGTAATTCTGGTGTGTCGCCTTGCGCAGGTAAACCGTCTTATCATGACTGGCACCATAGCCCGCGCCTTTCGATTGGGTGGTCAGGGAAATCCCCGTGATAACTTTGTTCGCCAGTCTCATATCGGGAAAGCAGATAATTCCGACATAATTGTCACCCGGTGTATAGAACTCCTGTCCAGCAATGCCGCTCTTCACGTTGGAAGAGGAATTCCTGTTCCGGGTTTTCAGGGATGCGGTATAGGAAACAGTCGTTGCCATCGTTAACCTCCTCAGCCACGGAATACCAGGGAAAGGTTTCCGTTTGTCTGCGGCTCAAAGGCCAGCTTGCCGATGATGAGCCGTGTCAGGATCTGCGCCTGGGTCACATAGAGCTTGTTGTTGCTCAGGTATGCAACCTCGGTATCGTTCATAAAAAAAGCGAGGCGGTCGTTCGCCACGCGGAAGGTGAAAGGATTTCCGCTCTTCCCAATGGTCAGCCCGTCCTCGCCGAAGCTCATATAGGACCGCATGACCGCGAGTTCTTCCTCGGTTGCCTCCCGGGATGTATCAAGATCGTCCTGCAACTGATTCACCCGGGTAACTGCCCAGGTGTAATTATTCTCCGTCTGTTCAGAGAGTGTGCTGACCTGGGAACGCACCTGTGTCATATCGCTGGCGAGGGCGTAGGTCGCCTGCACTTCCTGCCGGATACTGTCACCTTCGTTGCTGATCCGGGCGTTTACGGCCGTCAGCTTTGCCTCCAGGTCTTCTTCGGTATCCTCAGGCGCTGCCGTCCAGTCGGTCGCCCTGTTTCCGCGTTCCAGTTTCATATTGGAAATGCTGAGATAATCTCCCTGTTGGTAGTAACTGCCGGTCGTAGAGGAGGGGGAAAAGTAGAAATAGACGGCTGCAGTCCCAGACGGAACCGTGAAGGTCCATTCCATGCGCTTTCGGATCACCGATCCTGCGGTGGCTTTTGTGTACGAGCCGAGGACATATCGCATGCCGCTGGCTGTGTTGCCTGTCGTGAAGGAGGAGCTGCCTTCGGCGGCATAATACAGAGTTGCGTATACATGGATTGTGCTGCTGCCCGTATACTTTGACAGCAGCTTCATCTCCACATCTCCCGAGAACGTGTAGGTTTCTCCTTCAGTCAGCCCCAGCAAGGAACCGCCTGAAGTCCAGGCATTCCCAAAGCGCAGGTAGGGAGCGAGAGGCAGTGCGGTTGTGGTACTGATCTTCACACCGTGATCAACGGTCTCCAGGGTGCCGGTGCTGTGAACCAACTCGCCAAAGTACTCCAATTCACCGGAGTGCTCAGATCCGGTTGCCCGGAAACCGTTGATGGCCGGGCGGTATCCTGGCTCTGTGTCCGGATTCAGTGTTGCCCAAATCAGATTCCTGCCGCCTATCGCAAGCGTTTCAATCTCAGCCTGTGCAGCCTGCACGGCAGCAACAATGTCAGCTGAATCATTGACGATCATCCAGGCGGAACCGGTATATCGCTTCAACAGATTGGGCGTGACAGACAGATCCAGCCAAAGCTCGTTCTCTGCAGGCGAGACCGGAGCGATGGCAGACGACGTGATATCGGTAGTGTCCCGGATTGTGAACTGCGCGACTGCAATAACCGGCATTCATGACACCTCACAGACAAACACGGTCTTGACTGTCACGTCGTCTCCGTCCACATAGATCACCTTTCCGGTCGCAAAGGCGTTTCCACTGTCCAGCGGATTCCCGTCTTTGTCTCTGCGGTACCAGGTGTACGTCTTCTCATGGCAATAGGAGGCATTCGACGTCACGTCTGCCCAGGCAGAGCCGGAATAGCGCATGAGCTTGGTGGCTGCGCCGGAGGACTGAATCTGGTAATAGAAATCTCCCGCCGATGGCGAGGACGGTGCTGTCGCAGAATAGACCGTCGACTTCAGCTGATCCACCTCCTGGCCGTTCTGCCAGAGCCGACAGATCAGGCAAGTCGTTCCGACGGTGTTCTTGAAGATATCTCCGGCAGTACTGTCAATATCGGCCTGGTAGTTATCCGTCTTGTCGATAATGGTGATGGTATCGTACAGATAGGCAGTGCTCGTGCCACTCCGCGCCCTGCAGCGGTAAGTGGCGGAGCCCTGCACACTGCTGGCCTGAATAGTGAGTGTGTTTCCGTTGGCACCCGCAGCCTCGGCCTGCACGGTGGTCCAGGAACCGCTGGCATACTTCTCCCACAGGTATTTCGAATTGCTGTTGGACGTCAGGTCGGTGGAGCCCTGATAATACTGGGCATTCACCGTAATGGAATCGGTATCGTTGGCCAGGCCGTTGGTGAATACAGTCCCCCCGGGAGCATACACCGTTAACACAGAAGCGGCTGTACCGGCTGCGCCGGTGTTGACCTTGCTCCATTGAATCTGCAGGGTGGTGGCCACAGGAGAAGTCACAGGCACATTCACCGTGCCGTTCAGCTGCCCGGCAGCACCCAGCGTTGCATTCGCGGCGATCGCAATGGTCAGGGGAATTTCATTATTGGTAGCGGTACCCGCCGTGACGGTCATACCGGACGGCGCACCGGAGATCGTACCGAGGACCGGGGTCACTTTCGTGGTGCCGGTATAGGCGACTACGTTGCAGGTTTTGGTGGTTGCCGCAATCTTTCCGTCCTTGGTTCCGGCAAAGGTCATGTTCTCGTTGGTCAGGAAGGCGACGGATGCATTGGCACCGGCCGCCCCGGTCCCGCCGGGAGCGCCATCCTGTACCTTGTAGATGGAAGTGGTATCACTGATGGAGGTTTCCGATGTCGTGATCCGCAGGGTGGCGGTCTGCCCGTTCCAGATGCTGTGGGTTGGCTTCACGATCAGTGTCGTCCCGGTAATGGTTGCGTTGTCACTAGTGGTAGGGTAGTCAGCCCAGCTGCCGGAGCTGTTCTTGTACTGCCACTTGCCCATGGTGACATTCTGCAGGTTGCCGGTCAGCGTAATCTGCGACGGGGCAACCGTTCCGGCGGCATTGTACTTGAAAACCTGTTCGCCGCTGATCCATGCACTCTTTGCATTCTCGCCTGTGGTCAGGAGGGCGAATGTGATATCCGCTGCCGCATTGATGGTGAGCCCGGTATCCGGGTCCACATAAGCCACATAAGCGATATAGGTCAGCTGCTTGCTGGTAGAGGTGGAAAGGTTGTTCCGGTTTACTGTCAGCACTTTGCTGCTGACGGTCTCCCCGGTGGTGAGGGCAGCTTCAGCCGCAGATCCGTCCTTTCGCTTCCACGTTATGGTCAGTGCGGCATTGGACAGGGCAATGGCAGTTTGGTTAGCGTATACCACCGGTGTAATGACCAGTTTTCCGGATGTGGTGGTCCAATCCGGGCTGAAACTGTTGGCATTGACGTCGTTGATCTGCGTCCGGGGCTGGTTGGCCCCCAGGTACACGGAAAGTGATTTGCCGTCAGACAGGTCGATAATCGTTTTCGACCCGGTGGCGATGATGGGCATGTCAGGTGTCCTCCTTCACAAGTTCACAGTCGTAGGTGGCACTGAAGTAAACGTCCCTTGTGGTCAGCATTAAGCTCTTCATTCCTATGTGAGCGGCATTCCAGATTGCATCCGCGGTATCATCCGCCGACTTGCGCTTCCATTGGAAGCGTGATGCCGGGAGACTGTCTGTGACATTCTCACTGCCGTGCCAGACACGGGCTGTCAGGGTAGTGCTTTGGATGCTGTCGGAAAGGATATCCGATGTGGACACAATCTCGATCCGGTAACCAATTAGATTGTCCATATCCGTATAAACGCGTGAAACCGTCTGGTTGATGCCCACATTGCTGCTGAGGTCAAGCGTCGAGCCAAAATCAGCTGACACATGGGATGCCGTAATGCTTCCGGCTTTGATGTTGCTACCCTCAATGGTGGACGCCGCAATCTTATCGCCAGTGATCGTGCCGGAAAGGATCTCATTGGCTGTAATGGTGGCTGCAGCGATCTGCTCCGCAGTCACCGACCGAGCCACCAGTACAGACCCGGAAAGCTGCTGCCGATATTTCTCTTCCTGCAGCTCCGTCATGGACAACCCGGAAGCCTGGGCATTGATCTCATAGATCAGGCCATCGTTGCCCCGGATGATCAGGCGTTCCGTGGCCAGCGTGCCGGAAGAGATCACATCTGCATTCAGGGAGACGATCTTTGCGTCTGTGATGCTGGCATCCGCAATCTGCGCGGTTCCCACTGCGCCTTGGGCAATGAGTGCCGACGTAATGGCGCCAAGTGCAATCTGGGCGGTGTCCACGGCAGCATTCGCAATCTGCGCATTTGTGATGGCTGCCTGAGCGATTTTTGCAGTCGTCACGGCCAGGTCTGCGATCTTTCCGGACGTGACTGCCAGATCGGCGACCTTCGCTGTCGTGATGTTGCCGTCCAGGATATGAGCTGTGACGATGGCACCGTTTTGGATATTGGCCGTTCCAACGGCGGCCCCGGCGATCTTGGCGTTTGTGATGGCGGCATCGTCAATTTTTGCTGTGTCAATGGCGCCGTCTTCTATGTGCACGCGATGGATAGAACCATCGATGATTTTTGCGCTGCCAATGGAAGCGTCCGCAATATTTGCCTCCTGGATCTCACCATGGCCTATTTTTGCGGAAGTGATGACACCGTTTTCGATCTGGGCGGTACCGATGGCACCGGTCTGGATTTTTGCCCGGGTAATGGCTGCGTCATCCACCTGCAGGGTGCCGACCGCACCCTCTTTGATCTTGGCCCGATCCACGGCAGCGTCCTGAATCTTGGCTGAGCTGACGGACGCGTCTGCGATCTTCGCATTCGTGATAGCCGCCTCGTCTATATGCGCGGTCTGAACGGCTGCCATGCGGATTTGCACGGCACCGACAGAACCGCTCTGCAGTGCCCCTGAGCCTACGGAATTGATGGCCAGCTTGCTTCCGGTGATGATTCCGGAAGGCAGCTGACGGGAGGAGATCACATTGCCCTCCACCGTGTCTGCCACGGTACCCAGGGTCATCTTCGTATACTTCCGGGTCAGGCAGTCGTAGGTGTACTGGGTCATCCGCATGGAGACCGAGATTCCCAGCCTGGGTACAATCACCCGGACCGCGTCGCCCAGGAAGATGCTCTGCAGGACGCCGTACCCTTTGTACTCCTCTGTCTCCTCCAGACTGATAAAGTCCACGTCAATGGTCACTGTCGGCTGATCACAGCCGGCTTCGAACTCTTTCTGCGCCGCCTCCCGCATGGCAGCAAAACATTCATCCCGGGTTTTTCTGTCGTCGCCGTCCGTCTTTTCCTTTGCGTCGGAGACATCCAGGTGGATCCATTTCGGATGCGGGTAAGCGCCGATCTGCGGACTGTCAATATACAGCTCCGGGAGATACAGAACATTCCCGTCCTTATCCTCCCCGGTGGGCATGATCCGGGTGACCACATCGGTCAGGTCGAGGTCATAGGTAATTCCCAGCAGGTTTTTCCCTTCCCGAATCTGCACTTCCGTATCCTGCCCGACGCGCTTTACCAGGAAGGCGTCGAACCAGTCCCGAGCCAGTTCGCCGCCGTACTTCTCAATAATTCCATCGCCGCCGAGGATCGCGTCTACGGGATTCACGTTCTCCAACTCCACTTCCTCAGCCGTGCTCTCGAGATCCGAATAGAAGGTGAAGCCGTGTTCCGAGAGGCAGGAGGCGGCGACTGTTTGCATGACAGAAGCCCCCGTTGCGGAGGGCGATGGCTTGACGGACCGGATCATATTGTCGAGCAGATCATAGAAAATGTGCCGGGCATACACTGTGACTTTGGTAAGCTCCGGCACAACGCGGTAGATACGGAAGGGCTGATCCCTGAGCTGCCGGGGCTCCACAACAGAGTCCGCCGCGGCGCCAGAAGAGCCCTCGGCGTGATCGAACACCAGATATTTCGTGGAGAACCAGCCGTGCTTTCCGTCCGGCGCCGTGCATTCATACCAGGACTCGTTTGTTTTGCTCAGCACCTGCACCAGGGAATGGTTCTTATAGGTGGCCAGCACCCGATAACTGTTTCCCGGCCCGTTCCGTAGCCGTAGGGTTCCACCGCGCGTTTCAGCCTCCGGGAAATCTGTATGGATGCGCCAGATTTCCTTCCCGCCGCCGGACAATGCAGCCGAGCAGTATTCGACAGCCGGTGTCATGGCCGCAGGAACGGGAGCCCGGAGAATACAGCCCTCAATGAGGCGCTGCCATTTCCCTTCCGGATCGATCGGGTGCTCCAGCTGCAGTTCGTACTCGCCGTTTAGGGTTTCGGTGACTTCTGCGGAGATGGGGGTGATGACCCCGCTGCCGTTCGTCGAGAAGTCCGTGCAGTCCGGCGGATAAACGCAGATCGTTTGGATCACCTTCATTTCTGAAACGTCGGGTAAGAGAATAGTTAGTTGCTGGCTTCCGGCAACGCTTCGATCGCGCTGATAAAACCGTCCGGATAAACCAACGGCGCATTTGTTTTCCCCTTTGCGCGGATCGCATGTGCGATCAGGGTCAGTTCGTTATTTGTTGTTGTGTATGCCACTTGATATTCTGTCGCGTTTTCCAGGAGCCAGGCTTCGAACTGCGCCTTCGTGATGGACTGCCCATTCTGATCGGAGATCAGATTAGGCTCTGCGACAAAGGTAATGGTTCTGTATTCTTCAGACGCCCAGCTGCCCTGGTCATACACTTCGGCTTCGTCAGACCCGGTGTAGTGTTGCTGATATATGTATGGCAGGTACGTGAAATCGAGGGTATCCCATTCGGTTATCACATTGCCTGATCTTGTGGTGAACAGCTTTTTAAAGATGTTGGCGCAGTACACCGCTCCGTTTTGCAGTACGCTGTGAAAAATGAATGTTCTTCCTGCAAGAGCCATCAGAAACTCACCCCCGTTGCGCTCACAAGGTTCAGCAGGATCTGCAGCTGCGTGGCCGTGATCGTAACCGCGTTTACTCCTGTGCCCAGCGTTAAGGAACCGCCGGCTACCATAAGGTTTCCTGCCAGTATTTCGTTGCCGCTCCAGTCAAGGGTGCGGGCATTACTGCGCGCGTCGTCTGCTGTGCCGTTACCAACAATCTCAACATAGTTTCCGCGGCTCGTGGCTCCCGCAGTGGAAGAATCGGAAATATTGTGCTGTCCGAAGACGTGCTGATAGGCATGTTTGGCAATGGTGCCATAGCCTTCCGCATGAGAGCGCGATCCGCTGGCTGTCGTACCGTAGCCTTCTGCATGGGAGTACCCGCCGGACGCTTTCGTGTTGTATCCTTCGGCATGGGAACAGGTGTTATTGGCTGTCGTGGACCTGCCTTCCGCATGGGTATAACCGCCCGATGCCGTTGCGCCATAGCCTTCGGCATGCGAATAATCGCCAGTCGCCTTTGTGTTGTTTCCTTCCGCATGGGAATAGCTGCCGGTTGCTTTTGTGTTATATCCCTCCGCATGGCTGATCGAACCAGACGCGACCGTAGCGCTGCCTTCTGCGTGACTGGTATTTCCCGAAGCAACGGAAGCGCTGCCTTCTGCGTGCGCTGACGTGGCAAGCGCCTTGGCATTTAACCCTTCCGCATGCGAATAGTCACCAAAGGCAATCGCAACGTCGCCCTCCGCGTGGGATGCGTATCCGGTTGCACCATATTCATAGGAGGTACCGCCATAGGTTTCGGAATCACGGGAATAGGACTTCAGGCCTTCAAAAACCGCATAATCCCCGGCGGCAAGGCTGGCGGCTTCTTTGCCGATGACAACGGCACCGGTCCCCGTTCCTGCTTTGATGGGGAGGCCCGATAACGATTCGCGCGCTTCCGCATCCTTCAGGTCATAGGATTCGCCGCCCGGTATAACGATTTTACTGATATCCGCCATGATGGTTCACCTCCGCCACGGCAGCCATCAGGATACGGTAACCGTTGCCTGTGTACCAGTAAAGGTCGGTTGGGAGACGGAACCGGACGGCGTGCCTGTGACGCTGACGCTGCCCTCGTCGCCGGTGAAGGTGGGCTGAGAAACGGAACCGGAGGGCGTAAAGCTGCCGGTGGATGTGAGCTCGGAGCCGGTAAACTTGAGCTGCACACCCGTTCCGGTGAATTCAGGCTGAGAGGCCGTCGCGCTGCTGATGCCTGTCGCAATGGTCTGGGACGCAAAGGAGGGAAGCGTGACAGCCGTCGGGGTGTTGGCCGTGAAAGACCCAGCCGTCCAGCCGATCGTCAGGGTCTCGTTCGCGACAGATGTCGAGAGCGTCGGAAGCGTGCAGGCCGCCGCGGACCCTGCTGTAACCGAGCCGCCGCCTGACGCGCTGGAAGCGACGTACTTGGTGGTCGTGCTCGGCGTTACCGTGATGGCCGGTGCGCTGACCGAGCCGTCCGGCGTATAGTTTGCCGTCCCTGTTCCGGTTCCGATGGTCCCCGCGGGCGTACCTTTCACGGACACACTGCCCTGGGTCCCGGTAAAGGTGGGCTTGGACACGGTACCCTCCGGGGTGAAAGTGCCGGTCGACGTGGTGCTGGTACCGGTAAAGGACGGCTTGCTGACGGTTCCGGCCGGAGTGTAGGCTCCGGAAGCGCTGTCCTTCTTTGCCAGGGAGCCCAGGCCAGACATGTCGCCAAACTCATGCCACTTGGTTCCGTCGAACACAAACTCGGCTTTCTGATAGAATACAGCGTCGTTTGCAGCCGCGGTATAGCTTGACCCGCCGATGGTGATTGGATTGGTTGTCGCTTCATCGGTCAGCGCAGTCGTGGTAACGCCCTTCAGCTGAATACCGCCTGCGGCCGCGGCGCGGGCAACAGCGTCCTTGATGTTATAGGTTGTGCCGCTGGGAAGCGTGATCTTGCTGATATCAGCCATTATGAAACCTCCTCATTCTCTGTTGAAGATAATTGTTTCGTCGTTCACCGTATAGTTAAGCTTTGCATCCCATCGCATCCGGTCCTGGGCACTGACATGGGCGTCAGCGTCGTTTGCATGACGCATCAGTGCTTCCATGACTTCCTCCGTACCCGCTCCGACAATGAACGGAAGATCAACAATCGGAGCCATCCCGTCGCCAATCTTTACCTTGGACAAATCGGTATACAGGCAGATTTCTCCGGCTCTGGGCGTATAGAGCGGATTCCCGGCCCATCCGGCGGAGGTGTTTTCACTGACAATCCCCAGCATCTCCGACGTCAAATTACCTGTCAGGGTTACGCCGTTGATCTGCGGCTTATTCTCAAGTCTCTCGTAATTGCGGGTGCCGGAGGACGAGGGCACGGTTGTGAGATTGATCCTGGGGCCAGAGGAAAGGGAGACGGAAAAGGTATCCACCACTCTCACCCCTCATTCTCTGCATGGGTCACCTCGCTTGTCAGCTGCAATGATCCGACAAAAGTCTGCTTGATATCGGTTCCGGCCAGGACCTCGATATCGAACACATAATCCCTGAACTTCAATCCGTTTGTATCCTCCGGCCGGATCATAAACTGATAGCTTCCGTCATCCTGCCGTTCAATCTCACCGGTCGACAGCCGCTTCTGAAACAGATACGGTCCTTTGTTATAGTTCTCTTTAACAGTGAAATAGATTTCATCCAGTATGACATCGGCTTTGGTTTCGTCCTTGACGGTAAAGCTGACAGAACGGATATCGCCTCTCGGCATCGAGATTGTCAGCATCGTTTTTCCTTCCTTCCGACTTTGACATAAAGTGCTTTGGGGTATCTGTTATAAAGAATCCATCATTGTTTGCTGGCAATCGGTTATGCCTATCAGGGAAGATAGAATAAAAAGAGTGCATTGTTTCCGGCGATAAAAAACGCTGTCACTGGCAGACAGCGTTCAATTTGATTGTGACGATAATGCCGGAATAGATTCGCCTTATTGATCCTAATACATCCAATACCGAGTAACCCACATTGCGGGTCGAACACCGTATTGATCTCCACCATAGGTGCCATCGGTGTTAATGGTTCCATCCGTCTGAACAAGCATTGCTTCACCGAAAAAGATACCGTTTGTCCTTAACCACCAGGGAACATAGGATTCAGAGTCTGGGTAACCCGATGAATAGCGAGCATATCTGGTAGGTGATCCAAGCCTTGTTTCCGGATTTGGAAGTAATTTCTCAATTTCTTTTTGACTCAAGAGGAAGATAAGATCCGATGTCTCCCGATCGTCGCTGGCAACCCAGAACTCATTACCAAGGTTTAGTTCAGAACGAAGGACGATTTTTCGTGTCTCAATACCATTGAATGCAGAAGACAAGAATTCCCCGTTTAGCCATGCACGCAAATCACTACGTTCCCAGTTCTGGAGTCCGCCGCCGAAGGGACGAATCAGAATAACGTATTCACACAAAACTAATGCGGTGTTTCCTTCTTGATAGAGTATTCGCCATTGTAATGCTTCAGGTCCGTCTGATTCGTCACCATTCTGTTCAAACTCACCAAAGGTGATAAGTGAATAATCTTCCGGCTCTGTTATCTCACTGGCTGTGTCTCCCCGCAGGTACCTGATTGCCTCATCCACAGTGTACAGGATTGAAGGATCTGAGCTTGCAAAATCGGTGCTTGCCAGGACAAAGCCTCCCTCCTCCATTTCTTTCCATGGTGCTACTGCGCTTTCATACAACGAATGGCTAATGGGTTTACCATTCATATAGTATTCTTCGTAGCAGATGAGATCATCATCAATCGCGACGAACAGGAGATTCAACGCTTCCTCAAAATCCCGTATGCGGAATTCGCGTCCCCAAACTCCATTGCCAATATAGTAAAGGATCGTAAGTGTTTTGTTGCTAGGGGAATACAGCAGACTGTAATACTCTCCGTTGCTGGCAGATGTAAATACATCATCCAGGCTTAGAACACACCTGGTCTCTGTTCCGTTATTTCGGTAGATATACAAGTCTCCAATGTATTCATCTTCCCCGTTGCTTTTGATAAAGAACATTTCAGGGATGTCGTCACCGTCCATGTCAAAGAAAGCGACATATAGCGGGTCTCCTTCAATATAATCCCGATAGCTGGCCTGCATGTCTTCAATCCATCTGATCTGAGAGGCATTGTCCAGAAGAATCTCGAGATAAGTTTCACGCCAGGTTCCCGGATATACATTCGAATCCTTTACCTTTGTTGTAGTATCATAATCAGGGACGGGAACTTCCGGCTCGGAAGCGTTTATACCGATTGCGGTTTCAACAGCTCGCTGAGCATCCACCATGCGATAAGTATCTGTTCTGAAAGCATCACCGGGTTCATACGGATAGCTGGTTTCAGAGCATGTATCGAGGATGATCTGTTTAATCTGAGGTCCTGTCAGGTTGGGATTGACACTCCACATCGCTGCTGCAACACCGGAAACCTGTGGGGATGCCATAGAAGTGCCTGATTTATTTCCATATTTATCTGTTTTAGACAGGAAAGAGTCCCTATAAGGAATTGTGCTCCAGATATTTGTGCCTGGCGCAATCAAATCAACGCAAGAACCACAGCAACTATCTGCACTCACACGGAAAGTCTCACCGGTCTGATATGCATTACCAACAACAATAATACGGCTACGAAGATCTTTTCTCTTTAAGTGGATAAGTTCATTGTTGTAATATGCATCATGAAACCAAAGAGGATTTTCGTTACTGTTTCCAGCAGCAGTCACGATCACAAAATCCAGACCATATTCATACAGGAATATATCGAGTGCTTCGATGACCGGTGCTTCTTCCCGTGTCAGTTTTATATCAAACAATTGAAGATATTCGCCGGATTCAAACTGCTCCTGCGAATAACCATAATCGGCATATGATTTTTCATCACTTCCCCATCCCCAGCTGACATTGACGACCTTGCATTCATGAATACAGATGAGATATGTGAGACCTGCCTGGAATTCGGCGACAGTCCCGCCCATTATATTTTCCTTGGAGTCAAAACTCCTAAATCCAGCTACAGAATATCCATAGAGTTCAACATCTGTCGCCACGCCGGAAATACCTTCTCCGTTGTCATGCTTAGCAGCAATGATGCCTGCGACATGTGTACCGTGAAATGATTCTGTGGGTATCCACTCTCTGGAGAATGCCGCGAAATCCAAATCCACATGATCTGTGAAAAAGACATTGTCTAGAACGCCAACTTTCACAGTTTGTGTATCAATGTCATCCAACAGTTGCCACATGGCAGGCGCATGAATTGCGTCGGCTCCCCAATGTTTGTCAGTGGTTTCATTCCAAGGAGACCATTCTGTGTCACTGATTGAGAACTCTCCGGTTTCCTCTGGCTCACTGCTAATTGCATAGTTCGGATAGGCTGAATCAAAAATACCAGTGGCCATGCATTTTTCAGTCTGTTGATCAATGGAGACAAGCGACGGATACTCTGTTGTGAACTGAACCTGATAAGTGTGAAGATAGGTATTCTGACCTACGATTCTTCCGCCAAGGTTTGCTATGCACAACGCAACCTGATCATCTGAAATCTCCGGCTTTACTCTCAGAATGAGCTCATTTTTCACATAGGAGATGGCTGTACTTTTATCAATGACAATATCATTCTCAGTCGGAATATGAACCCTGATCAGTCCGCCGTTATCGTTTTCATACGAATAGGAATTCGTCACTTCATCATAGGAAAAATCAGGCGTGAGCGGCTCGCGCTCTGATACCGGATTTTCGGACTCCGTATTTATATGCTCGCCTTGTACTGGTTCTTTATCTGTTTTGGACAGCCATCCAGGCCAGACAAACAAAAGAATTATCGGGATTACGATAATTGCCACTGCAACAATGGAGATGACAACAATCATGCCTTTGGGATTCTTCCGTGACGAATGATCTGTACGATATGACATGTGCAACACTCCCAATAGTGAAAAGTGACTTGAAGCTTGTTGGTTTTGATTATATGGGTTTGCTATACATTGTCAATACTGTAAAACGCTCGCAATTTTCAAGAAACTATAAAGATTATTATTGAAAGCTGGGAACTATTACAAATATCGCCAATTCGGCCGTATGACCAGTTTACTGATGTTTCCGGTCCAACTAATTGCGTTCGGCCCCGGCTTCAGCACAGGGAAATCCCCGTTCATATGATTATTCCGCAGGACTTCGGCATAGCATTCCTGGATGGATGAATCCACAACCACACTGTTGGAAATATTGATGAGTTCCACAATTGTGGTGCCAATCATCACTGTTACGTCTCCAAACCCATGCACCCAGATGACCGGTTCCGCATATACATTGCCGGGGTTGTTCAGGATGGTTCCGGATTCCGTCAGCGTGACATCCTCTATACCATCCAGGTACCAGAACGGAAAGCATCGGAAGTTCACTGAAAATGTGCGGTATGGGTTGCCGCGGAGTACGGTTTCAAAGGGGATCTGGTTGGCGACCCGGGCATTGTAGTGTCCGCCGGTCCGATTTGCGAAGGTGACCGTGCCGCCGCCCCTCAGCCATCCGGCGATGGCCGGAATCTGTGTTGGATCGGAGATAAAACACTCGGCTGTCAGCACCAGGTCGTCATACACGTCGTCCCCCTGCAGCGTCGTCAGCGAACCCGGCCTGCCGGGAACAACGGTCTGTGTACTGCGCTCCTGCGGAATCGTGACCAGCGGCTGTTCCGAGACATGAATCCCGTACTGGCGGCAGTCAATGCCGTTCCAGATGAAATAATCCTGCATGATTGCCTCCCGCATAACGAAAAGAAGCCGCCCCTGCGGACAGCTTCCTTTGAATCAGTTACTGGTTCTCCGCCTTGTGAAAGCGGTCAATCCCATGAATCGCTGCCAGGGTTGAACCGTTAGCCCACGCAATGTGTGCGCCTCCTGCGTCGTCGATGAAAAGAATCTCACCTGTCATCCCGGCAGGCATGTCCCTGTAAGGATCGTTCATCTCGTCCAGGACGACTTTCGTCCCCGGCGGGTATTCCTCACGCAACTGTTTCAGTACTTCCGGCCGGATCTGCACGAAAAATCCCATCAGTCTTCCTCCTTCCGATTGGGGTATGGCCATATACGCTCTTGTACGGCGATAAGTCAAGCGGATTATGCCATCCGCAGGCCGCGGCCGCGCTGCTGACGCTTTGTCAGGGCGGCAATCTCCACGGCCAGGGAACGGATGTCCTGCTGATCCCGGATGTAGAAACTGTTCCCGGACAGATTGACGGAAGAATGGCTGTTGTAGGTGCGGCTGTTGTCCGTCCGGGCCGGATAGCCAACGGAGCCTTCCTTTGCCTCTCCGGTCAGGTACCTCGCCGCATTCCGCATGACCCGCGCCTGATCCTTTGCTTCCCGCATGACGCCTTCACCCAGGCCCTTCATCGTCATTGCGCCGACTTCGTCCCTGAAAACGCGGGAAGGCGAGGCAATTTTCAGGTCATCCTTGGCAGCCTTTAGCGCCGCCCGGGTAGCTCTGCGCATAGCCTGAACCACCAGCGACTGGCCGCTCTGAATACCGCCCGCCAGTCCCCGCATGGTATCTAACCCCACCGGCGTGAGTGAATTTGCATTCAGACTGTCAGAGACCGCTTGTGTTGCGTTTTTCGCTGCAGCCTTACCCGCTCCGGTAAAATCGTAGTCCCTGATCCCGTCCGAAACGCCGTCCAGAACGGAGGATGAGGGGATCTGAATGTAAAAGGTGTCGGTGAACATTGAGGGAACATCATCGAGATTCTGCAGGGCGTCTTCATATATCTGTTCAACAGCCGCGTCGTCCAGTCCGTCCGACACAGGCACCATGGTCACGTCGACCAGGACCGGTTCTTCCGCTTCGACATCATATTCATCAAAGGTCACCGTCTCAGGAAGATCTTCAGGCAGAACGACTTCAAAGCCGTCGGCCTCCAGACCGACCTGCAGCGGGTTTTCGGTAAGAGTGCCCGCAGCCGCTTCGCGGATCAGGTCAACTACTGTCTGTGCGGTTGCTTCAAAGCCTGCTTCCGTCAGGCTTTGGGCAAGACTGGTCAGGATTCGGTCACCAACACCCTGTTCCTTCAACAGCTCCGTCATCTCAAGAATATCGAACAGGTCCTTCTTATTGTTTTCTTCCAGCTTTTCTCCGCCTGCAATTGCTGCTGCCATCTCTGACAGATAATCCCCCAGCATAGCCAAGTATTCATTATTCAGTTGTCTGTCTGCATTCTGGTTCATGGCTCTGAGATACGTGTCTTTTCCAAAGATCGCGCCTCCTAAGCCATTCATTTCACCTGCGCTCTGATTGACCCTGTACGTGACTTTCCGAACACGGCTCATGAGGTCTCCCGAAGCAATGAAAATCTGTCGTAAGCCGAGCTCTACCTCGGTTGTGCTTTCCTTTTCCAGTTCGTCATGCATTTCCTTCGCAGCCTCGGCCGTACCCTTGACGTCAGAAGTGATGATGACATGCAGGGTTCCGTCTTTGTCCAGCACCACCAGGTCTTCCGGGTTCAGCATGTCCTCTGCGACAGCAGTCACAGGAATCTCCTGCCCGTGTTTCCAGAACCTGACGCCGCGGTCCGTCATGGCTTCGGCCGGGTTTTCATACATCTGGGAAAGGCGCACAATTCCCTCCATCTGTCCCGGATTCTGCCGCAGCCAGTTCCGGTATGCGACCAGATCATATCCGGCCAGGCCAACCGTAAAGGTCAGGTCAGGCTTCTTCACGCCTGCGGCTTCCCTGTATTCTGTGATGTAGGCAACCAGTTCCTGCAGGAGCTGTGATCTGTCACAGCCTGTTGCTTCAGCAAAAGAATTCACGATGGCTGTAATCTGATCCGGGGAGAGGGCTGTGAGATCAATCTCTTCCGCCTCCGCATACTTCGCAACCATGGCCGTGATGTCCGACGGCGTAAGCGCTGCTGTAGACGCTCCTCCTGTGAGTTCCTCATAGGCTACGACAAAGGCCGTTACTGTATCGGGTGCAAGTGCGGAAGTGTCAACGTCCTTCTTTTCAAGGTACTGCAGGACATAGGCCGTAATATCGTCCGGAGTCAGCTGGGATGTGTCAGTCCCTGTCGCCAGTTCCTGATAAGCCGCCACCATGGCTGTGATGTTTTCCGGAGTGAGCCCGGAAATGTCCGTTCCGGTGACGGCTTCCGCATAGGTGCTGACATAGGCAAGCAAGCCCGAAGGTGTCAGTGAGGATGTATCAGCGCCTTCTTTTTTCTCCGTATACTTGCTCACAAAAGCATCCACAACCGGCTGCTGCTTGACCGCGTTCTCGGCCTCAGAATAGCTCTCGATGACCGCATCCGTGGTGATGGATCCGGGATGGTTCGCCCACTGCTCCCACCGTGCCTGGGCGCCAGTCATGTCCAAGTCGGTTGCAATTCTCAGGACTTCTTCACCCAGGGAATCTCCGAACATGGAGCGGAGACTGTCCAGGTTGGTATCCCATTTGTTGCTCTTCAGGTAATCCTGGATAGCCGCCAGGTGCTCAAGCTGCGTGGAGAAGTCAATATCCGGGAACAGCGTTTGCACTTCATCCTGCGACATGCCTGAATCCAGCAGGGACTGGATCTGCACCAGCATTCCGACATAGTTGGCGATTGCGCCTTCATCCATCCCTTTGGTCAGCGTGTTCAGCTCGGGCAGGAGGCTCTTTTTGTCGGTCGATGCGCTGTAACGGTTGAGAAAGCCGATGAGGTCCGAGATCTGGCCTTTGGCTTCCTGGACATCACTCTGCTCCCAGACCGGGGAAATGGTGTCGCTCAGCAGTGCCGCGTACTCCAGCGCAGCAGAACGGCGGTCGGCGTTATAGCGGGCGTTCAGGTCGTTCAGCGCTGACTGGCGTTTTGTTTCGTCCTCCATCAGGCTGATGACCGCGTACTCCGCGTCATACTGTTCGTCCAGCTGCGCGTTAATGGCGGCCATTCCCTGTCCTGCTGCGACGACTGCGTTCTCATAGACGGCGACCGGGACTTCCTGGGCGCGGGCAACTGCCCGGGCGACCTCTCCCTCGATCTTTTTGCGGATGGCGTCAAAGCCCGCGTTTTCCTGATTGTCCGGGACGAGACGGTACTTGACCATCAGCGCGTTCCGCGTGTTCACCAGTTCTTCCAGGCGCAGCTGTTCGCGTTCGGACAGCTTGCGGTTCTGCTTTCTCTTCAGAAGCCTTGCGATCTCTGTGTCCATGCTGTCCAGCAGCTTGAGATCGGTCTTCATCTGCGTGGAGAGATCCGTGTAACCGTTCCGGTCCGCGACAGCCTTCATACCCTGAAGTTCCGTTCGGGCGGTTTCCGTCAGGCCTTTCCAGGAATCAATCATGCCGTTGATATCCTGTTTGGTCTCGCGCTTTCCGTCCGTCCATATGGTGAGCAGGCTGTTCAGCCATTCCCGGGCAGCCCGGATGCTTTCATGGCCTTCCTGCCTGAAATCATCCGCGGACAGTCCGAAAAAGGAAAGCCCCTGGCTGCTGCCATAGAAGGTTTCAGCCGCGGTATTTTTCCAGTTTTCCGCGGTTTCCTCCAGGCCTTTGAGCGCCTCTCGCGCGGCTTTTGCCCCGGTCGCATAGTCGATCAGTGCGACCGTGCCCGCCACGACAGCGGCGGCCAGGGCTGCCCAGAAAGCCTTGCTGTGCGCGAGGACAGAACCCAGGCCCTTCATGCCGCCGCCTGCCGCCGTAATGGCAGCCGAAAGCTTGCCAAAGCCGGTGAATACTTTCCCGACGACGCCCGTCAGGACGCCAAGGTTTTTGATGAGCGTACCGCAGATCATGATGACCGGCCCCATGGCGGCGGCAATCCCGGCCCACTTGATGATACTGGCGCGCTGACTACTGTCGAGCCCCATGAAAGCCGAGATCAGGCCGTTGGCCTTGTCCATCAGAGACTGGAATGTCGGCGTCAGGTCCTTCCCGATCTGCCTGGCTGCCATCAGGGCTTTGTTTTTCAGGTTTGCAAGCTGAGAGGATACGGTATTGTATTTTGTGGCAGCGGAAGTCGCGAGCATCGTATTCTCATTCCATGCCTGGACAGCCATCCGCTGGGAGTCTGCAAAGAGCTCGTTGGCGTTGGTGGCACGGAGCAGGGTATCCCGGAGCCGGATCTCGGAGATGCCGATCTCCTGCAGGGTAGCGATCGCACCGATGCCTTCCTCGTCCATCTGGGAAAGCCCGACCAGGAAACGCTGGAACATGGCCGCCGGGTCGTTCTTCCACATCTGCTTGAACTGCTTTTCCGATACACCGCAGACCCGGGCAAAATCCTTCAGCGATTTCCCGCCGGTTTGGGCCGCCACCTCCATTTTCACCAGTGCCTTGGAGAAGGCGGAACCACCGGCCTGCGCTTCCAGGCCGACTGAGGACAGGGCGGCCGCGAAGCCCATGATCTGCGCTTCGGACAGGCCGACCTGCGTGCCCGCTGCGGCCAGCCGCTTGCCCATCTCCACGATCTCGCTCTCTGTAGTGGCATAATTGATGCCGAGAGCGACAATGGCCGAGGATAGATTTGTGAACCGGTCATGCCTCATGCCGGTGATATTCGCGAACTTTGCCAGTTCGGTGGCCGCGGTATTTGCCTCCAGGTCAGTGGAGGCCTTGCCCAGGTCGATCATGGCCCGGGAGAACTCCATGATGTTCTCCGTGTGAATGCCCAGCTGTCCGGCTGTGGAGACGACCTCCGCAATGTCCTCCGCAGAAGTGGCCGTAACGGTGCTCATCTGCTCAATCTGATCCGAGAACTCTGCCAGTTCCTCTTCTGTCGCATTGACAGTTCTGCGCACATTGGCAAAGGCCTGTTCGTAATCCATGGCGGCCTTGACCGAAGCCGTCGCCAGGCCCACGACCGGGGTGGTGAGATACCGGCTCATGGTGCGCCCCACGCGCTGCATGCTGCCGCCGATTGCAACACACTTTTTCGAGAAGGATTCCATGGCAGTCCCGGCCTGCGTCCAGGAGGAAGACAGCCGGGCCACCTCACGCTCGGTGGCTTTGATCTGCGCGTCGGTCTCCTTCAGCTTTGCCCGGGCATTGTTCAGGTCCGCCTGGGCTTTCACCACGGTCGTGCGGTTGTTCTCCAGGGCCTGCGTTTCTTCCCTGACCTGGCCCTCAAGCTTTGTGATCTCGGCCTCCAGCTCCGCTTTCTTTTGCCTGAGCTGGTTTTCCTTGTCAATCTCCCTTTGCGCAGCCTGGGACCACTTATCCCTTGAGCGGGCGAGCGCGTCTCCCTTCGCCTGCAGCTCAGCCAGCTGTGCCTTCTGCCTGCCGTACTGATTCGTCAGGCGTTCCAGCTTTGTGCGGTATTCCTCCGCCTGCGCGCTGTCGGCGCCGAAGAGCTCAGCGTTCTTCATGTACAGCGACTCGGCGGATACCATTTCGGCTTCGAGGGCGGCGAGGGATGACTGAAGGGCAGCAATGGATGCAGCGTTCTGCTGGTATGCAGTATCCGCCAGACTGTACGCAGCCGACGCCTGCCGAACAGCGGCCCCCTGCGCATTGATCTGCGCTTCGAGCGGCGCCATCTGGCTCCGGGCCTCCGCGAGCCGGGCAGAATACCTGGCCAGATAACCCTCGGTCGCCTGCATTTTCGCATTGGCTTCCTGCAGCCGGGCGGAATACTGCTGTACCGCCGCATTCTGCAGGGTCTGCATCTGCCGGAGATAGGACAGCTTCGCCTGCTGGCCGCCGAGGGATGATCCGAACTTGTCCACACCGGCACCGGCGAGCCTGAAGGTGCTCTCCGCTTCCTTGATGGAGACGCTGATGGCGCGCATATTGCGCTGGAACTCGCCTGCGTCCAGGGAGAGGGATACGACAAGGTCGCGGACGACTTCGCTCAAGGAAAACGCCTCCTGTAAAGCATCATGTTTTCTTCAATATATCAATCACGGCTTTAATCCCGGCCACACCAGATCAATAGTGGAGTGCCGGAATTCTTTCTTTTTCCGTTTCCGGGCGGCATTCCATGCCCGGAGTCGGAAGTACCCGAGCATGTCCATGGCATCGATATCCTGCATCCGCCATCCGTTCTCCATCAGGGCGTTGTAGGCCGAATACACATACTCCGGCAGCGTCAGGGGTCCGTCGGTGTCTCCTTCGTTTCCGTTGTCCCCGTCTCCGTCGCTGCCGGCTTCATAGGGAATTCGGACAGCACCTGTGTGGTGGCCGTCTGCACCGCCATGAGCGCGATGGGGATATCCACCATCAGACGGTCCGATGGATAGCCGTCGTATACCTCATCCGGCGTGAACTGGTTCCCGAACAGGATACAGAACCATTTCACCAGCACGTCCAACGCTTCCTGGACGCTGACCTGGTCGGCTTCAGTAAAGTCGGCCTCCTCTAGGGCGGCCTGCGCCATGTGCTGGATTCGGGCATACATTTTCGTCGCGGGTTCTATCTCCCGCAGCGCCCTGCCGGAGATAAAGTCCACGCTGTATTTCTTGTCCCCGAGCGTGCAGGTAATCATCCGTTTCCGCCTTCTTTCCCGTCCAGCCACTTTTTCAGCAGCGTCTCCAGCAGCCCGCTCTGAATGCTCTGCGCAAACAGGCCTTCATTCAGCCGGTCACCCTTCGCCAGCGCGGTCAGGTAAATCTCCGTCTCCGGCAGCGTCAGATCCTTCGGCTTCTTTTTTCGGATTTCTTTGATATGGGGGTGATAGTCCTCCCGGTATAGTGAGCCCTGCATCAGGTATCGGAATAGCTGCACGGCAGTCTCATCTTCATACCAGTTTCCTGTCCGGGTTGCGCTCAGAAAAGCCTGCGCCAGGCCAGCCATTGTGTTTTCCATCTTGTTCCCTCCTGCAAATCAGTGCCTGGACCGGATCGCTTCCAGGGTCATTTGGGTAATTCGTCCGTGGCTGTCAGTTGTGATGGAATGCACTCGAAAGGATGTATCCCGGTTGAACAGGAATTCATACTCGCCCCTGTTAGCAGAAACCGGATCAACATACATTCCCTTGATGCCCTTGTTTACATAAATCTTATAGGTAACGTCTGCCGACCACGAACTGTCCGGGTGTGTGCCTGAGGACATAAAGCCTTTATCCTGGACGACCCGGCCTATGCGGCTGCGAAGAAATGCCGAGTCCGACATCTGTGCCTCCGTGCCGCCCAGAAGATTGGCGGTCCAGTGAAGGTTTGCACCGCGAAAGGTTACGACATCCTCCGCAGCATGAAACTTGCCCAGACCGGTGGTCGCGCCATTGATCATATCCTGTACATGGCTGGCGGATGGTCGGCCTTCGCGAAGGTTTGTGTTGATTTCGCTGTACCAGAAGTCCGTATAACTCATGATCCCCTGACGTTCATTACCCGACAGGGCGTTTCTCCACATGTCCATATCGAAGTTATTCGATCGGTGGTAGATGACCGCTTCACCCTGGGTTGCAAACTCGCGATAGCCCGGCAGCATGGGATCACGCCCAAAAACAGCATTTCGCATGGGCGGTCCGCCGCCACGGCCATGGGATGAGGAGCCTCCGGTTCCCATCGGCCATCACCTCGCACGGTCGGCGAAGGATCGCCCGCTGGTGAAGGTATCATAATACGGATCGTGGTGCTCAATGTTCCCCTGACATTCATCCGGCACTGTCCCGAAAAAGATAACCTTCCCTGGTTGTAGCCGGGTCAGCATCTCCCGGTAACCCGCCAGGAACATCCTGCGGACGTCACGGTTCTTCATGTTGCCAACGGAGGAAACGGCAACAGTTCCGCCTTCCGGTTCCCCGTCGAAGCACCAGGCGTAACTGTCCGCGTCGACCCATCCGACCGTCGGGATCACGGTCAGCCCACACTGCTGCCAGAACGCGCCGAGATGATGCTTTCGCCAGTGGTTATAGATCTGCACAGCACGGGGAAAGTCCGTGAACATTGAAAAGTCCGGCGTCATGACCGCCGGAAAGGCTCTCAGGAAAGCGGCATAGCGCGGAGGATCGTGCCATGCCCTCTCAAACAGATAATCATCGATGAAAAAGTGAACGCCGTAGCGCTCCCGGTGTTTTTCGCGCATCGCATGATTGAAACGGATCCATTCAAGCCGCTGCTCCAGGTGTACAGGCAGGAGGACGGGAATGCCGTACGCTCCGGCCTGCGCGAACAGGCCCAGTTCCAGGTGGTGTCCGTTCCTCACCAGCGCCTCAAGCGACATTCCTGTCCCTCCCTTCATCAGCCGCCGGTGGAAGTGAAGGCGGGCTCGTAGACGCTGGTCAGGAAGGTCGCGGCCTTGGCGGCGGTGAAACCGCCCTCGTCCTCATCCGCAACCGCCTGGTACCGGCTGTCATGGGTGCGCTTGATCGCGGTGAACTCCACCTCCGGGTTCTGCCGGTTGATGGTCTTGCCTTCCTTGGTGGCGAAGTTCTCGGTGAGGGGCTTGGCGCGGACCTTGTAGAGCCAGACATAGCGGTACTTGCCGTTGGACTTCTCGCTCTTAAAGCCGACCGCAAAGTACGGAGGCTTGTCCTGGGCCGTGCGGATCAGGACGCCGTTGTCGTCGATATGGTTGGCGAAGATCATCTCCTGGATGGTCAGGGGAATATCCGCCATCTTCAGCTTGAAGCTGATCTCGGGATCAGCGTACAGGGTATCAAACTCGATATCATCGGCATACATGATGTCCGGATCCGCATTGTCCGGCGTCACGCTGGCCTGAATCGCACCAGCGACCAGCTGCAGATCGCCATAGGTATGGCCTTCCTCGGTATCGGTTGTCAGCGGGGCAATGACCACGTTTTTCAAACCGATCGTCGAGGAAACCGTAGGGGAAGCGGCAGGGTTCGTAGGCATGATGTTTACCTCCATGTTCAGAATTCAAAATGCCCGCTCAGAGTTTCAGCGCATCCCGAAGGACTCGCTTCATCTCCTCACAGGCATCGGGGTAACGAGTGTCAAAGGCCGGGCGGACAAAGGGATGCTGCGGCGCGGGAGCGGGTCCGCCGTGGCCGTATTCCACCGGGTTGGCGTAGTACGCGCCCTTCTCGGAGTGCTTCACGCCGATCGTGATCTGCTTTCCGCTCCCGGCGCGCTTCTTTCTGATCCCGTGCGTCCGGATGGAATCGTGCAGGTTGCCGGTGATGATCTTTGGATCGGAGGACGCGTTGGCCAGCATCTGTTCCTCAATCGGCACAGCGCCTGCCCGCAGGGCTTTGTTAATCACCGGGCCTTCATCGCTGAGCGCACCGGCCATGGCGGTCAGGCTGTCGTTCAGGCCGGACAGCGCCGATGTGTCAAAGGCCATAGTCGACATCCTCCCTCCAGACCCAGGTCCACTGCACGGTGTACTGGCGTGTCGCCGTATCGTAGGCAGGCTGGTTGTACCCCTTGTCGGACTCTTCCAGCATGGCAAAGCCGTAGGCATACATCGCCTGCCGGATGATTCCGGCCATTTCCGTGGGATCCGTATCGCTCCAGAGATTCAGGTAAACATAGGTCATGGTCGAGGTCACGCGGTCGTCCTGGTGGCTGGCCTCGGTTGTGGTCGTGGAATACACGGCATACTGCAGCGGCGCGTTCTGATCGATGCTTCCCGTGCGCCATACGCCCGCGAATACCGGGATCCCAATGTCCCGGAGCGCTTCCTGTACCTGTCTCATCCGCTGATTCCTTTCTGCATGGACGCCTTCAGGCCGAGATAGGTGCGCTGGAAGGAATACTCGCCCAGGGTGGAGATATACCATTTCTCACCCCGGAAGAGCACCCACATCCCCGGCTTGATGTCCTTCCGGTAGCGGATGGTGAAGTTCACCACCTGCTCAGTGTTCATCACGTCGGCGGAGCGGTAGTGCTGGTTTCCGGCGTCAGTAGCGGAAGCCCATACGCGGCAGATGATCACGTCACGCTCTTCAGGGTACCCGTTCTCATTGGCGATGCTTTCGGTGTACCCGATCTGTACCCGATGCTTCAGGTCTCCGGGGTGCGGGGTGCCGTCAAAATTCTTGTATCCGCGCAAGGACCATCACCACCTTTCTCACACGCGTGTAAGCAGAGAGTAGCAAGAGATACCGCCCTCAGAACATTTTGTCCGGGTCCCGGTAAGGGTAGAGCAGGTTTTCAAAGGCAATCCGCATGGTGCCGTACACGGCGCGCTCGGGATTGTCCCGGTTTTCATAGTAATGGGAGACCATGAGGAGAACCGCCAGCCTGACCGGCTCCGGCGCCGGTTGTTCTGTCTCTTCGCCTTCATCAGGCTCGAAGGAGACTCTGCAGAAATCCTCCGCGGTGGCTTGCGCCTGCCGGATCAGGCCTTCGATGTATTCGTCCTCGTCGTCGTCCTCAATGCGCAGATGCTCTTTGACCTCATCCACGGTAAGGATCATTCCGCATCACCGTCGCTGGCAGCATCGACAGCGGGCTGCTCCGTCTTTGCCGCCATGATCCCGCAGTCACGCAGCGCAGCCAAAAGCCGGTTGTAATCCTCGCGCAGAGCGGATGCCGACGTCGCCTTGCTGTCCTCCAGATAGGGAAGCTGTCCGGCAGGCGCAGCGGGCATCCGGTCAAAAAGACCTTCACCGCCTTCCACCACAGCCCCGGGCAGGAAGGTGAGCTTGCCGCCCACCACCCATTCCGCGCCGCCGTGCGCGTGATAGTTTCTCGCCATATTGCTCATGGGCTTATCCTCCAATCGCTCAAGGGCCGGCTGAATGCCCAGCCGGCCCCGATGTCTTCTGCCTTATCAGGCCTTCATCTGCAGGCACTTCACGGCCTCCGGCAGGATCAGGCGGCCATCCAGGCGCTCCGTCATCTTGAAACCGACCTGATCGGTGACAGCATAGAGCTCGTTCAAGCGCTCCAGCGTGCGGCCTTCGCGCTCCGCCAGCCAGTAGTAGCTGTAATCACCGTACAGGATCACCTTATTGCCCGCACCGATGAGAGGCATGTAGTTGGACATGAGGACGCGCTGGTTGAACAGCATGTCCGGCGCGCCTTCCTTGATGCCCGGCTGCCAGATATACTGGCTGTTGCCGTCCTTCAGCTTGCGAATGGCGGAGATCGTGGCGTCGTTCATGATCCAGCAGGCCTTGCGGCGGTAGCCGGACTTCAGGCTGTGCTGCATGTCGATCAGTTCATCCGCCGTGATCGCCGTAGAAGACGCGGTGGTGACACCGGTCTGGGCACCGAGGGTAGCGTGCAGGAGGCCGATGGGCTTATGGCTGCCGTCGCCGGTCAGGATCGCTTCTTCCTCAGCGGCAGCCGCCCGGCGAACAAACTCGAGAGCGATATAACCGGCCAGGTCAAAAGCGGAATCGTTGAGAAGCTCACGGCTGATACGGATCATGGTGGCAAACTTATGCGCGCTCAGCGTCACCTGGCTGAAAGCATCATCACTCTCGGGGATCTGATGCTCCTCCTCCACCCAGGAACCACTGCCATGGGAAGCCACAATCGGAATCTTGTGCTCACCGGAACCAGTGTGAATGATATGTACCAGGGCGCGCATGATGTTTTCTTCTTCCAGTCCCGCCACAAGCTGCCGGTCGTAAGGTAGCAATGTGCCGCCTTTCTGCTTTTCAGTAGTAGGTTTGCACAGAGCCCCTTCCAAACCGGACATACACCTCTCAGTGTATCCGGCTTTCCATTCAATATTGACATATCAATCATGATTCCGTGATCCTCCTGTAGCAGCTTGGGCATACAATCAGCGTTTTACGCTTCATGTGGAGCATTTTCTTGCCCCAGTCCGTAGTGCTTTTCAGCTTATTCATGCTTCCCGCGTGATAAACTTTGCAGGAATCACACTCACAATCGCAGAGTTCGCATACTCCCGAGTCCAGACGCTTCTTTTGCGTAAGCATTTTGGGATTATAAGAAGTGAAAACCCACGGATTGTGATCGACCATCCATTTACCAACCTTACATGCAGACAGCTGAGCAATTCTGGCAATTTTTGTGCCTTCCTTGGTCTGATATGGGATGCCCCATCCGTCTGTTGTATGGTATTTGTTCAGAATTTTGGCGGTGGTGCTCTGACTCTTGCTGGCTAGCGTTTTCAGACAGCTGTATTCCATCAGATAACGGAAATATTTCAGCTTGTCGTAGTTCGCCGCAAGGCAATAGTAGTTCAGAATGCCTCTTACCTGCGTGTCGTACCGCCGTACAATATCCACTTCGGACATATGCCGGAGTCGGGGAACAGCTACGGGCCAGATTTCTCCATCTTTTCGCTGTTCGATGATATTGTTGCTGAACAGGTAGTCCATGATCTTCTCTTGTAGAGGGACTGTCAGTTCTACTGAATTATTAAGGGTTCTTTGCTTGACGCCGTCTTTCCGTCGCTTGATTTCCTGACTGCGCCTGACAGAGATGTCATAGCCCAGAAAACGAATTCGTTCAGAGCTATGGGTAATCTTCGTCTTTTCCACACTTAGCTCCAGGTGATAGCTGTCCTGGAGGAAGACACGAAGCTCTTCCTTGATGGCTTCGCAATCTTCCCGGTTTCCGCTGATACCTATGATAAAATCATCGGCGTACCGGCAGTAAACCAGCTTTTTGTCATCGTTCACTCTTGCGGGAGTCCGGTTTTTCTCCGCACAAACTTGTTTGTATTCTTTTATGGCTTCTTCCCGTTCATTCCCGGTGACCCTGTTGATCTTTTTTTGGAGCGTTTGCCGCCTTTTAACAAGATGAAGGTATTCGGGAGTTTTAGAACGGGATGCTGGGCAGTCGAAGGCTTCTTTCATTTCCATCACTTTCGTGTCCAGCTCATGCAAATAAATATTTGCAAGAATTGGAGAAATGATTCCACCCTGCGGCGTACCTGACAAGGTTGTATTGTATTGAAATCCCTCAATGTATCCAGCTTTGAGGAATGACCGGATGATGTTGATAAATCTGCTATCTTTGATTTTCTTTTCGAGCGTGTGAATTAGCACATCGTGATCGATGTTGTCGAAGCAACCCTTAATGTCTCCTTCTATGAACCATTTTGTGGCCCTGAAGTTCACAGAAATCTGCTCCAGAGCTGTGTGACAGCTTCTTCCTGGTCTGAATCCATGTGATTGATCAAAGAATACTGGTTCATAGATTGCCTCCAGAATCATTCGCATGACTTCCTGCAAAAGCTTGTCCCTGAAAGACGGAATGCCCAATGGGCGCTGTTTTCCGTTCTTCTTTGGGATGTAGATTCTGCGGACGGGCTTTGGACGGTAGGTGCCATTTCGCAATTCTGCAATGAGTTGCTGGATGTATTCCTTTCCAAAGCCACTTGCTGTATCCGCGTCTGTGCCCGGTGTTACCGCGCCTTTGTTAGAATACAGTTTCTGGTAGGCAGCGTAGTAAATGTCTTCCCTGAGAAGATAGCGATAGAGCCTTGTGAAGACTCCATCGTGATGGTCAGTGGAACTCCGATTAATACGCTCCAAAATTTCAGATGTCGGATTCATGAGGATTCTCCTCCCTTTCATCTTCTTATTTTGGAATTATCGAACTGCCTCCCTTCGCCATGTAGCGGACGTTACCCGCCGCGGACTACTACGGAGGCTCCGTTACCATGTCGGATATTCAGCGTCATCTCTCTTGCTTGTTTAAGGCTTGAGATTTATCACTTTTCAGCATTACGCATAGGCCATAGGCCATTCCGATATAGGTAATCCCCAGTTAGCAATATCTGTAGGTATGATGGTTGTCGGATAGCATTTCGGTCATAATACGTGATCTCACGATTGTTTACACGGCGTTCACGAGCAGTTCACTCACAGGTGGTATGCTCGGTCGTAGACGACCGGACGAATTCAATATCCGGACAGCACCGTGAACACGGTTTCAGGATAATTTCCGTGTCCCTCCCAGAAAAGGGAACTGACCTTTGCATCAGCAAACCCAGCTTTATCCTCGTACCATCTTGTCATTGCGGCTACCAATCGCCTAATATCCTTTTGACGTTCGCCGCTTTCCTGCCGTGCTGTGTTCCCGTTCAGTGTTTCCACTGACTCGGTGTCGGAGCGCTTTTTTTCTTTGCTCCTAAGGCAGGTTGACTCTCGCTCTACGTTGCGAGGTAGTACCTTAAGCTACTTCAGACATTGCCCTATCTGGGCGCACGAACTCATCCGGGACGGTATAGCCACCCTCGGAAAGTGTGCCGACCTGCAGGGCATTGTAGACCTCAGGGGTCACGCGGCCGCGCATCTGGTTCCAGAAGGCCTTTCTGTATTCGTCCGAAGCACGGCCAGCCTTCTGCTCGGGCTTGGGAGA
>OCTX012286219.1_pt1 | contig 28088 bp, 23 predicted proteins | sample 1539691 | NCBI WGS metagenome assembly OCTX01 (sample SAMN02144231, study PRJEB22623) | gut metagenome | biome: sheep rumen | host: Ovis aries | place: New Zealand
CGGTAAAGAACGTCATTCTCGAAATTTTCAATAAGATCGGATTTAACGGGCTCAGCTTTCGTGAGCTGCGGGAAAGATCAGATATGCCAGAACAGGTTCCGGATGAATTGCTGAAATCCGTTCTCGGCAGCCTTCTCGCGGATGGAACACTTGAATACGTGGATTTCCGATGCTACCGGATCTATCCCAAGTTTGCCGATTATCTGACGGTGTGCACCGGAATCAAGGATCGATCCCGCGACATCATGGCCCGCCGGCTTCAGGGAGAGACACTGGAAGCGATTGCTGCGGATTATGATATGACCCGTGAACGTGTCCGTCAGATTGTTTCCAAAAACATGGGAAATGTGAAGGGCTATCTTCGAGCGGATAAAGGTGTGGAATGGTTCGATGAGGACTATTATCGATATTTCTTTGAGACCTATTCGTTTGAAAAAAGAGACGCAGAGGAATGGCTCGGTGTAGGAAAACAGGTCTTTACCTACATGGAGATGATTGGTGCTGATAAGGGCAAAAAGTCACTTGAGGAGGCCCCGGATGATAGCCACAACCTTGATCTCGGTTTCCGTTTGAAGATTAAAAACTATCTGAATCGAAACAAGCTTTTCCTTGACGGCAGATGGGTCGATAAAACGAGGGCAGACCTTGAGGAATATGCTGTCCGTAAGTTTTGCAGGGAAAATGTATCCTTTGATGAGTTTACACGGATATTCAATGACTTCCTGCGTGAGGAGGAAGTACCGTATGACGAGAAGCTCTATTATACGGATGCTGTGATCCGCACGAGAAAGAACAGGCTTTCCGATGTCCGATTCCTTCTCTGGAAGCAGAATGAGCAGATTCGGTATTATGACATTGACGGACAGGACTTTACGGAGCTTCTGGATACGTTGAATCTGGGTGCTTATGAAAATATCGAATATTCCACATGGAAGTTTATGCGGGATTATCCCGAACTTATGGAGAAGTATGATATCAGGGATCATTATGAACTCCACAATCTTCTCCGGAAGATCGTAAAAGATAAATCATACCATGATTTCCATTGTAAAAAGATGCCAGTGATCCAGTTTGGAACCTTTGACAAAGATGGAGCGGTTCTGGATATCATGATCGACCATGCACCGATCTCTCAGTCTGATCTCGCAGAGCTGATTCATCAGGAATACGGGTTCGATCAGGCTACAGTGATGGCGAATTATCTTACCTCACTGGCGCCGTATTATCATAATGGCATGTATACGATCGATCAAAAGGCGATGCTTGCAGAAAATCAGAGCGCCTTGCTTGCGGAACTGACCGATGACTTCTATTACATTGATGAGATCCGTAAGATTTATTCAAGAGCTGTTCCTAAGGCAGACCTTGAGGAAATCAATCCCTACAACCTGAAACAGATGGGATTTTCCGTACTCTCCCGTTATGTGTACAGAAATCATACCTCGCTGGATGATTACTTCAGGGAGCTCCTGACCCGGGACGATATTCTTGATATTTCGCTGTACAGGCAGAGATTTGCATACGTTCAGTCGTTCTCCATGGCTTTCGTAAAGCTGAAGAACGAAATGGAAATCTTTGAATTTGAGCCGAACCAGATTATCACTTACCGGAGACTGGCTGTAGCAGGTGTTACAAGAGAGAACCTTAAAGTTTTCTGTGATGAAGCGGCAGATTACGTGGAGGACGGAACCTATTTCAGTGTACAGTCCATCAAAAAGTCTGGCTTTGAATCAGAACTCTTTGACCTTGGCTTTTCCGACTGGTTCTACGCAAGCCTGCTCACCTCAGACGACCGGTTTGCGGATACCAGAGCATTCGGAAATATCCTCCTCTTTAAGGGATGTAAACGGATTACAATTCAGTCCTTTGAGGAGTCATTGATCCGTGAGCACGGAAGCATCGATGTTTATGATCTTATGACTGAGATGGAGGAAACCTATGGCTGCCAGATACAGAACCGCTTGGATCTGATCTACAAGGTCGCAGGAACGGATGTCGTTTACGATAAGTATATGGACAGGTTATATGCCAATACAGGAATCTTGAACAGGGAACTGGATGCAGCGGAAGGAATATAAGCATGAACGCAATTGAAGAGCAAAAAGAAATCCTGCTGATGGAAGTGGAAAAGCTGCATGCGCGGCATGAGTTGTCGAAGGATATGGGGCCGGACTTTTTTGAGCCGGGGCTAATGGAGTATCCGGAACAGTCTGACGGCTTCTGGGATAAGGCTACGGGAGAATTTGTCCTGCGGTTCGAGTCAAAAGGCACACGGTATGACGGCCGCACGGAGCAGATCGAAAAAGTAAAGACAGGGAATATAATCCGGATCATCCGTGACCCGGAAAACGCTTATAATCCGAATAATTTCCGGCTTTTTACACAGAAGGGTAAGGATGTCGGCAATATGCCTGCGGAGCTCTGCAATGCCGTTGCTCCTCTTTATGATACCGGAAACCTTGTGATTGAAAGTGCGTCGGTTAGCTTTGTAGATCCGATTTCAAAGAGAAGCCGTCATGCCAAGCAGGCGGTCCTGTTTGTGGAGATGCATGCGAAACTGACGGTACGCGAGTGAGATCCTGGCGGAAGTATTCAGGGCGTGTTGATATACAGCTTTGCAGAAAAGCTATGCCGCTCACTGAAGGAAAAGGTCAGTATAATGCTTGATGCGGAGGCCATTAATGCGAGCCACTGGTTTCCGAACAGAATTAGAGGAATTTCAGCTAGTATATCAACCATGTGCTGGGGTGGCGTATTTAATGTCAAAGGAAAGAATGTATGGGCTGGAAATTCATCAATATCGGAATCTGTGACGACTGCGGGTTGCCGATGCGATTATTCCTGAAGATCGTTCCATCGGGTATGAAAGAACATGTAAGGAAAAATACGATAATTATGAATGAAATATCTATTCAATTACAATCGGTATTAACAGCAATTAGGATTGAGATAGAGTCAGAAAAAAAAGAATTCATTAAGAAATGCGGAAGAGCACAGTCTAAAATAAGATATAATCTTTCGGATAGTGAGACTATTGAAATAATGTCCGAAGTGATGAGAATGATTAACGAGGCCAATAAAACATACTATGCATATTTACAATTAAAGCTTCGTGACGTAGATAAAAAAGCAAGCAGTTATTTATTGGATGATTTGGATTATGAAGTAGTAAACCAGGTTTACAAATTAATATGTTCCATAAATGAAGAATCGACAATTGGGAATAGTTTGAATCACACATTAGACGATGAATTGTCATCTTTGATACGAAGAACTTTGTCGATTGTAACTTACACCCCTTCTGTGACAGCAAAAGGAATTGAATTAGACTGGAGAGATAAGCTTAGAAATATGCCTGCTTCAAAAAAGCAGGTATACTGGAATAAAAAGGATCATGAACAAGCTGAAAGGAGAGATTACGAAAAGGAATTAGATGCTTGGAAGGCTGCTTGTATACCTATTAATAATAGACGAGAATACTATGTGAAATCTGCTATAGAGAAAAAAGAGAAGGAAATAAAAGAAAAATTAGATACCCAGTATGCAAAAGATAAATCCGAAAAGGAAGCTGCTCTTAAAGCGATAATGGAAGAGATTAGAGAAAAAGAAATCAAAATAGAGCACCTTGGATTTTTCAAAATAAAGGAAAAGAAAGAATTAAAAGTTGGGATTGCAACCCTGTCACATAAGATAGAGGATATAAATGCATCATTATCTAAAATGAAATGTCTATATGAAGAAAGTCTTTTGATGGTATCTCAAAAAGCAAGCCAACTTGTAGAATCAGTGGCAGTAACCGAGGCTGAAAAGAAATATCCATATCCAACAGAACCAGACAAACCAGAAATAATAAAGGAAGAAGAGAAACAGCTGTATGCCTTTATAGATGAGCTTCGTATTATGTTTATTGAAAAAGATAGACCTTTAAATGGTAAGGATATCTATAATTTTTTTATGGGTAAAAAAAGCCATAATGAAATTCGTGAAGCATTATCTCAAGGAGTTAAGGACAATTTATTTATACAGGTATATATTCGTCACCAGCCATATTGGGGGTTAAAAGATGAAGATATCTAAAACATCGATTATTTTGATCTTGCTTGAGATGGCGAAGCTTTCTTGCGCGCAAGCGGTGACTTCCCTCCATAAGCTGATAGGACATCCAGATGTGAGCGGGCTTCAGGCGGAAGAGTTTTTCGACGTGGCGAAGCCGCTTGGTACTACAATGCGGTCGAATGGGCGGTTGAGAACGGCATTACCTCTGGTTATGGGCAGGGCACATTCAGTCCGAATGTGACTTGTAACAGGGTGATGATGGTTTCATATTTAAAGAAAGTGGCAGCACTGCCTAAGGTGTGATAGAAGAAGCTAAGAGAGAAAAGCTTTGCCGTCTGCCACTATTTTGTCGCACCAATCGCATAAAATATGAAGGATTATGTAAACTGACAACATAAAACTTTTGAAAATGATTATCTATTTTCTGCATCTTTTGATAAAAATTATAAGCAAATAAGCATTCCGGAGCAAAAAAGCCTATGGCATTCAAGAGGTCATGGCCATGGATTTTTTTATAAAAATGAGCAGAGAGGGAGCAAGGTGACCTTATGGAGCCGAAGAATGAGAAAACACCGGACTACATCTGCGATATCTGCAGGAAGAAGCCAGCGACAGTCCAGATTTCCGGAGAAGGACAATATTGTCTGGATTGTTATAACGAAAAGATGCTAAATGCTTATGGAGTGGAGAATACCTTCGACTATCCCAAAAGCATGACTGTCATTGAACCAAACGGAGCAATGCACACATTTCAAATCGAGCACATGGTGCTGGGACCTCTGGTCAGTTGGGATGCGATTGAGCAGGGCGGGCATTATCATTTCAAGGAAAGCTCTAATGTAGAAGCAAATGGATCCGCCACGGCACAGATGTTTTTTAGAAAGATCGTCGACGGCGTCTGCACGAAGAGCCTTGAAGAGGTCCCGCATCGAATCGACAATATTCTTTTCAGGAACGATAAGTATATCCAGCTCCGCGACAAGGGGAGCATCAACATAGTTGAAGACGAAGCGGATTCTGAACGGGTACTTTTTGAAATCGACGGTGAGAGATTTCGAGGGGAGGATCTTGAAAAGTTGTTTGGCGGACGTCAGGGTTTTGTTATCCGGTATGATGTTCAGGATGGGGTTGCCCCGATTCTTAAGGAAAATGAATATCTGGTCCCGGTCTATATTACAAAGGATTCCCTGATAGGTGAGATGAATATGGTCGTCAATATATACACGGACCGAAAGTTCCTCTCCTATAAAAACGTTTTGGGATTTAGAGAGGCATTTGACAAGGTTCTGGATAAGCTGAAGGTTCTGGCAGATGCCGGGAAACGCAAGGAGGCTTTAGCAGCAGGGCGGGAAATGGTACGGATTCTGACAGAAATTGAAACCGACGATGATTCTTTTCCAATCTCTGACATGGAGCTGATCAGCGACATCGTGGATCCTTTTGGAATAGATGAGAAACTGAGAAATCTTATCTGGGATTATATTGAAGGGTTATAAATCTATTGGGCATATTGATCTGTGGTCTCAACGGTGCCGGAAAAAGCACGCTTGGCAGATTACTGGCTGAGCGTATCGGCTACACGTACATCGACAATGAAGAACTGTATTTTTCGAAAACAGATGCAGCATACTCTTTTTCCAATCCAAGAAGCAAGGAAGAGGTCATCCGACTGCTTGAAGAAAAAATCGTGGACAACAGCAGGTTCATCTTTACTGCGGTAAAAGGTGATTATGGTGATAAACTGATCAGCTCACTGGATTATATCGTGTTGATAGATGTTCCGAAGCAGGTCAGGCGTCAGCGTATTCGGGATCGCTCATACAGCAGATATGGAGAAAGAATCCTGCCTGGCGGAGATTTATACGATAAAGAATCTGCCTGGTTTTCATTGACAGACAGCAGGCCCGAGACTTATACGGAGAAGTGGCTTGATACAGTTAATTGCCCTGTTATACGCATTGATGGGACGTTGCCGATCGATAAAAATGTTGAGTATCTTGTATCTGTTTTGCAGAGCAGCATGATTTGAAAATGTTTGTAAAGGAAATAGTAAAATTATAATTACGAATTAACCTGTACTTTCGTAAAGAAAATTATGCAATTTAATTTACGAAAGGAGCATCGACGCATACTCAAAATCGGTTTTCCGGATGTATGATACGGACCGGCCAGTCGAGGTCGAACTTCTCTGCCGGAATTATATTATGAATACGGTGATCGATCATTTCGGAACCGATGTCGAGGTGGAGGAGAGAGACGAGGAGCATTTTTCGGTAAGGGTCCGGGTGTGCGCGTCTCCGACGTTCTACCGCTGGGTGTTCGGATGGGGAGGAGACATGCGGATTCTGGGGCCGGAGAGTGTTCTTGAGGAATATAAGGGGATGGCGAGGAAGGTTTTGGAGTGAGTTTTAAATAGAGGGTTTGATATGCGCCTGGATAATAGTGCTATCGATGCCGATGAGTCTTCACGGTTCATGACAGAAGGCCAGAGCAAAAACCTGATAGAAAAGCTGATCACGCTGCCCAGCGATACCAATGCCGGTAAGCTCAAGCAGAACCTGCATGTTCCGGGCCGGGTGAAGGCAGAAAAACAAACAGATTTTCTATATTGTGGATTCGATCAATGAGACTACAAACGTCGAGAAGAGGATCTCTTTCCAGTGTATTGATTACAACAGTCGGAAGAAGGAGGTCCTGAGGAACAAAGGGAGCGCCTATACCGTCCGCTCGTACTCTCTCATCTGGAATGGGGACTACTATTATTTGATAGTCTATTATCACGAAAAAAGAGGATATCCGAACATTCCGCGTTGATCGGATAAAAGCGCAGCCGGAGATTCTGGAGGCAGCGGCTGATCCCGTTCCGGAGGATTTTGATATCACCCGTTATACGCGAGAGGCTTTCCGGATGTACGACACGGAAGAACCGGTTCCAATCACGCTGGTTTGTGAGACTGAAGTCATGAAGGGCGTTTTGGATGCTTTCGGAATGGATATCAAAGTGAAGTAAGTAGATAGACATATTATGTCATTGCTGTTGGTCATAATAAAGGCAGCCTGACCGGTTTTTTCTTTCGATTCATATGACTGGGATTATCAGCACATCATTATTGATGAAGGACAGGATTTTGATGAGGCAGAGATCAACAAACTGTACGACGCTGCTCTCCCGCCTGATTGACCAGTACAGAAACAATGGATATCTTTACAGCCAGATATGTATCCTGACCGTTAAAACGGAATCAGCTTCCTTGTTAAATGGAGTGGAAAAAATCGGTAACCATGGTATCTCATCCACAAGAAGTAATAAAGGCGTTTTGTTCACAACGGCCAGAAAGTTCAAAGGGCTTGAAGCAGATGTCATTATCATAATCGATGTTGATGAAGCTACTTTTGCAGATCCTGAAAACCGAAGGCTCTTCTATGTGGGCTCATCACGGGCAAAACATTTTTTGGATATCGCCTATGTCGGTGAAGATGAAAGCTTGAAACGGCTTGTATCTGCAATGAGTGATGAACGCTATCCTACACCTGTTATCGGTTTGGCAAGAAGTCTGGACGTTAAGCCTGTAAAAGCATAAAGCCAGTGGGCTAGTAGCCCACCAACTGTGGAAACGTTATTTGTAAAATGAAACGTTAAAGCATAACCGATTCGGAATGCGCGGAAGGAGGAACGACTATGGCAAGATGTCCGAGATGTGGAGAATCTATGAACGGTGGAATCTGTGACAATTGCAGATTTCCGATACGGCTATTCAAAAAGAACGTTCCGCCGATTAAGAAAGTGAAAGGAGGATTCGATGGAATATGAAATTGATATAAGCCGGCTGCGCAAGGACATGAAGGATGAGTACGTTGCAGCCATGTTTAATGGGTTTCCGATGGCGGTTATGGATCTCTCCAAAGTTGAGCGCATGTCGGACCGGGAACTGGTTGAGCTGGCGCAGAAGAACGGCATGGATTTGAGGAAGTATATTCTTTGATTAAAGAAACATTTACTTTTTGATTCTTTTTATTGGGAATTGCGATGGAAGTGAATACAAATACAAGGGAAAAACTTTAGCGAGCGAGTTAAGCAATAAAGCAGGAAGTTACAAAAGATCAGTTGAAAGAAAAAAGCAGCTGCTACCAAAAAGAAAAAATAATCAAGAAGAAAAAATAATCAAGAAGATATAACGAGTAATTGTGAAGCTGAAATACAAAAAGAATATATAAAATACATGTCAGGAGGATTAAGTTTGAAACAAAGAGGCAGCGGATAGAGAAATTGTAAAAGGCATGATTAATAAGCCTCCCGGAGGTGGCTTCAAAAATTGAATATAGACATGACCTGATCAGGAAACAGGTATAGTGATGTCATCCTTGATGACATAACCACGAAGCTTCAGCAGATCAAGCGCCTGTGAAGTGGTGAGGACTTTATCGTTTTTCACGGGCCGCGGTGTGCGATAGCCGTCTGGTGTATAGGGCTTCAGGTCTGAGAGTATGTGCCAGATAGCGGTCAGGAGCATATGACAGACAGCAATGATGGCTTTCTTATGACCACGATGTGATTTTATTCTTCGATACCGCTCTGTGATTTCCGGATGTTTCTTGGATTTGATTAAAGCATTTGACACCTGCACCAATACCGGTTTAAGATAAGAACCGGCACGGGAAATCCGAGTGGATTTGATCGTCTTGTTGCTTTTATCATTACGGGGACAACATCCGGCCCAGGAGACGAGATTTTTATCTGTGGGGAAGACAGACATATCGCCGCCTATTTCCGAAAGGATCTGGATCGCAGTAAAAGGGTTTTTGTCAAGCCCGGGACCGTTCGAATGAGGGAGAGCGCATCAAGGTAAGGATCAGAGACGCGAAGGATTTCCCGTTCTATCTCTTCTTTGTGCTTTTCGAGTTCATCGATGTGGTTCAGACATTGCCGAAGCTTGATTGCCTGCTCTGGTGAAATGGCTCCGTCAACGGCAGCCTGGATTTCCTCGACAGGCGTTTTACAACGCGGATCTACGAAAGGTGTCACATCAAATATTTCCCCCGGATGCTCGAGCATATGCTCTGTGATAGAGCGGGATGACTTTCCGAAGACATCACTGAATACATCGTCAAGCTTCAGATTTGATACGGTAAGACAATTTTGCGCACGATTCTTCTCGCCTGTCAGCATACAGGAAAGTTTGAACCGGTACCGTACCAGATCTCTTAGGTGGCGAATATCAGCGGTTGGGATAAAGGACGGCTTCGTCATTCCGCACATGAACAGATCGCAGATCCATCTTGCATCCTTCCGGTCAGTTTTATTTCCCTTTTGAGGCTTTGTATACTTTGGGTGGGCAAGTTCGACAGAACATGTCTTTTCAAGGATGTTGAATACAGGGATCCAATACTTGCCGGTAGACTCCATACAGACTTCCGTACAGTCATACTTTGATAACCATTCCGAAAGATTGCGCAGTCCCTTTGAGAAGGACGAGAATCGTTTTTCAAAGTACTCAGTACGGCCGTTAGTATCCGTAATACCGATACAGGCAAAGATCCAGGTCTTGTGGACATCAAGTCCGCAACAGTTTTTACGAATGATTTTAAATGGCAAATGATAACCTCCTGATAGTTTATAGTTGCAAGACTGACAGTGACTGGTCGCCCGGCGAGATCGAGTCGATTCCGAAAGAGATAAGTTTACGGGCTACGATGTGCGCCATTCATTGATGCCTTACAGACGACCGATAACATATAAAAATGCGGGGTAGGCCGCTATACCGCCCCGCCACTCACCTCCACGTGTTCTGTAGTGTGTCAGTCTTACATATAGAAAATATCAGGAAAGCAGATTTAGCGAAAGCCCCATTTCGGGTTTCATAACCCCATCGGTGTCTTTCGCAGAAAGATGGGATATAAAAATGGGAAACAATAATGAGTTTGAAATTAATAATGGAGTTTTGATTGGATATACTGGTTGTGACTCTGTGATAGAAATCCCTGATGGTGTAACAGAAATAAGAACACGTAAATGTTATAGCATTTTCGTGGGGGAGTGGAATAGAGAATTAAAAGTCGAAAAGATTATACTGCCATCTAGTTTGAGAATAATTGGAAAACACGCTTTCTACGGATGTGAATGGCTTACAGATATTGTATTACATGATGGAATTGAAGAAATAGAGAGTGATGCATTCTATGAATGTAAAAGATTAAAAACTATTACTATTCCAGGAACCGTAAAAAAAATTGCCGATGGTGCTTTTGATTATTGTGATTCTATAGCTGAACTGATTATTCCAGAAGGTGTGGAAAAGCTTGGCAGCATTAGTTCTTGTGCGCGATTAGAAAAAATACACATTTCGAAATCTGTTACCAGCATTAATGAACACTTGGGAAGAAGTGGTGAGTATTTCCTAGGAAACTGCCCCATAATCAAAACAATAGAAGTGGCTGATGGAAACCCTATATACCATGCAATAAATAACTGTTTGATTGAAACGGAAAGAAAAGTTTTAATTGCTGGCGGTATTAACAGTAAAATTCCTGAGGATGGTAGCGTAACTAAGCTGGGAACAGAGGCATTTACCGGAAGAAATATAAAAGGCTCTTTTGTTATACCGGAAGGAATTGAAGAAATAGGATCCTCAGCTTTTAGAAACTGTACAGATCTTAAGGAGATAATATTTCCTCGAACAATACAGTCTTGTGGATCATGTGCTTTTGAGAACACTTCTATTCAAAAAGTTTATGCACAAGATGCTGAAAGTTGGTGCAGAATACATTTTTATGGTGATAAAGGTTCCAGTCCGCTGAATGGAGGAGCTGAATTATTCTTTGGAAATGAAGTAGTAACTGATCTGATTATTCCCAAAGGAATTGAGAGCTTAGGCGCCTGCACTTTTTCAGGATGCACAAGTATTTCAAGCGTGACTATCCCAAGTACAGTAAGGTTTTTTGGAGAAACTACATTTGCTCATTGTGATAATTTGAAATCGATTTATATTGATTCTCTAGAAGATTGGCTGAATATTACGTTTAAAATGTATCTTGGGAATCCTCTTTGTAATGGTGGAATGCTATACATAGCGGGAAGACCTGTCACCGAGCTTTCTATACCGGATAGCATAACAGTAATTCCAAGTTATAGCTTCTGCATGTATAAAGAGCTCAAAAAGGTATATCTTCACGATGGTTTAGAAGCGATTGGGTATCATTCTTTTGCAGAATCAACCATGTTAAGTATGAACTGTAAGAACGGATGGGATGTATCAAAGATTCCAGCATCATGGACGGATCTTTTTATTATAATAAATAAGGAAAATGCTCAAAATGAGATTGTGGAGAAAATAGTCGCATGTGTTGGCGGGCGTACAAATAATCTTAAGGCATTAAAAATAATAAACGGGAAGGATATTGATTATAGCAAATATGATTCGTTTGTAATTAATGGAACAAAAGGATTTAAGTTAAAAGCTGAGGGAAAGCTGCGTGCAGCAATGTACAGATTATGGTACCAGAATGAACTAGACGCATCATATAGAGATGAATATATAGCGATATGTCAAAGAGGTATAAAAAAGATTATTTCTATTGCAATAGAGGAGAATGATACAGAAGCTATACTATTGTTGTTTAAAGTTGGAGCAGTATCAAAAAAGAATAAAAAAGCCGTACTAGAATTACTAGCTGCATCTACAAATGAAAATATAAAATTACTTGCGACAACTATTGACCAAGCCGTTGCAGCATATGAGAGTAATTCATCGGGAGATGTGTCCGGTATATTACCTGAAGAAAATGAAGAACCTACTCCCTTAAGTAAAGAATATTCCGAAAAAATGGCCAGAGTAGGTGGTATAAAGAAGATAATTAAGATGGGAATTACTGTGTCTAAACTTCCCAAAGTAGTATTAGCTAAGAATGGTGAAACCGCCCCCAATGAAATTCTGCAGTACATTCTTGCAAGTTATGGTGCTCAGTATACTAGCCCTAAAAAATATAAGTTTAACTTCATTAAAGAAGCGGATAAAGCCGCAGCTCTTTTGAACCTTTCGTCTTTACAAAAGGCTATGGACGAGATTTACGGAAGCATTGATGTCATGGAAAAACCACAAGTAATAGTGCCCTATTGTAGATTTGCTGATAGCAATGGAATAAGTAGAATTATTACAAATTTAAGAAAATGGCATTCTTGGGATGAGTATGGTCAAACTGGACGCAAAATCGAGGCGATGGCTTTTGATGCTTTAATGTTAAGTGATTCAAAAGAGGCTATGATATATATTGAAAAAAAGAAACAGCTGGATCAGTATGCCGCTATTCGAGGAACAGACGCTGATTCGATTAGAGATTCAGTGCTGGCTGAATTTGGATTAGACGATTCCGGTAAAAAAGAATACGATCTTGGTTCAAAGAAGGTGATAGTATCTTTGAACCAGGATTTATCATTGGTTATATATGATACAGCGGAAGATAAGATCATTAAATCTATTCCTAAAAAGGGAACAGACCCAGAGCTTTTTACAAAGGCAGCGGTTGACTTTGCGGAAATGAAGAAGAATGCAAAGAAAATTGTTAAGGGAAGAAATGATATATTATTTGAGGACTTTTTATCAGGAAAAACAAGGACTGCTAAGAGCTGGATCGATTCTTACACCAAAAACCCCCTTCTTAGACATGTTGCCGAACTGATTGTTTGGAATCAAGGTAAAGCAACATTTACTCTGACATCAGATGGTGCTGTTGATTGTAACGGAAATACGTATAAGATTAATATGAAAACTGCTATTGGTGTTGCCCATCCTATTGAGATGAAGCAAACAGAGATTGACGCATGGCAGAAGTACTTTATATCGAGAGAATTAAAACAGCCATTTACTCAGATTTGGGAGCCTGTTCGTAATGGAAATGAAATAAAGCCTGACAGATACAGGGGATGCTTGATTCCTTATTATCGGTTCAGAAATCGGAAAAAAGATGGAATTCTGATATACGATGAGAATTTACATGAAACAGTTACAGTAGATTTTGTGGACTGCGATGCATATGTTGAAAGAATAGATATGCACAGACATGAGCTGTTTAACGACGACCGGTTTGAAATTGCTGATTTTGCCTTCGAAAACTACAACAGACAGGTTAACCATATCGTCGCATTTTTGGATAAAGTGACAGTTCTTGAACGGATCAAGAAAGACGATACATCTGTTGAGGATATCCTGAATGATTTTTCTCTGGCGCAAATATTGGAATTTATTTCAGAAGCGAATAAAAATGGAAGCAAGAATTGTTTGGCGCTTCTTCTGCAGGAAAAGAACAAACGCTGGCCGGATTATGATGTCGTTACGAGCTTGCTGCTGGAGTAATGAAAATCAGATAATACAAATATGAATTCAGAAGCTGACAAACTCGCCAACGAAATACTGACCCTATCCCACAACAAGCTGCTTGTGAACCTGCGGTTTATGGATGTAGCACTCAGCTACCACAAGCGGCTTGCATATGAGGGGACATTTGCTACGGATGGTAAAACGGTATTTTACGATCCTCGGTTTGTTTTGCATACTTATAAGGAATCGCCGGAGGAGATGACGAGGACATATCTCCATATGATCCTTCACTGTGTATTTCAGCATCCTTTTGTCGGGCCTTCAGTGGATGAACGTCTGTGGGACCTGGCATGTGATATTGCCGTTGAGTCAACCATCAACGATCTGGGTATAAAAGCGGTTTCATCATCCAGAGAAGCAAAACAAAACAGGATCGTCTCCGATATTAGAAAAGACATGAAGATCATGACGGCGGAAAAGATATATTCCCTGCTGAAGCGTGCTGAGTATTCAGATGGTACAGTTCAGCAGTGGGAGGATGCATTCAAAGCTGATGATCATGCCCCCTGGTATATCTGGGCTGCAGAGATCTCTTTGGAGAACGGAAAAGCCGGATTCAAATCTCGGAACAGAACTGCATCCGATAGGGAAAATAATCTATACATATCTGCAGCAGATAAGGAGTTTTGGGAACAGGTCTCTAATCAGATCCAGATGGATCTGGAAGTCTTTTCAAAGACGCAGGGTGATAAAGCCGGAAATATGCTTCAGAATCTCCGCTCTGTGAACCGTGAGAAGTACGATTACACGGCTTTCCTCAAGAAGTTCGCAATCCTTGGTGAGGACATGAGAGTGAATGAGGATGAGTTCGATTATATCTATTACACTTACGGCCTCGAACACTATGACAACATGCCGCTGATCGAACCGCTGGAGTATAAAGAAGTCAAGAGGATCAAGGAGTTCGTAATTGCGATTGACACATCCGGCTCGGTGATGGGTGAGGAAGTTCAGATGTTTCTGCAGAAGACATACAACATCTTGATGCAGGAGGATTCCTACTTCTCCAGAGTCAATATCCATATCATTCAATGCGACGCGGAGATTCAGGAAGATATTGTCATTACGAACAGGGATGAATTTGAGGCTTATTTGAAGTCGATGAAGATACTCGGCCTCGGAGGAACGGACTTCAGGCCGGTCTTCCGGTATGTGGACCAGCTGATTGAAGAAAAGCGATTCAGAAACCTGAAGGGGTTGATTTATTTCACGGACGGTTACGGAACATTTCCGGAACGTAAACCCCCCTATACAACGGCGTTTCTGTTTGTTGAAGAAGGTTATAATCTGCCAGAAGTTCCGCCGTGGGCGATCCGACTGGTTCTGCAGCATGAAGATATTATACAAGGCGGAATTGAATTATAGAGTGCCGACTGATAGTTGTAATCCCAAAAAACATTATAAAAAATATGAGGATTTGCTATGCAAAAATACCAGCATATGCTGAAAGTACTATTCGACACGAATGGCGAAACATCACTTTACAGCGGGATTTGTTATTATCGTAAAAATCTTTCATATGCAGGAAAAGCAAGAAAACGATAAGTTTTGCTGATGCAAGTGTAGTTAAGAGTCTGAAGTGAGGACATCCGTTGTTAAAGAAAGCGTAAATTAAAAAGAGAAAGGAGTGCATTGATGACACAGGTGACAATCACCCTAAAGCCAGGGGCCTTTTTGCCGATCGGAAAAGAAAGAATTTGGTGGAGAGTTTTGGATGTTAACCGTGAAGCAGAGACAGCGCTGCTGATTGCGGAAAGACTGGTTTCTAGAAGGGCGTATAATAAGGAGCGAAAAGCAGTCACATGGGAGACTTGTGACTTACGCAAGTGGTTAAATGGTGAATACTATGAAAAATCGTTCACCGAAGATGAAAAGAACGCTATCATTGAGACAAAAATACATACACCCGATAACCCGGATCAAGGAACTCCTGGTGGTAATGATACGAATGACCGGATCTTTTTGCTTAGCGTGGAAGAAGTAGCAAAGTATTTTAAGAACAGTAAAGAAAGCGCTATGGGAAATGCTTCGTGGGTGCTTCGTTCTCCAAGCTTGAGCAATGACATGGTCACTTTTGTAGGAAGCGGCAGCGGAAAAATAGTTGACTACTGCTCCAGGGTTGATCAGGTTCAGGATATCAGGCCTGCATTATCTATCGATCTGCGTTCGGGGTTGTTAAAAAAGTTCAATTTGCTCGAATCGCCTGAATCGATAACTGTACAGGTGCCATCATTGACAATTAGTGAAAACACATTATGGGATGTATATCCTGGCGAGACTTCTATTGAAATACCGGAGGGTGTGTCGGTAATATCTGGAAGTTGTTTTGCTGGAAATAAACAAATAAATACAGTGCGGATTCCTTCTACACTTCGAGAGGTTGGCTCTGAGGCATTTGCTTTTTGCGAGAATCTATCAGTTATTTACGGCCATCTCGGACCGATAAATTACGGCAAAGATGCGTTTAAAGGTTGTAATAAGCTGAATTACACGAAAGAGATGTTCCGTACGACGGGGAAACTATGCGATTCCTTTTGTGAGCATTTAAATAACTGCGGTCCGGAAGAGCTTGCCATGGCTTGGATGTATCAGACTGGTAAGCGATGGAAAGAGGAACTCTCGAAACATGTGACATCAGAGAACGCAGAGTTTATCCTTGCTTCAATGACAAAGTACATTCAGGAGAAGGAAAAAGCTATAAAGAAACCAGCAGAAGCCGCTGCGGAATTTGTAAAGGATAATATTAAGTGGTTATCTAAAGAACGGGTCCAGGACTTTTTTGGTGTACTGGAAAAGGGAAAAATGACAGCTCTTTCTGAGAAAACGAAAGAGGATCCGTCAATTAATGGACTTATGGGTGGCGAGCGGAAGTTATCTTCCGGAGAACAGGTCTGCCTGGACGGCAGTATTCTGTATGGAAGCCTTTTGCAAAAGTTGGAGCCCGGTGCTGATATCGTCATGGGCAATGAACCAATGTTATGGCGTATTCTGGAACTGGATCGCAAAAATGAAACGGCATTAGTGATTGCGGATAGACCGGTCTGTGCAAGGACATATCATGAAAAAAGGGAAGATGCCACCTGGGAGAACTGTGATCTAAGAAAATGGCTGAACGGGGAATATTATGAGACGGCATTCTCCGAGGAAGAGAAAAGTGCAATCGTTGGGACAGATCCGAAGAATCCCGAATACAAAACCAGCGGCGGAAACGATATGAAAGACCGCATTTTCCTGTTGAGCGTCACTGAAGCAAGACGTTATTTTAAGAATGATCAGGATCGGGAAATCGGCAAATGGTGGTGGCTTCGGTCGCGCAGTTTTTATGCCTCATGCGTTACCAGCAGCGGGAGAATCGAAACTTATGGTTGTAATGTGAACAACAGCCATGCTGTCCGCCCCGCTTTCAGAATCAATCTTAAATCTGAATTCTTTCAATCTTTAACGCAAAAGGAAAAAGGGGAAGCGATGATAAGTGCTCCCGAATTAATTATACAGAATGGCGCGATTATTTCGGCAATAAGAACGCTTAAGGCTGTGAAATTGCCTTCTTATGTTAAACGCATTGAATCTGGTGCGTTCTGTAACTGTGCGAAATTAGAGACTGTAACATGGGACGGAGAAGACCCGGTAATTATTGAGGACTCGTTTATTAATTGTCCAAAGCTTCTCATTGCGTTTTCAAGGAAACCGCTTCCGGCTAGCCTTGCAGATTCGACTCGCCGGATGAATAAAGAGGAAATTGCGTGGATTTTGTTATATCAGACAGGAAAGACATGGCGAAAAAATGGAATTAAAGCTGCTAAGAAACTAGATCCGGTTCTGGTTTTCCAAAAGCAACTGAGTTTGATAAAAGAATTAAAGAAGATTCCGTCACCAGTAGCGTCAAATTTATTAGATGTCTGCAAGGAGTTTTGTGCAGTATTACCGGTAGAGCTGATAAAGGAATTCGCAGAGGTCTTGGAAACAAGAAAATGTGCGAAGCAACTTTTATCTATGCAGGAAGATCTTACACTTAGGGAAAAAATGCTTGGCGAAGAATCATTAAAGGGGCTTCCGGTCATTGAATGCAGGGTGAAAGAATATTTAGACAAAGAATGTCTGACACAAAAGGAATTAGGCGAAAGGCTAAACCTGATGATGGGAATAAAACCAGCAGAACTGCCATGTGTTGAGGATGTAGACGGAAATACATGCAGCCCCAATGTGCTGTCATGGCTGTTGACTGCTCATGAGACCACAGAAATGATTCATGGTTGTGTTGAGACAGTACCGGCTTGGAAGAGGCCTGGAATTCGACGGGAAGCATTAACGGTTATTGAACTTCTGAAACCTGATAGTCTACAAGCAGCAATTAACTCTCTGGCAGAGGAGTATCTGATAAAATATCAAAACACCAGAAAAAAGTATCTGGTATTTCCCTTCTGCAGATATGCGGACGAGGAGTCCATGTCAGCATTGACGAACCGTGCACCAAAGTGGGCAACATCTGCTTCTGGTAAAAATGCTTCTCCACTTCTCCAACTGCGATCTGCCATAAATTACAGCAATACTCGTGCTGCCATGCTATTTGCAGAACGATACAAGGCTTTGGATGAGTATGCGAAGTTGAGGGGAACAGATGTGGATACTTTGCTAAATACTGTGCTTTCAGAGTTTGACCTCGATGAAACTGGTAAAAAGCGATATGAACTCGGCAATACAGTTTTGGAAACTGTGCTGCAGGATGATCTGACGATAAGTCTGTACGATCAGGGAGCACAAAAGATTGTGAAGTCTGTTCCGAAGAAAAACTCGGATCCGGAGAAATATGAGGCGGCAAAAGCAGATTTGGCTGATATTCGGAAGAATATCAAAACGGTTGCAAAAGCCAGAAATAATGTGCTTTTTGAAGACTTCCTGACAGGAAAAAACTACGAAGCAAATAAGTGGAAGAAAATTCATTTTTCTAATCCGGTTCTCAACAGAATTGCTCGCCTTTTAGTCTGGGAACAGGAAGCTTCAACATTTACTTTATCTGCTGAGGGAGCAATTGACAATGCTGGGCAGGCGTACAAGATTACCAGCAAACCAATCCGGCTGGCTCATCCGATGGAAATGGCAAGAGCAGATGTTGATGCATGGCAAAAGTATTACACAAGTCATGGCTTAAAACAGCCATTTGCCCAAGTGTGGGAACCAGTTATTGATTCCAACTCAATCAGAAAAGACAGATATTCTGGCATTGTTCTCCCGTTGTATACTTTTAAGGGCAGGGACAAACACGGAATAATTGGAAGCGGCTTCAATTATTATTCAGAAGATTTTGAAGTTAGATTCAAGGATTGCGATTTGGAACTTGAAACTTCCACATGGCGGCTGGAATCCTTGGAATATGATGCATATACCTATACGTTGGGCAAATTCAGTTATAAAAAATACACAAGATATACAAACCATATAGTTGGGATTCTTGACGGATGGACAATAGAGCAGCGAATCCTGAAGGATGACGTAAGTGTAGTTGACAGACTGGAAAGTTTTACTCTCGCGCAGATTACAGAGTTCATTAAAAAAGCTTCTGAGCATAATTGCAACAATGTTACCGCCGCTTTGCTGGAATACAAGAATAAACGTTTTACTGGTTACGATCCAATGGAACGTTTTTGGCTTGAGGATTTCTGAGATAATGACCTTTCAAAGCAAAAGGAAGAAAAATGAATATCAAAAAGGCTAAAACTCAAATCAAAAACGCAATGACTGCGTACTTTACAAAAGACGAACTGGGGAATTATGTGATTCCAATCGAAAAGCAACGGCCGGTCTTCCTTGTTGGCCCTCCGGGGATTGGCAAAACGGCAATTATGGAGCAGATTGCTTCAGAGCTGGGCGTTGGATTGCTTTCCTATTCTATGACACATCACACGCGCCAGAGCGCTATCGGGCTGCCATTCATTTCCCATAAGGAGTATGCCGGTAAAGAATACAGTATCACCGAGTACACAATGAGCGAGATCATCGCTTCCGTGTATGACCTGATGGAGAACAGTGGTGTGCAGGAAGGAATTCTTTTTCTGGATGAGATCAACTGTGTATCCGAAACACTCTCGCCGCTGATGCTTCAGTTCCTGCAGTACAAGGTCTTCGGCAGACATCGCGTTCCGGAAGGGTGGATCGTTGTAACGGCTGGCAATCCGCCTGAATACAATGATTCCGTACGGGAGTTTGATGTCGTTACGCTTGACCGATTGAAAAAGATCGATGTGGAGCCGAACCTGGAAGTCTGGAAAGAATATGCCTATCAGGCTGGAATCCATCCTGCCGTAATGACATTTCTTGATATCAAGAAGGCATATTTCTATTCTGTTGAAACCACGATTGACGGGAAAAGTTTCGTTACACCGCGAGGATGGGAAGACCTAAGCAAAATGCTGCATCTTTTCGAACAGCACGGCATGAAAGTGGATGAAGATCTGGTTATTCAGTATTTGCAGAACAAGAAGATTGCGAAAGAATTTGCAGTCTATTATGATCTTTTCGTGAAATACAAAGAGGACTATCAGGTCGGGAAGATTCTGGACGGAAAGGCAGATGAAAAGATTAAAATCAGGGCGAAGGAGGCTCGGTTTGATGAGAGATTCTCTCTGGTTGGTCTGATGCTGGACAGTGTAAATGAGGAAATTCGAGGCATCATTGAAGAGGAAGACCTTCTGCGATCCTGTATGGAATGCATCAAACAGTTTCGGCAGACATCTGCGTTAAAAAAGAAGGATCCGAAGAGTGAGATGGATAAAGTCATTTCGCGTGAGGAGAAATCTCTGGAAGCAGCTAGAAATTCCGGTGCACTGACACAGCTCGAACGAATCCGTCGTCAGAAAACCATCTTGTTCCTGCGTGAATTGTCCATGAAGCTTATCGATGAAGATGACGCAGAGCGTGCATTTAAAACCGTCAAAAAGGAGTACAATTCAAAAGTAAAGGCGCTTTCAAAATCAGCGGATGATGTGAAAAAGAAGCTATCCAACATGTTCCTGTTCAGCGAGGAAGCGTTTGGCGAAGGACAGGAGCTTCTGATCACGGTTACGGAACTGACGGCAAACTACAACAGCGCCAGATTTATCAGTGAATTCGGCTGTGATGAGTATTTCCGGCACAATAAGGAACTTCTGTTTTATGAGAGACAACGGGAAATCATAACAAAGATGGAAAACTTGGGATTATAAGGTTTTTCTGATGAAAACGAGGCAGAAGGTGGCACTGTGCGATGATATCTTCTGCCTTATAGCAGATTTCCTATTGGAACCAAACTGATGTTACGCTATACTTGTAAAGATCAACCTGCACGGCCTTCGGCAGGAGGAGGCAATGAGGGTCATCGATAAAGCCATAGCATCCGCAGGGCCGGCGACCTACCAGCTTCAGCTGATCCACGGGTATAATCGGGGCACGAGCCTTCGCTCCATGATCTACGACTGGTACAGGTACGAACCCAGGGTGAAGCGGATCATTCCCGGTGATAATCCGGGGATCACTGTGCTGGTGTTGAAGGAACTGTATTAGCAACCTGCCCTAATCTTTGAGCAGGTCAGCAAAAACCAAAAAATTCATATTGAAAACAGAACGCACGTTTGGTATTATACAGATATCGAACGTGCGTTCTATATTTTCAAAAATGTTGCTCGCCGGCAGCGCATCTCCCGAGGCGCAACGGAACTTGCCGGCATGACCCAGGACAACTGTTTTTTCAATTTCGCATTTATGAGACGGCTGCCATTACACATGAATGTACCAGGATGGGGTTAAAAAGGTGCCAGATATTCGGAAAATTACTTGTCTTAATTGCGGTAGAATTTTGTTTGAGAGTCCGTCAGCCGTGCTGGCGATGACATGTCCGAGATGTAAAACAAGGTGGGGAATCGAGGTGAAAACAGATGGGACGATCCGCTATAAGGAACAGCGCGATGTAGACTCTGAGTGGAGTGTAGAGAAACAGGCGTGACATCAAATATTTTGTAATAAAAACTATATATTGAATGAGGCTTCTGCGAGAAACGCCGGACTGGGCTGGAACCCTTAGGGGCGGCAGGCGGGAGCCAAGAGTTTGTCAAGCGACCATATTTGACATAGAAGCATCACAGGCCGGGCAAAACGGAAGCATTATCCATGGTGATAGTGTGTCCATTTTGCCCGGCTTTTTTATTTTGCCATTTTTAGGGTAGTGCTTCCGTTTTCCGGCCGGAAAGGACCGGCATGAAGCATTGGGAGGCATACCTTTCGCGGTATCCGTGACCTTCAGGTTTTGAACTTTGGAACTAATCAAATTTTCAAAACTTCGGAGGTCAGAAAATGGGAAAACAATTACATGAGGAATATCAGGTTATTAATCTTACAATGGAGTATGGAAGAGAGCTGAGCGGGTTCAAATACGCGGTAGCATCGTATCTGCCGGAGAAGACACTGCGCAGTAAATATGGGAAGGAACTAGCAAAATATGAGCCTTATCTGTATCTTACAGGAGAACAGGGAGAGGCCATTATGGAGAGTGTGCGGAATAATAGAAAATTCTCCAAACGGCGGTACAAAAATGTGGATGTATACGGTTATGAGGACGGCGTTATGGAAATATACCATAAGAATCTGCACATCCCGGGAGAAACCGAATTTCAGGAGGATCTGAAGGATCCGCTTGATATTCTGGTCAGCAGGGAAGAGTACGAAGAGGACCGGAAAGCGCTGATGGAACGGATCGCTGCGCTTGAGAAAGCGATGGAGAGCCTTACCGAACGGCAGCTGCGGAGAATCAGGATGGCTTATCTGGAAGAGCTTTCGGAGACGGAGATCAGCAGGCGGGAGAAAGTGGATCTTTCGGTTGTTCACAGGTCGATTGCAGGGGCAAAGAAGAAATTGAAGAAAAAGATGAAATAAGAATGTGAATCTGTGAGCGGATTGGCTGATAAGACGATATCAGTAGTTTATTTAGAGAAAATATCTCTGTATAGAAATATCTGTATTGCGGTTTGTTGCGGCCTGTACTATAATATAAGTGGTATAAAGAAAGAAGGAGGCGGACATATTTATGCTCATAAAAGTATCTGTCGAGAACTTTAAGTCATTTGACCAGAAGGAAGAACTTTCGATGATCTCTTCCAGCAAAATGCAGGGAAACAAAAGTCATAGATTGAAGATAAAGCAGACGAGACTGTTAAAAAATGCAGTTGTCTATGGCGCAAATGCATCAGGTAAATCAAATCTTGTAACAGTCTTTTCATTCATTAAGTCGTCCTTGATGGAGGGGCTTCCTGTGGGTTCTGCGAATCACTTTTGCAGAAATAAAGAGGCCAATAAAACTCGAGAAAGTGTCTTTGAGCTGCAGTTTACTGTAGGTGACACATTTTATGCTTATGGTTTCTCTGCAATTCTTAGCCAAAGAAAGATTACTGAGGAGTGGCTGTTTGAATTGATGCAGGATGGCGGTGCACATCAATTGTTCATCCGGGAAGGAAGTAAGGCTCCGGTTTTAGGAGAAGATGTAAAGCTTTCTGCTGCTGAGAAGAGCAGATTTGCGGTCTATTCAGAGGATTTTGCAGGCCAGGATACGCGCCTTTTTCTGACAGAAATGAATCGCGGAAAAAAATATGATAGTAATTCTAAACTCATGTTTTTCCACGAAGCATTTGGCTGGATCATGAATAATATCATTGTCATAAATCCGAATATTGGTATTTCCAATACTGAAGCATATTACAATGATGAATCCCTGGAAAATATTAGTAAGCTGATACAAACATTTGATACCGGTGTAACTGAAATAAAAACCCGTCGGATTACAGTTGATGAGATGAGTAAGATGATCCCTCCGGAGATCGTACATAGTATTTTTGCCCATTTAAAAAACCAGATGCAGATGACAAATCTTTCGAGTATCCAGATGACCTGGAGAGTTGAAGGCGGCTTTTTTAATATCCGCATACAGGGTAATACTGAACCGGAGATCACCACTCTCGTTTTAAAACATGGAAAATCGGCTTTTGATTTCAGCTTTGTGGAAGAATCGGATGGGACAAAGAGACTGTTTGATCTGATAGATATGCTTCTGACGGACCGGCCGGATACAGTGTTTGTTGTAGATGAACTGGAGCGCAGCCTGCATCCGAAACTAACAGAGCATTTTCTGAAATTGTTCATGGAGGCTCACGATGGAGCAAGAATGCAGCTGGTGTTTACGACGCATGAGGATACGATTATGGACCAGGTTCTCTTTCGCAGAGATGAGATTTGGTTTGTTGAGAGAGATGCGGATAATGCCAGCAAATTATATTCGTTGGATCGATTTAAGGAGAGATATGATAAGAAATTGAGTAAAGCTTATCTTGAGGGAAGATACGGTGCAATTCCTGTGTTTCGACAGTTCTCATTTCAGAAAGGGGAGTAAAAATGCCCGTACATTCTTACACAAATTGGAACAGCCGCCCTTCTGATCAGGAAGAGCAGATCGAGCCTTTTCGAAAATATATATTTATTTGCGAAGGAGCAAATACAGAGACATTCTATTTTAGAAGACTAATCGACTTAAGAAAACAGCTTGGCATACATCCGCTGATTGATATTCGACTTTGGGAAAAGACTGATGAAGACAGGGATCTCTCCTTCGCAAAGAACCTTGTCAGTTTTGCTGAGCGGCAGAAGGAGAATCCGGATAACGATTTTGACTCTGAGCGCGACAAAATGGTCATTGTATTTGATGGTGATATCTTTGAAGAGAAGGTGTTGGGATATGATGAGCTGATTGAACAGATAGAAAAGAATGATATAGCTGCGGTCACCAATCCTGGATTTGAATTGTTTCTGCTTCTTCACATAGACGGAAGTTACGAGCGGAATATCAAGGGACATGAGCTGGAGTTTCTTCGTATGGATGAAAAAGGCAGATATAGCTATGCATATAATATACTGCATGGAATTACGGGGATGAATGCAAAGAAAAATCCTGAGATAGGAAATCTTGCAGATACTATTAAGATAGCTATTATTCAAGAAGAGAAGATTAATCAGAACATCCATGATATAAAGGGAAAGGTTAGCAGTAATGTCGGAAAGATTATAAAAGATATCATAGATGAAACTCCCCATATTTGATTTGGAAAAGGTGTCTGTTTTCCAACGGCATGATAGTTTTGACTATTCTAAAGTTTGACTTTAGAATAGTCATTTTTTTATGAAAAAATTTTTTGAAACATAGCAAGAATCCTTTTCCAAAGTGGAAATTAGTGAAGGGAAAAATCTCTGCCCTTCACGAACCCTGACAACTACATACCAGTCAGCAGCAACGTTCTCTCTTCGTCCTTTCATCCGGCGATGTGCCACGACCCGCAAACCGGCGAGCGCAGGACCGATGACACTCCATCTGGCAGCGGAGCGGTAAACACGAGGAGAGGGATACTTCCGTCTACAGCGACGGCCGGGGTTGGAACTACCGGGGTATGACCATGAGATGCATCTGCCGATGCACAGGCTGCTGATTCCCGGCGGGGATTATCCACGCTTTTTCCAGGGATGCCGAGGGCAAATATGGAAGAAGACCATAGAAATATTGAACAGAGCCGCAAACAAAAAAGTGCGGCTCTGTTATACATACCTAAGGTATGGGAAATGGAGGAAAAGTTGAAGAAAGACTGGATCTATAAAAGAGGAGACATTTATCTTGCCAACCTGAACCCGATCCGCGGTTCCGAGCAGGGTGGAAGGCGGCCGGTCGTTGTGCTGCAGAACAATGTCGGGAACTTCTTCTCGACAACACTGATCGTCGCACCGCTCACGTCACAGATCGACAAGAAAAGGAACCAGCCGACACATGTCTATGTCGGCCAGGCAAAAGGGCTTGAGAAGCCTTCGGTTGTCCAGCTGGAGCATATCAGGACGATCGACAAGGTGCGGGTAGTCTGTTACATAGGAAAGCTTTCCAGGGACCAGATGAGAAAGGTGCAGGACGCCTGTTTTACGAGTCTGGGATATGAGATCCCTGAAGAAATGGAGGCACCGTGATGGCAGAAGAACTGAGAAAAGGGAAATGGAAAGGTGCGAGGGCATTTTCGCGGAGACTGGAAGACTGTTGCAAAGACCCCAGGTACAGGTTTTCTTATGAGGATGGATTTTATGGATTTGTACGAATGATTGGAAATGGATATATGGTGCGGATCACGCCCAGAGAATACTGCTATCCGGAAGGGAAGATCAGCGTCTCGCTCTGGTGCGATAATCACGTGATCAAGCAGTTCTCCGATGTAGCGGTAAGCCGGATCACGGATACGGCGGATGCACTTGAAAAAATGGTCTGCGATCCTATGACATGTATTGTGAGAAGGAGATCAAATGGATGGATATAAATACGGATGCTGCAACACAGGATATGGATGTCAGATTTGCCGCGCTTAAGCTGATCGAGCTTTTGTGTAAGGAAGGAAGTATTTCGGAGGAGGTGTGTCAGAGCGTTCTCCGTGAGCAGGGCGACATCGTTGATGGGGTTTCATTTGCATGATAAGCTGAGGACATCAAGGAGGTGATACAGGCATGTATATGACAAATATGCTCAACATGGACCGCGATGTCGCCATTTATGCCCGTGTTTCCACAGAACATGAAGAACAGCTCTCAGCGCTTGAAAATCAGAAGGAATGGTACAAGCCGATCCTCAGCATGCATCCTGAGTGGCATTTTAAACGAATGTATGTCGATGAAGGAATCACCGGGACATCTGCGAGAAAGAGACCGCAGTTCATGAAGATGATCAAAGACGCCCAAAAAGGCGAGTTTAATATGATCCTGACCAGAGAGGTCTCGCGTTTCGCCAGAAATACGGTCGATACGCTCCAATTTACCCGGGCGCTTAAGGCGAAGGGTGTGGAAGTTTATTTTATAAATGATAACATCCGCACATTTGATGGCGACGGAGAACTCCGGCTGACGATCATGGCGACGCTGGCTCAGGACGAGTCCAGAAAAACATCGATCCGTGTGAGAGCCGGCCAGAAGACGTCGATGGAAAAAGGCGTCCTGTACGGGACCGGCAGTGTCCTGGGGTATGACCGGGTTGGCAAGGACTTCGTGGTAAATGAAGAGCAGGCCCGGACAGTCAGGATGATCTTTGACATGTATCTTAGCGGGAAGGGAACAAAGCAGATCAAAAATGAACTTGAACGCCGCGGTCGTCTTACAGCTACCGGGAAGACGCACTGGCATGAAGCGACGATCCTTCGGGTGCTGCGCAACAGTTTATATTGCGGGATCATCACGTACCGCAAACAGTACGTCAAGGACTTTCTGGAACAAAAGAAATACAACAACTTCGGCGAGGTGGAGAAGATCTACACGCGCGGGCCGCACACGCCTCTGATCAGCGAGGAAGATTACCGGAAGGTTCAGAAGATAATCGATTCTCACGGCATTGAGGTGAAATCGAACCGCGGAATACCGCATCTGGAACGAAGAGGTGTCCGGCCCGGCATCAATGCATGGACAAGGCTGATTGAGTGCGGCGAATGCGGGCATCGGTTTAACCGCGCAAAATGGCACAAGGAAAATGATGGCACTATAAAGTATGGATATGTCTGTTACGCACAGAAACGAACCGGTTCGGCGGAGGCGAGAAAAAAGAAAGGACTTCCGCCTGTTGATACGTGTGAAGCGCAGACAGTGCCGGAGTGGAAGCTGCAGCTCATGATCAAGACAATTCTTAATTTCTCTGAAAGAGATAAGAAAAGGATTATCAATAAGGCGACGAAATTCCTGAGGAATCATTTTGAGGGCGGCAAGGAGACACCGCAGACAGATCAGAGAGAAATCGATGAGCTCACAACGGAAGTTGAGCGACTGAAGAAGCGAATCGCGAATCTGGTTGATATGCGGCTCGACGGAGAGATCTCGAGAGAGATTTTTGAGAGTAAGAAAAAGGAGGCATCCGATCGAATACTGATACTGGAGTCCAGGCTCAAGGAGCTCAGCCGCATCAGCCAGCCGGAGAAGGCGGAGAGAATTTCCTCCGAGGAGCTGATAAAGAATCTTCGTACACAGATGGAGCATCTGCTCAGCCGAAAATATGCGGAAGACGAAGACGTGCCGGATGAGATTATTGAGGCCTATGTCGCGAAGATCAAAGTCTACAAAGATCATATCGACTGGTACCTACGCATGAAGCCGGCGGATGTCACGGAACCCACCGAAGTCGATGGTGAGGTGATGGAGAGTTTCTCCCTTGAGAAGCAGGTCCCATATGCGGAAGACACCTTGGAGAGGGATGAGTCGACCTATACGAAAGTGTACACAAAGGTCTTTACCAAAGAGGATGCCAAGAAGTACCGTTACGCGGATTCGAGCAAGAACCGGGTGCTCAACTGGAAGGATTTGACGATGAATGTGTATGTCTGATAGGCGGTCGGAAAAGCAAAAACCACTGAAAATTTGCGCACTTGAAAAATGTATGAAAAGTCTGTATAATAAAAAAATAAACCTGAAAGACAATTAAATGGAGTAAACTTAACGGAAATGGTGGCTGTTGTGCCCGAATTGAGGCTTTAGTCCCCCACTTAGCGAAATGCCGTACAGGCTTCCATCAAGCAGGGCGATGTGAAATAAAATCCTCACTTTACAAACCGCTTCCGTAAAAGGGAGCTGCTAAGTAAGGGACGAAAT
>OCTX012238028.1_pt1 | contig 28068 bp, 28 predicted proteins | sample 1539691 | NCBI WGS metagenome assembly OCTX01 (sample SAMN02144231, study PRJEB22623) | gut metagenome | biome: sheep rumen | host: Ovis aries | place: New Zealand
CTATCTCGAGAATACTTTAAAGATAATTCCTCATCTTTAAAGAATAATTCTGCTTTAGCTATCCGTTCTCTCATGGTTTCGTCCGCCGTATCTTTCTCATCAGCTATACACATTTTTTCTTTGTACCACTGAATCTTTTCTGCTTGTATCTGTTCGTTTTCTTCCTCACGATTACATATATCAGAAAATTCTTTTTCAAAGTCTTTAAATCTCTCCACCTTATCACAAGCAACCAATCCAACATAGGTCTCTTTTAATGAACCAATTAAGCTCGATTGTCTTTCCACGAATTTGTTATGTTCCAATAGAAACAATAACCGTTCTCTCATTAACAAGAAACGCACATAATTTATCAAATATATAGTTGTTAATCGCTGCTGTCCATCCACTACATCAAAGAATTGTTTTTCTTTTTCATTTACAATAACTGATGAACCAATAAAATAATCATTTTTTGATTCACCACTTGAGCCACCCTTACGGTTATCATCATAATCTCTAAACAACTTTTTTATATGTTCTTCATCCCATCGATATGGCCTCTGGTATGCAGGAATGTTTATATATCGCTTTGTATCACTAACCACTACTCCCATACCAGTTTGACGATTAGATGGATTCTTACCTGTAAATATGTTAAAAAAATCAAAAACGCCAGCATCATTTAATACCATAAGGAACATCCTTTCATTTTATAGTTCTTTACATCATATATCTTTTAATTCATTCTAACTAGTCAATTTTAGCCCTAAAACATAATAAATTCTATTATTAATTCAACCGCAAATTACGGTTCTATTCTCTTAATGCATTTTTGTTTAGATTCGTCCTATAGCTTTTTATAGTAATCATCAATTAACCTGTTTGATATGCCTCGTATTCTACTAATATCAGAAGCCGTTAATGCTTCCCAAAGATTATGATTCAATGTAACTAAGCCATTCTTATCAATTGAAAAATACTTTACCAAGAAAGATCTTCCCAATGGATTGAACAGAATCAAGGCTTTTATTCTGTCATCAGATGGAATAGCATTTGCAAAAACGCTGTCACTTCTTTCAACGACCTGTTTTCGATACCTTCTCAGTTCAAAATAATCCTTATAAAACTGAATTATCTTGTCTATGGATACATTTCCATCACAATCCGCTTCGTTAAAGAACGCTAGAAGCGTTAATGGTATATACGAAGCCTGTATACGTGGCTTCTCTAGGTCGCTAAATAGCTGTTCCTTAACATCTTTGCCCGGTGATTTTAATAGTTCCTCATGAGTCTTTTTATACAAGTTAGCTCTTTGTGTAATATGAGACGGTGCCTTTGGATGAGTATATGTATCATTGTTATCACTAGTAATCTCAATCTGTGATTCATAAAAGAATTCAATAATATCATCAATCAACAAGTAGGGGATTTCATTCTTATTCAATAAATCCAATAGTTCATTTTCAGGTATAATTTTTCGATTCTTTATTTCATTTTTAATAATGCTTATTGCAGTTTTAGCATTCATATGCAGACTCCTTTACTGATAGTTTAGAGTTCTAGTTAAATACAATCTCATCTTTCTTAATGCTTTTGCTTCGATTTGTCTTATGCGCTCTCTTGTAACTGAAAGCTTTTCCCCTATTTCCTCTAGTGTTTTGCAGTTATTATCAATTAATCCATACCTCTGCACCAGCACGTTCTTTTCTCTTAATGTTAGTTTATCTAAAATATTCATAACATCATTGCTTTTAGCATCTTGTTCAACAATTTCAAATATGTCTAGATTGTCTGGAAGATATGATTCATAATCATCTTGAAAATCTTCAAAGTATAAGACCTCACTAGAACACGCTATTCTTAACCATTCCCTAGCTTCTTTTTCACTAATACCAAGTTCGCTTTCAATGATTTGAACTTTTTTCATTTCTTTGATTGTACAATTTTCAATTATTTTTAATATCTCTTCTAGATTTGAATATGCATGAACTGGAATTCGAATTAATGATCGATTATCAATTATATATCTATCAATTCTCTGCTTCATCCACAAAGATGCATAACTGGCAAAGTATGAGTTAGAATATGGATCATATGAATCTACTGCTGAAATTAAACCATCACAAGCGACTGAAAATATTTCCTCTAAAGGAACAGTCGTTGAGTCATCATAATTCATAGTAGCACGTAATGCCGCTCTTAAATGCATTTCAATCAATCGCTTTCTAGCATATTGATTTCCACTCTTCATTTGCTGAAAAAGCATATCCACTTCACCTTTTTGAGGTGGGATTGTATTCTTAATATGCTCAATCACTGGTTTCATTTGAGGATAATAATCCAAAAAGAAACTATACACCTTACCATAATCAATTTGTGAATAGTCTTGTATGTCCGTCTTTTCTTTACTATTATTCTTATCGCTATCCTTAATCAAGACACCTAGATCCTGCAACTTGCCACATACTCTATCAGTTTGAATAAAAGACAGAGAATTATCATCGCACAAATCAAAGATATCTTGTTCAGTTATATACCCTTGACTTTGATATTGCTTATAAAGAATATCAACGATCTCATTCTCTGTCTTCATTATTCTCACCTATATCAGTTTTTAGCTTTCTTGCACATCTCCAATATGCTTTCTATATCTATATCTTGATAGTATCTTTCATCAAAATCCTCAAGGAAATCGTACAACCTTAAAGGATAATCATCAGGGTTTGTGACGCCTTCCATTAGCTTTTCATAAAGAAGTTCTACACCACCCCTTACATAGCTTTCGTATAAAGCTTCATCTGATTCGTTTTTTATTCTTCTAAAAGCCTTTTCTATACGTTTTTCGAGGTCAGGCTCATTTTTAGTATCTAAAAGCATGATCGTAGCATAATTAAACCAAAGATCATCAGCGTTGTTGATCAACTGCTCCGGAAATATCTTGGTCGGTTTTATCTCATTGTCTTTATCCTGTTCAGCTTTTCTGCCATAAAGGAAGCCAACAATTGGAGCAAGCATATAAACTTCCCAATTCACTTTAAAGAATCTATTATTCTTATTATCAAAAGGTTTTGTTAAGTTGCTGACCATGCTTGCGTGTTTTCCAGTAAAAGCATATTCTTTGTCAAACATGATTCTCACCTCTAATTCAGTTTCGTTTCAAATTCATTCTGCTTATCAAATCTATAATTAACACCAATTTTATCAGACAAATACTTTTCTGCAATTTCTCCATCGGTGTCTTTGATAAATATGATAACCTGCTCGGCAATATTGGGAAGCGTTTCACAAACGGTCTGAATTCGTGCTTTATCAAAAGCGGACAGCGGAGCATCCATAACCAGAGGATATGCTTCGGTAGAGAGCATTTCATCATCCTTGTTATTTCTTGCCATTTTAATGACTCCGGCTATGAAAGCAAAGATTATAGAGATACTTTGAGCCGTCGATGTTTCTACGCCAATATTATAGTCATTGAAGTCATTAACGATCGTTTTAATATTATATTTTTCATCAATTTCCAAAGACATACCACCATTGTAGATCGTTGTAAAAATGTCATTAATACATTTTACAAGCTCAGAACGTATTCTTTTTTCCTCTTTTGCATAATCAGTTTGCAGAATATTGTAAATATATTCTGCATATGCCTTATAGAGCTCAATCTTACGGTTATTATCGTTCTTTAGCGATAGCTGTCTTCTTTCTGTTTCAAGGCGTTCTATATTCGTACTTAATCCGCCTATTTCTCTTGTGTTATTGATGAATTCAGAGTTTTTCTTGTTGTAATCATCACGATATGATTGATATTTTTGCTGGAACTGCCCAATGCTTTGAAGCTTTTGTAATTGAGATTCGATCTGTGCCTTTTCATCGGCGAGTTCACTATTGTTTTCCTGTCTCTCAGCTACATCTTGGAGTTGTCCTTCAACAATTTTATAAATGTTATTAGGAGATTCTGATTTGTGCTTGCAGGTATTGACATAAGAATTGATCATAGTACCTAATGACTGTGGCGGAATATAGTCAATCAGAGCCTTTAAATGCTGATAGTGTTCATCACCTTCAGTAAACTCGGTACCGCAAATACATACACCACGCTCAAATAAATACTCTATCGTTCTCTGGTGAATATCTGGAATGCCCTTATCTATCTTATCAGCATCTGAAAGGATCTCTAATGATTTAGATATAAGCGGTTTATAGAAATACGTTTTGAAATTCTTTTGTAAAGCATCTACCATTATTCCGGTAGAATTACCTATCATGCTGTCGTTACGGTGTATCTTTTCATCAATTACTTTCAATCGATCAGCAAGGCGTTCACTATCCTTGTTCTTCTCGATTATCTCCCAAAGTTCTTCCATTTTTTCTTTGATAGCCGGCATCATTTTTTCAAGTTCTGCGTTGCGAGCTTCAAGTCGTTCTTTCTTGTCCGTGTATTGCTTGATATCTCTGCTGTAAGCCGCAATCTTAGAGTCGCTTGAGGAATCATATTGAGAATTATAGCTTCCTATTACTGTCATCTTTCCGGCACGCTTCCCTTTTAGATGATCCATAGCTGTTGAGTATGTATCAAGTCCGAGAAGTCTTTTTACAGCATCAGCGAATTCATCGCTTTTTCCACGCTGTATCTCTTTACTCATATTTCCGATGCGTTCACCGTCAAAGAAAAAATACTTTGAAAGCTCTTGAGGAAGAATCTCCTTGATTTTTGAATCTTTGATACTGTCTTTTACAAATTCCTGCTGTCCGCTTCTGTCTTTATACCTAATAGTTAGTTTGGTAGGGCTTGGCTTTTTAAGCTTTCCTGAATTGTCAAGCTGATAGTCCTGCTCTCTGCTGATATTATAGTAAGTGCCTTTATGCTGAAGATTTAGGACGACCTTTACTGTTTTCAAAGCTCCTGGAGTCATATCTTGAAGAGTTGATTTACAAAGGACATAGGGATCAGCAAAATCCGTTGTTCCATATAAGCACCATGTAAATGCCTGTGCAAATGTGGTTTTACCTGAGCCGTTTTCACCCATAATAACAGTTACATTCTTATTGGGGTCTGTGGCAAATTCAACAGTCTGCGTTCCCTTGAACTGTCTAAAATCCGACAGAGTGATACTTGTTATAAGCATTGCACTTCCTCCTCTATCATTTTCTTTATAGCATTTACCATTTGAGCATCAGTTTTTTCTTCACTCTTAATATTCTTACTTTCTGCAATTATTATTTTTCTAATAAGGCTTGCAGCTTTTTTCTCATCGACCTTAATCTCATTTTCTTCATTCATAGTATCCAAGCTCCTCCTCAATTTCATATATTTCTTCATGAACATCATAGATATCTCTGATCTCATCAAGCCTTGTATTTGCCTCTACATAGTTGTCTGCAAGCCTCGCGAACTCAAAAGCCCTAGATAATTCATTTCTGACCAATCCCTTGCCCATATTGATCTCTTTTTCTGTAGAACCAATAGAGCTATTTAAATCTTTGGGCAACGTTATGAAATCATAGATAACTGCAAAATCTTTGCCTTCATACAATCTGAGGACTCTTCCTCTACGCTGTATGTATTCTTTGGGATTAGTTGTACTTGCCAGAATAAATGCCGTCCGTATGCTCGGAATGTTTACACCTTCATCAAGACACTTGATAGCAATTAAAGCCTGCAAAGATTCACCAGCGGCAAACTGTTCTTTTAAGATTTTTCTTTCTTCTATATCTTCTTTTGAAGTGTATTGCGATACTTTCATATCAAGCCGATTTCCTAAAAGATCAGTAACAACGTCTATTTGCCGTAGATCTTCGTCATCAACATCATACGTGTCTTTTGAGTAATCTTGTAAAGACGCTGCTCCACAATAGACAAGAATGTGATCATCGTGAATATAAGGTGTAATCTGTTCTCGAAGTGCCTCAATTTTGTTTTCTGCAGCAGCTACAAGCTGTGCACGCTTCAAACATAAGCGCTTGCCTGTTTCTGTTAAAGCAATAATACCGTGCTTGTCCTTCTTCATTTCATGTATTATTTTCTCTGTAAGCTGATAATACTTTTTCAATTCAGAATCAGTCAAATTAACTATTATAGGGTAGTATTTATATGGTGTTAGCTTATGTTCTTTTATTGCTCTTTCAAGATCATAAGTAATGCACTTTTCGCCAAAATACTCATATAGTTTGTTGGTTCCTTCCTCGTCATGATGACGTTCAAGAGTAGCTGAAAGCGCAAGGCGATACTGAAACCTTTCATTCATCAGCTTACTAAGATTACTTGCACCAAAATTATGAGCTTCATCCACTATGAAAAGAACATTTCCTTTGATTTTATTCATTTGTTCTTGGACAAAATCAGAAGAATAAGTGGCATTCGTACAAATAAAACAGAAGAATTCGTATCCCTTGACTTTAAGCTTTTGATTTCGGATCGCTTTCTCAAGACGCTTTTTCCAATCTTTTTGACTAGATGAACTATATCCGATTATAGGTTGCATATTAAACAATTCTATATCCTCAACCCACTGCTCAACTAAGTGCTGATAAGGACACACAATAATAACTCCAAGATTCCCCTTTAAATCCTGATTGAGTCTAGCAGCTGCACCTAATCCGGTGTATGTTTTACCGGTACCAGTTGCCATATCAAATATACCTCGATAGCCTTTATCAACCCAAGTCTCAATTGCTTCTTTTTGATAATCATGAAATGTAAAATCATGCGGTTTAGCTGCTCCAGGATAGACTACTGCATTAGATAACTCTTTTTCAATCTTTTTGTAATCCACCTTTTTTCGCATGTATTTGTTTATAATCTGCTCTTTGATTTCAGGAAAATCAACGATTTTTATATTTGGCTCACAATTATTCCATATGGCAACAAAAGCGTTTTCTTTTGTTTGAACACGCTCAGCCTCAAATTCATTTTTCCATGATCTAAAAACATCTATAGTTTCATAATTGATTTCTAAAGCAGTTTCTGATTCATTCATAGAACCTGAAAACGCAATAGTATTACCTTCAGAATCTCTTATCAGTCCTAGTTTCTCATGATACATTCCAATCTGAGCTACATTTTCAGTAAAAGCGATTTTAATATCAAGAAAACCGTCACTTATAAGATTTGAGAGTAGATTTAACTGCTCTTCTTCTTTATAATTCTTTGGATCTTTTAATCCATTGAATAATGATTCCCTAATTGTTTCCTCTCTCCGTTTATATCCTTTTCTGATTGCTTCAACGTCAGCCTCAGATAAATATGGTGATGTCACAATTCTGATTTTTCCATTATTGCACGCAAGTCCCTGTACACCTTCCACTATTCTTGCCAGAGCGGAAGAAGAAAAGAACCCAACGGCACGATCGTAAGCAACAGCCTCGTTTAAGGAAGGAATAAGGAAATCGTCCGCTATGCTATGTATTAAAGATCTATATTCTTGCTTAATATCTAGTTGTTTAAAGCTCACATCAACACCACCTAACTGTTATCGTGAATAAACTCCAATATTGACGATAGTTTTTCAAAATCATTATCATCATTAAAATAGCTCACGCTAAATCTTACTGTTCCAGCTGGAAATGTTCCAATAAATCTATGAGCATACGGAGCACAGTGCAAACCGCTTCTAAACGCTATACTATGCTCACTAAGAACTTGTCCGATCTCATCACTACTGTAATTATCAAACAAACAAGACACTACACCTACGGAATCTTTGGGAAGGATTATTTTTATATTATCAAAAGACCTTAGGACATTAATTAATTTAGCATGATTCTCCTTTTCCTTTGCGTAAATATTTGTGATGCCTGTTTCTTTTATCCATTTGAGTGATGCATTGAGTCCAGCAATCGCATACGAACTATGACTTCCCGCCTCATATTTGATTGGTATCTCATTTGGCATATCCTGATTTGCAGATTCTATTCCAGTTCCTCCGATTATTATTGGCGGCAGTTCCTGCGGAAATGAGGAAATAAACCCAGATATGCCGAGCGGACCATACAATGTCTTGTGACCTGCAAATACAACATAATCAAAAACGCTGCTGCTTAAATCGGTATCAATTAGACCTGCGGTTTGACACATATCTGCAACCGTTATAGCATTATACTTTTTTGCTTCCGTGAAAATGTATTTTATGGGTGCAACAGCTCCAATAACATTACTTGCATGACTAACAACAACGCAGTATGGTGTTTCTTTCTTAAACTGTGTAGATATCAAATCCATATCATATGTATAGTCTCCTTTATTAACGCTTAATTGAACGATATTAAATGCCCTTTTACTCTGAAGATGATGAAGTGTTCTGGTAACTGCATTATGTTCAAAAGGAGAAATATAAACATTTGCACCTTGAGGAATAGCTATTCCATTTAGGATAATATTCAACGCTTCTGTAGCAGTGTTTGTAAAGACCACTTTTTTATTACTACAATGAAAAAGATCAAGAAGTAACTCTCTGGTCTCATCAGCTACAAAGCTTGCTTTTGATGAAAGTTTATGCTGTCCTCTGCCAAGGCTCACGCCACAATTTCTCATAAACTCATCCATCATTGTGTAAACGCACTCCGGCTTAGGGAACGTGGTGGCAGCATTATCGAAATATGCTATTGCGTCCATATACAGTTTCACTTCCTAATCACATAGTTTAGACAAAATATCAAGAAGAACCTGGCGCTTTTCCTGTTCCGTTACAGACTGTCCTATATCCTCAATAGCACCGGAAATATCTTGATAAAGAAGATCAGCCCATTTACTATACTCAACCTTTTCAAAGCTACGAACTTTTTCCGTGCCGTCCCCATTCTTAAATACAATAGAATAGGACTCACTTCCTGGAGTTTGGATGTCATGATTCTCTTTATCGTAATCCTCTATAGTGGATATAAAAGACCGAAGTTTTTCTTTAAACGAATTAGCGAGACTGTTATTCCAGTCATCAAGGCGCAATCCTACCAATGCTTTTCCTATTCTTTCTGCAAAAGCATTCTCATCATTACCAACAGATGAAATCAGAGACAAAACCTTGTTCTCATTGTTAGTAAAGAGATGTTGAATTGTAGTATCGTTAAGCGAATGATACCATTCACTCAATCCCGATTTCAAGGATGCGTTTTTCGTACACTTGAATTCTGTTTTCAATGTACTAACAACATAATCGAGCAATGCATTTTTTGCTTTGTCATATTCAGCTTTGCAATTCTCTATTGCATCTGATAGAACTTGTGATGCTTCGTTTTGCTTAAAAGCATTAGGTATAGTTTCTAACAAGAATTGTCTTGAATTGGTTGTTTGCTGTTTTAAAGATTCGATAAAGGCTAATCTTTCTTTTCTTATTTTTTTACCTTCAGCATAGTTAATGGTCATCTCACGTGAACATTTGGGCAAAGACAAATACCATCTGTTCATAGCATTAGCTATATAAGTGAAGCTATTGAAGCTCTTATCTGAATCAAAGATGTACTCATTAAACATTTTTGAAAGAGCAGCTAAATACTGTGACTTATCTTCATCCCAGTTTTCCATAACTACAGAATAGTTTTCCGGTTTTTCATTTATGCTGTTTAGTGCATCTGAATTGATCTTGATCTCGTTACCATTGCATTTAAACACTAAGTCTTTTTTCATTTTACTCAAAACAACAGCAATAAAGATTGGAATAGATCCAAGTTTCATTCCTATTCCCGTTCTTGCGCTGGTTAGAGTTTTGTACAACTCAGCGAAGCTTTTTTCACCATCAATAACAGTGCTGCTAAAGAAGCCTGAAATAACATCAAGAATATAAGCTATACTTTCATCTTCAGGTTCAAGGGTTATATCATAGTGATCGCCATCTTTTATCAATATACCCGTTCTTATCAATGTACTTCTCATAAACGAAACATCTTGTCCCGTTCCAGTGAGACCAAGTGTTCCATCTGATGCATCATTCTCAAGTATCGCTGTTGTTAGTTTTGTCCTGCTAGTGACCGCTACTCCTGTAAGTCTATCACGATTTAATGGCTCGTTGTTTACTATTGGTGTATGTGGAAAGACAATATCACAAATGCGTGAAAGCAGCTCTGATAATTGCGCTTTCCTCATGATCCTTTGTGCTATTCCCCTCTGATAATACGCCGCATTGTTTAATTCCGGACGCAGATAATCTGAAATGAAATCCGAAACAACAGCCTGATGATCATCAATAAATAAAGCATATTCACTTTTAAGAATCTCTTCCTCAGCAGAGCATTCTTCCATCAATCTCCTTGCAGCAATAAGAGTATAAACAGATGATATAATATTCTTATAGATTTTAGGGAAAATGAAAACCGCTCTTTCCTCTTCACAATCACCCGCATGCGAATAATCAATATTATAAAAGGCATCTGCGTTTTCAAAGAAAATAGCATAGATAGTTCCACTAGAACCAGCTGAAATATCAAAGCTATTAAGTGCTAAAAAATGATCATAGCTTATAAATCTTAAATCGAAATACCTAATCAAGCATTTCTCATTATTGTGACGTATAGGATAAAGATAGTTACTATTTGCACATTGATTTAATATATCTTCATCAAAATACTCATTGCGCAATCTGTTTACATAGTTTTCTATCTCCAAAGAAACATCTACACCACTTGTTTCTTTCAACCGAAGGAAACCATTACTGCTGTTAATATAAACAACATACTGATCCGATACCAAGCTCTCGATCTTGCTGGTGATTTCAGCCTTTTCATATACGGCATCAAAAGTGTTGCATATCATATCAACAGTTGGTGGAAAAGATCTAAAATCCTGCACAAAATACATCACTGCAAGAGTTTTGATAATTTTGCATGCAAGCTCGTCACCACTTACATTCTTCAACACTTTTGCAGACAGAATATAAGTCTTATGTATCTCTGATGTGCTTACCTCTTTATTTAACTCTTTCTCAAAATAATCGTATATATAATCTGGAGTTACAATAGTAAAATCGTCAGTTGTGCTTTTGCGAACAAACTCTCTAAGGGTATTTTTCTGATTTGCAGTAAGATAGGTAAATAGTGTTCGTTCATTTTGAGCTATCTTCTCTGACAATCTAGGCAGAGCAAATGTTGTCACTGGATGCAAAGGATAGCAATCATCCGTAACAAGTTCATTCTGTTCCGTTCTAATTCCCAGTTGAGGACAAACTACACTCTTTAGCTCATCAAATACTGCTTTGTTATCGGAATAGTATTCATCCCACTCATCTTTTTTATTTATCGCATTTGCAATTATCTCATACATCTGGTCAAACTCGTTGGTCAGATTAATATGCTCAAATCTACCTGATATTCCTCTCCAACCATCGACCTTATCTTTGGGAAGATTCATATCGATATAATTTGAAATGTCTTTATGACAAATAAGCATTAAATGCATCTGTTGCGAGGATTCTCTATTGCATTTTTCAGCCATGCTCTGCAAAAACTTAGTGTCGCTCTCTGACGCAGTTGCTATACTCGACTCAAGATATTTACCGAATTCATCATAGACTATATATATCCCGCTAAAACCCTTTTCTTTTAGTGCCGTATTTGTTTTATCAAATACATCAACAACATCAAATCCCACGAACGGATTAAACACTCCGCCAGATGTTAGAGCCGGATAGCAATCATCAAATACCCTATATGCTTCAACGCTATTATTAATCAACTCATTAACAAAGGATTCTACACTAACGTCTATTGCCTTGCTAAAAGCTTTATATGTTTCAGGATAATCGTTTTTCCAACGTTCGATTGTATTAACAGCTGCACGAAAATGAGTCTCCGGCATTATATCTTCTAGCTCATACAAGCGCAAAGCTTGCTGTAAAGCATTTAAAAATGACTGCGTCAAATTGCTGCTGTTTCCGTTTATAATAATGGGTAGAATACGTTTCTTGCTGGAAATATAATTACTGATGATCTTATACGCATTCTCATCTTTTTTCTTTATCTTTTCCAGCAGTGTTGCAAACTGCTTCTTATCCTTATTAAACAAGATAGAAAGCGCTACAAGAACGATATGAGATTTTCCTCTTCCATAAGCTCCTGTTAATATCTTTGCTCTTTCTAACTTTTCTGGTTCTGTATTTGATATGATGCTTAAAATGATATCAATGGCTGTAGTTGTTGGAATGAAACCATTAATCTTGTTTATATCATTAAAATCATACTCAATATTTACCGAGGACTGAAACCCCTTTGAAACTCCTATATAATCCTTTAACATATACTAGCTCCTGCCTATGCATTTAAATCATTGTAGTATTTTTCAACGCAATCGTAAAAATCCATATCAGTAAGAATCCTTACAACATCAAGTCCCGCTGTTCTTATAACTTTCACATATCCTAAACTATCTAGCTCATATAGGATGTTCATCATAGTTATAGTATCAAGACAGAATGTTTTGCCTAAACCTTTTTTCTCCGACAGTATTGATGAAAACTTTATTTCTTTTTTGCCCTCTGAATTCTTAAGTATTATAGCCAGCGCTATAAGAACCGGTATGCTTTCAGTCTTAGGATTAACCTTACGATATACTTTATTCTTACTTGATCCAGATACTGTATCTATCAATCCAAGTTCTGAAAGCGGACATTCCATATTGTCTTCCGGATCAAATCTATCTGCATTCGACTTAGAGCGATTAACATAAGTGCCCATAATGCATCTAAAGTCTTCATTAACTGCCCTTTCAGTCGGCATTTTTTCCGAATCGATCATTTTAACATACTTTCTAATACAGCTATAAAAATCTTCCTCTGTAAACTCCGTCTGATCAAACTCATTAAAAAACACATACCAAGCAGTAGCATCATTTTCATTACTAGATATCATATAATGAACCAGCCAAAGAGAACCTATTTCTTCAAAGAAAGGATCATTATTATATATTATCCGACCTAATCGAGTTAATGTTTGATTCCTGCGTCCGGAATTCGGTTCAGATGTTAATCCGGCAGCCTGTAACCAATATCTAAGTGATTTGACCATGTTTGAGCCTATTCCCATAACATCCATGGGATTGCCCACCTCGCCCAAAAACACACCTGGGTCTCTCGAAACATTAGTTAAACCTTTATTAAGCCAGCCTTTCCTTATATGAAAAGTTTCATGCGCTCTAAATTTCATTATAATCTATCCTTTTTCTTTCGTTTTCAAATACTTATCCATAAGACATCCGCCATCAAGATACTTGGCAGTAACACACATCTTGCAACGTTTACACTTATTGCTGTCAATCGAGTATACACCCCCGGTAATAGAAATTGCACCAAATCTACATAACGACTCACATTTTAAGCACTTACGGCAAGCATTGAATTTTCTAACTTGATAACCTACCATGCGTTGTAAATCATCATGACTAGCGACATTCATGGTTTTGACCTTTACTGAATGCTCGTAATCCTCTTGATTAAACGGTTGTACGGAAAGAATTGGTGTATTAGTCCTTATATCTAATACTATGACTTCGTTAACAAGCTTTCTTCCCAATTCTTTAGAAACCTTCCCAAATGGAGTAAGCATCCCTAAAAACTCATCATCCATAGGTCTATTAAGCTTATAGATTTTCGCATGATCCTCGGCGGTACAATTGGTATATTTGATCTTCACATCCTCCGCCGCTTTCACACCATTTCCGCCCTGCCTTGCTTTCCACTTGCCAGTGTCAACATAAACCTCCGGATCTGGTTTTCCTATTCTTTTTGCGAAATCTATCAGGAAATCATGCCATTTCTTATATTGATCTGGCATATATATCGATGACAGGAACTGTGCCCTTGTGTTATTATTAGGGCAACACCAACATCCAACCCTGTCATATCCAAGACGATATGCATCATTAAAGTCAATTTGTTCGCCTAGAATATAAAGCCATATATCAATATCTAACCAATAGAAAATAGGCGAAGCAACTTTTTGCTTCTGAATCTTTACAGACTCAGCATTATCCTCTACCCTATTATATTTACTTCTACTTACTGACTCACATTTTCTTATTCCATAAAAGGTCAGTATATTAATATCCCTATAATAGCGATTAAGAACTCTAGTAATCGGTCCTGTCTTGAACATAGAACAGCACCAACGCATCATTCGAGCCGGTGGACCAATGTCTTCACATACATCATAAAAGTTTTGTTCCCGATTGATAGCCACTCTGAAAATAGACAACGGATTATCTGCCCTAAATCGCTTTGCATACTCTATGGTTAACGGAAACTCCAATGTAGTATTGCCAAATATATGCACCAGTTTAGGTTCAGCCAAGGCTTTCACTGCAAGATCTGCTGTTACAGTGGAATCCTTTCCTCCTGAGAATGACAATACAATATGCTCAATCGGATACGACTGTGCTTCTTTCTTAATAAAACTATGAGCTTCATCAATTATCTCGCTTAGATGTATATTGTTCGCATCAACAAACCGCGCTATTATCTCATTGAACGTATCATATGAATTGACATCTTTGTATTTTTCAAGTTGTTCAATTATGTACTCTGGAGAAAACTTCTGATAATAGCTTGTTGTTATTTCTATAGATTTTCCATCAATATAATATCTATTGTTATTTGCCCATACGGATTTGTCTTTGTATTCCATAGGTTTATCCAAAAGGATCTCAACTAAGAGCCTCTCCTCTGGAAATACAGGCCTCAAATCTTTTGCTAGATATTTAGCACTATTACCACACCTATGACATGTATGATTATTAGAACTGTCCTTAATAATAACCGGTGTTTTACAGTGTTCGCACCAAAACACTCTAACAGGTATTACAGGAACAGTTTCTTTACCACACAATTCACATTTATTCTCAGAGGTTTCGTGTTTACAACTCTCACACCACATACCTTATCTCCTATTAATTTTATCTTATTATTATAGCACATTTCTACAAAAATATCAAGAACATAATAACATTTTTTTACACTTTTTATGATAAATTATTAAGTCTCTAATGTAATCATATAGTATTAAACCCATGTAATGCACATATGAGTGTTCTCAAGTTTGTTGTAAGCCAATGGAACGATGACTAACAAAAACACCTATACCTTTGCTTTTTAGCTTTATTCCATATCAATCGTCTTCTTCAAGTATTCTCCTGCGCACTTCAACGAGTTGGCTTTTATGACCGCTCATTTCGCAGCCTTTCTCATAGCCCCTTTCAAATCCGTCGAAGTAGCCGTATTTGAAGCCTTTTACAAACTCCTCGTCATCATTTGATGGCTCCGGCATTGGTTCGGGAAAGTCGAACACACCTGTTTCGTAGCCCACATCAAAACCCTGGTCAAACCCGATATCAAAGCCCTCATCTTCGCCGTCGTGATACTTGTTGAGAGCCTCATCTTTGGCGAGGTCGCTGTCTGTATAGTCATCGTAACCATCGTCAAAGTCATCGAGGTCGTTGTCAAAGCCGAGGTCGAAATCGTCCTGATTTTCTTCCTTTGTGACCTGATTATACAGCCAGAATTCATCGAGCATATCCATAAAGTCGTCAAGGCCATCCCGTTTGCGTGCGCTCATAGAATCACCTCCCGGATCAGACAAAACACTTCTCTTTTTAACATTTTACCACACATTTTTCCATTTGTCAGCCGTTTTATTGGACTAACAAGGGAAAATTTACCTATCATCACGCCCACAGGCTTTCAAAGACAAATGTCAGGCGAATGATGTCCTGCACATCTGTTTTGTTTATGCTAAAGCTCTTTGTGTTTTCCTCAAACAACTGCAGCAGGGACCTGTCTGACCTGACGACCGCAAGCGAGAAAGCCACATCAAGCGAGATCGTCACCTCGCCGCTGTCCTCGTCAACATCGACTTCAAAGCCTGTTGCGTCGGACTGGTCTGCCAGTCTGTCAAGTGCTGCACACTCGTTTTCAAGCAGTGCGATCTTGCAGGCATCTGGTTCAAACGCACAGTTCTTCTCATCTTTCATCCTCTCCAGAACCATCATCAGAACATCAAAACATTTTACTTTACTCATCAATCATTACCTCCATTCATTGTAAACAACATTCCATCAAAACCAAAAACCAGCTCGACCTTCCCGTCCGTTCGGTCGGAAATGTCTATTGAATAAACACTGTGGGCAAACATCCGCAGACCTGTCAGGTCGCTCAGATTTATGCTTCTACCTACAACACTTACCGAAGCCAATTTCTCCGTAGAAGCCATCATTCAAGTTGTATGAAACTGTTACGTCCTCTCCTTTCATAGTCAGCATTATCATTTTGCAGAACGCAAGCACAAACAGCTGCTTGCGTGTGTTCTGGAACAGCGGAACGCCGTTAAGAGCTTCGAGTTCATGACCGACCTGTTCCAGCAAGATATCAAGCGGGTCAGGTATCACCTCCTTTCCATTTGTTTCGTACTCACGGCACTGCTCCTGAGCACACTTCAGCAGAACCTCAGCGTCCTGCAGCACAACTTTTGCTTTTGCCATTCAAATCGCTCCTTTCAAATTTGTTTTCGGGTTTAAACTTCTTACTCCCAACCGTACACACAGGACATTCCCTACCATAAAGGCGAACCAGACACACAAATCCGTTTCGGCTGCGCGAAATCGCACACGAAAGAACTCACAGCGGCGTGTCTTCTACTAACAACTGCATGTGGTTAGACAAGTTTTGCTGTAAGCAGTCAGACAGCAGAGCACTAACAAAAAAGCAGAAATAAAAAGTCCTGCTATAATAAACGTAAAGGTACTAGACAGCTGCTCGCCGTTTGTCTATAACTGTGAGTGGTCAAACAAAAAAACAGCCCTCGTTTCCGAAGACTGTTTTGTGAAAAAAAATTGAAAGCTCTTGTTATATATCGGTTTGAATTAGACAAAACTAGCATTTTCTATGAGCCTAATGTATCCCTCAAATAATCCAAGTCATCCTCTGATACTGTGAGTTCGATCTCGCTTGCTCTTTTCTTCAGCTTTTCCATTAAAGATCTCATTTCTTTGGAGTTGTCCGCTATGGACTCGTTGGTTAATTATACCACTGGGTCCATAGCAGATCCAAGTTGATGCCCAGTCCCTTTAGTCATAGGTAACCGCCATAATCCGATCAAATATGTGTTTATTTAGTTGAGTCGGGAGTGTAATGTCGTAGCCGGCAAGACCAGCAAAACTCAGCGTGGCGAGCGGGTGAAGCTGCAACGCCTTTGCTATCTTTATAAGCATGTCTATTGATGGCCTCGCTTTGTCGTTTATGTATTTGCTAATCATCTCGGTGCTGACCCTGACAGCCTCTGCTAATGCCTCATTAGTAAAGCCCTTGCCTTCGCCGTGATCCTCCATCAAATAGCGCAGAGTCTCACCAAATGTCGGTGCAGTCACATATTTGTTATCAACATTAGTTTTCATGATTTCCTCCTTTTTAATATGCAGCAAAACAGCCTACCAGATGCTATTTTGCTATTTTGTTTTCTGGATCCCGAGACCTGGTAACAATCAAGTGCACGTTGATTTATCTCTCTGTGCAAGATTATAACACGGTTTATTCGTCTAGACTAGTCACTAGTATGTCCTACCAAAAGCAACGCATTTACGGCTTTTTGCACTTCCATTTTATTGCAAAGCTATTGTTTTCGCACCTCAATGCGGACATAGCATGTCCCAAAAGCACTAATATTTTAGGTAAAGTTTATATTAATTTGTTTGACGGTTTAGCTTTTGTCTGCTTGAGAACAAAAATATAAGGGGAACCATAACTTCGGTGCCCCCGCACGAAGAAAAGAAACTAAACCAAATAGGACGAACAAAGCCAGTACTTAAATTATAGCAAGTACTGGCTTATTATTTAGATAATTGACTACATTCGTAAGCCGTGTTATAATATTCTTAACAAGTACTCTAAAACATAAAAAGGGAGGTAAAGATAATGGAAATAAGCGATATTCGTATTGGTCAAAATATAAAAGCACTGCGAAAAGCCTATGGAGAAACTCAAAAGGAGCTTGCAAAAGTGCTTGGGTCTGATGACCATCAATATATCTATAACTTTGAAAAAGGTAAAAACCAAGTAGATGATGAAACAAAAGTAAAACTCATGAAACACTTTGATGTTACTCTCGAAGAATTAATGTTTTGCGATTTTTCGAATTGCAGGGAAATAGTGCTTGATGATTACATCAATAATCTATCGTTAAGAAAGCTACTTCCTATATTTGCACCTGAAGATGCACTTAAAAACAACGATTTCAAAACAGCATATGAACTTCATAAAGTCTTGTACGATTTGTGTGATAAAATGCCAATTGGGCTTGATTCATTACATAATCTATCCGAATTACCAGTCGATTTAACTAATATATTTACAATCAACCAATCAAGCAACTATAATGATATTCTTCAAGGATATTTTAAAGCATATACCCATACATCTATCGCAGCAGAGACATCTGCAAATTGCATTGCCCTATTTTATCTTATGAAAACATATGAAAAACTAATAAATCTATTATCAAACGGAACCGCATTTACAAACCTACTGTGTTCCGAGCTTGAAGACATTATTTCAATTATAGACGAAACTGCATTAACAAACATGTTAACAACATATATCAAAGAACAAAATCTTGATTATTCGTTTGAGGAATTACAAACTATTTCTATCGATTCTCTTCAAGAACGTTTTAATATGCTGAATAGTGAATCCACCGCAGATACAATCAATAAGATGATGGTAACATTAAAACAGTCCAGTTTATTTTCCAATTTAGCTGACTACTATGATGCTCTTTCATTATTCTTTACAGATGGTATCCTTAGTCAAAGAGGTTATGATCAAATGGAAAAACTAAAATCCTATAACAACAAATATGCAGAACACTATCTGCTTGCAAATCCAAATCCTAACAAATAGTTTGTCAAGCAACAAATTGTTGCTCGACAACTAACGAAGCAAATGCTATACTAAACTTAAAGGAATTCCTTTTCGTGTAGTATAGCATTTTTATTTTGTACAAATTAGCAAGAAGTGAATCGGACGATGATGTTAAAAGGAGGGTTTAAATGAACAGAACAGAAAGGACAAACGAGATCAAATCCCAGATCAGCGCATTTTCCAAAGAGACATACACCAAGTCAGAATATCTGCCTGAGCTTTTAAAGCTGCAGAAAGAAATCGTAGATCTTACATTCAATTCTGAGCACGCAGAAAAAGGCAATCTGCGGTTGTGGGATGTAGTTAAGCATATGCAGGAGCTAAACGCAGAACGCAGCGGAGCTGCAGACACCCTGCTTGAAAAGTTTATCCAAAGCAGCAAAACTGTTAGCAATATGATCGCAGCCGAAATCTCAGGGAACATTGGTGAGCAGAAGGTGTTTCGTGCATTAGAAAACATTGAATGTCAAAACGGAGTTCTTCGCAATGTTGAGCTTGAATATGACGGACGGAGAACAGAGATCGATGCTATTGTATTCACCAGCAAAGCAATCTTTATAATTGAAATAAAAAACAGCAAGAAGGACATCTTTATTGATGAGCGAGGCGATTTCTATAGGATAGGCAACAATATGCACTATGACGGCAACATCGCAAAGAAGATGGACGAGCGTGAAGACCTGTTGAGAATAGCTCTGGAAAGAGCTGGTGTGGAATATCCAAAGATATTCAAGATCGTAACGTTCACCAATCCACATATTGATGTTGAATGTAAGTATCACTACATAAAGCCTTGCGGATACAACTATCTTCCGACATTCATTGAAAAGTTCACGAGCAACCAGTACTATTCGTATGAGAGCCTGTGCACAATGATGGCGGCTGTTAATGATATGAAGTGCCCTGATGCTTATCAGATGCCTGTTGATATGGAAGAATACAAGTCCAACTATGCTGAGCTGGTAGCAGCCTTAGAAACTGCCGAAGAGTCGGAGACCGAAGTAACAAACACCGATGAAACCGCATCTCCCGCACCTGTTGATAAACAATCAAAAGGCGTAGGCAAAATCATTCTAAACATAGTTGGTAAAGGTGTTTCAGCAGCAAGTATCGCGTTCACATTATTCAGCCTTGCCAACTTCAGCATCGGTAAGATAAAGAAATAGCCTTGTTTGTCGGAATCCATTTTTATAAAGAATGATCAAGGTATGTTACAGTATAATCAAAGCAAGAGCAACACCGTTAACACAAATAAAACCGTAATCAATGAAAGGAGAAATACATATGCCAGTTATTCAAGAAACATTCTTTATTCCAGATGATATTATGACAAAGATACTTACCGGTGAGTATATCAGAACTGGTGGAATCATTCGATTTGCAACAGGACCTAACAAAGGAAGAATTGTTAAACACTTAGATCCTATTGAATTAAAAGAGATTGAGAAAACTAAAAGCATATGGGGCAAGGTCGTCCAGTTTGCAAAAACAAATAAAAAGCCTCTTATAGTTGGGAGTATTATCGTAGGGGCAGTTGCTGGAACATTTTTATATGTTAAGTTTAAAAAGGGCGAAGCAGAAGAAGTTAAGACTTTTAGGATACAGTTGAAAGCATATATAGACGAAATAAGAATTGGGAAACTCCAGCTGACAAGTATTGAAAACCTTCTAACTGCTATAAATGAATTGAAAAAGCTCAAATTGTTAAGTGATATCAAAATTGAGTTATCAGCAGAAGATCTTGATATTCTTGTAAATCGAATATACAGCTTTACACTACAATTTGCCAAGATTAATAATTATAATATTTGTGATGGGGATCTTCCTAGATGTAATGATTCGCTAGAGGATCTACATAATCAGCTTACAATTCAAAAGCGTATCTTTGAATTTGCTGCGTAAGCGTTTATAGCATTTGGTTTTACTTATATTCTTCATGCAAGAATAACATCACAAGTAATCTGACAATGCAATAAATCCAAGGAGAAGAAAACATGACTATTACAAACGAAGAAAAACACTTACTAGCCAAACTTGCAAGCGGCGAACTCGACGGATTGGTGGGCGAAGAAACACCCTGCGCCGAGTATAAAGGAACATTCCACGGACAGTTTATCAAAGACGGAGAACCTTTCTACTACATTCAAAGTGAGTGGCCACGATTTAGCAATGGTAAGGAAAACATGCTGATACCAAGCAAACGCACTGAGGAATGCTTCATCACTGACGAAGAGAAACTGAGTTTTCTCCAGAAATATGGTTGGCTTATGAATGACAAAGATGTGCGAAAATACAGTGCAAAATTCAAGCCAAGCAAAAAACACGAATAATACAAATACAGGAGGAATCGAAGTATGTACGACAATGAATATGCACAGTGCCCTGGTTGCGGTAAAGCGGCGCATGGCAAAGATGAGATTGAGGTCAATTTCGGATACAGAACTGTAGGAGAGGACAAAGAAATACCTCATTCATGGTGTCGCGAGTGTAGGAATAAGAATGAAATAACTAAGTCAGAGAGTCATTAGAAGGTGATGGCAAAAATGTTGGAGATATTCAAAACAGACAGGCTAATAGCTTCAATTACCGGAGTCGGAGTGCCGGCGTTTATGATTGGTTATACTATTAGCAAAACGGGAATAACAGGAGAATATAAATTGAGTATGGCGCTTTATAAAATCGGATTCGGCGGTGTTGCTACTGGAATATTCGTGCTTTTGGTTGTAGAAATCGTTGTTTACTGTCTTGTCAGCGGTATCATAGAACAGGTTTACATCCGAAGGATACATAAGCTTGTTGACGAAGGCGTTTCCAACGATATAATTGCCGCTACTCTTAAATTGCAGAACATATCAAAATTTTTAAAATTAACATTGATAGCGGAAATGGTAGAGTACTCAACTGATAATTGGTGGTAATATAGTGCATAGGCACAATATAAGGAGCATTTTGTTTCTTTCGATGTAGCTGCAGCTCCTGGACAGAGATCTCTTATCTTCGCCTTTGGGAAATGCTTGCACTAAAGCATATTAATTTCACCAGAACTAGAGAGCTTTCATGCTAAAGCATACAACAAAAAACAAGGACTCACAAAAGTCCTTGTTTTTCAAATTTATTATTTTCAAAACCAATTATTTGATTTTTGATTGGTATCTGCGCGGTATCCTGTATGCTTCTTTCCATTTTGCCAGTTTGTCGTTCCATTTTTCTAGGCTTTCCCCGGGATGACACGCAATCAAATCCTCAACCCTTTTATATTTACGTGGTAGCGGATACTGATACGCACGTGTCAGAAATCTCTTAATTTTATCGGTCTTATTATATAGTACCTTTGCCATCGCCAGCAAAGTCTCGACCTGATAATTATTATACTTAGGGTTGAGATATCTCCTAACTGTGCGAACATCGAGGTGCGCCTCATTAGCAAGTCTTAACTGCGAGTAGTGTTTTTTGTCCATACGTTTTTTCAGTTTTTTTGCAAACTTTCCCATAATTATTATCTCCAATCATGTAAAATAATTGAAGATCCTTTTAAAAAGAGAGCGCAAGATAATAACGCACAAAAGGCATTCTTTTGTGCGGACTCCTTGCTCTCTCCTAGCCATTATTATATGACCTGATTCTGCGCTTAAATCCTCATCGCCGTTAAAGGCGTCATCATTTTACATGATTGGAGATAATGCATTGATAAACGCATACTCCAACCCACTATTTTCAATAAGGGGCATCGCCCCATCATTCAAGCACGGCCGGGTGTTAGCCCCTTGGCTTTCGGCGGGAGATTAATTCTCACCGCAAAATACTAAATTGACCGCCGCTTAAGCGGCGGAGAACACAAATCGTGATTATAATAATCACTCAAAGCTCAATACATTATTAATCATACCTAACCGTGTCGATTATTAGCAAATCTTTTTTAATAGCAACAAAAAGTTGTTTTATCCATTATGTGTTCATAAGCAAATTACTTGCTTATCTTATCCCTGTACATCAGATCCTAAGTTAGTCCCCTCTATACCAACATGATTGTATTAATCTGATATACATCTGCAAAACCCTCAAAAGGATCGAGCGAAGATATTATAATTAATCTTCAGTTATATTATACTTATTTCTAATATTTTTTCAAGCTGTTTTGAGACGTCAATTTTCACAAATTTTCAAGCAAAAATTCGTCGCTTAACAATATTTTGTGCGGTCCTTATAAAAGATGTGCTCGATCAAAGGCATGTAGGTATTATGCAAAATGACCGGACATATCGTTGCCTAAAATTAGGCACATTTTTTCATCAGATTAATCACAAAGAATTCTCTTATATACCGCGATTGGATAAAGCGTTTTATCGGACTAAAAAAGACTGCTTTGCAGTCTTTTTTTATTGAAACCACTTCCCTTTGTTTTAGCCTTCAAAGCACTTCCCTGCCGTAAAAATCAATCACCCTTCACTGGAGATGAAGGGTGATGATTCTGGAGATTAATTAAAGGAGGACCCTGTATTAAGGATACCATATGTGTAAATAAGTTGAGTTTGTGCTGTTATCTTTTGTTCTGCTCTTATTATATCACAAATCAGATTTCTCTGTTTTTTCTATAATAGTTTTTTCCTTAAACCATACAATTCATAATGACCGTTATCATCATTTCCTTTTCATCGGGATTTGATTCGGCGATCATTATCGTCAGTGCAGCAAGCGTCTGGTCGGCGATAGCCTTTTCGGTCTTTGCTTCATCGTGGAACAGTGCGCCGTTCATATCAAGAAAGTACAAGAACATCGCCGCAGCAATACGTTTGTTGCCGTCTGAGAATGAGTGGTTCTTTGTGACAAAGTACAGCAGATTCGCTGCCTTTTCTTCGAGCGAGGGATATATCTCCACACCGCCGAACTCCTGATAGATATTCGCTATGCTGCCCTTGAATGAGTCGTCCTTTTCGTTGCCGAACAGGTCGCTTTCAGCTGCAAACTTCATCTCGTTTATCACCGCACGGCATTCGTCGTAAGTCAGCACATAAGTTGCCTTGCTGCCTTTGGGTTTGCTCATCGTCTGGTGGTCGTATTCATCGAGCATATCCAGAACGGAGTTGTATTTCTCAATGACCGATAGCACCTGCTTTGCGTCAAATTGGTTTCCTTTTTGTTTTATAGTATTCATTGTCGATCACCACTTTTATTTTATCACAACACGATTTGACTGTCAATCAGGATAGCTTCTTTTGTATTTACCCATTTCTTATTATATCACAAATCAGAATTAGATGCTTTTTCTATAATAGTTTTTGCACTTTTGGGGCATTTTATTTTTCTATCTGCTCATCGTTCAAAGCACAATAGATCTTTTTCATCTCGCGATATTCCGCCAGCGAGGTCTTTATACCGTTCTTTTTCATAATGAACAGGTCGTGCTCTTTTTCCTCATTGGTTCTGTTATCGTTAAAACCGAACTCACGCTCGAATTCTTCAAAAGATTCAAGCTGCTCTTTCTGCTGTTCGGGCGGAAGCGATTCGAACTGTTCTATCTCTTCAACGTTCTCCTCAAGCTCTTTGCGCTCCCTGTCGAGTTCCTTTTCATCGTAGCCGAAGAAGGTCATTTCATAAAGCACAGACGCTGTGAAAATATACTGCATCGGTGAACCAATAATATGCGGCGGAACGATATAGCCGAGTATCTTATTCCACGGCTCATATTCATAGGCAAAGCTTTCGATATGCCCCGGGAAGCTGCCTGACGGCTTGTCACCGAGAATCATCATTCTGCCTTTCTCGAACAGCTCGTCCAACTTTTCTATAAGCGGTGGTGCCATTTCATCGCTGATGCTTTCGGAAGCGACGCCGTCAAGTTCCTCGAAGAAATCAAGAACACGGAAGTTCTCTTTAAGGTCTTTCGCACTGATAACGGTGCTTGAATAGTAAAGACCTGCACGGGAGTCATATATCGGCTCGCAGATGACAATATCGTCGTCGGTTCTCACAGGAGTTTTTGCAAGCAGTGTGTCAAGAAAACCGAAAAACCTTGGGGCAGCATCGTCTTTGATGTCCTCGGGCTTATCGCAAAAACGTTTTGCAAACTCTTCAAAAAGCTGCTGCCTGCCGCATTTTAAAATCAGTTCCTATATGTTCATTTCTCAGTTCCTCTTTTCATACGGTTTGACCGTCTTTTCCCCTTTGGGCGTAACTGTATAATACAGTTGCTTAATCGTATCGACTTTAAGAACATTGACTTTTTTGCTTTTCAGCGTATCAGCATCTATGTAATAATGCGACTTCCCGTCAAAATATATACCGTGGAACCGCTTGCTGCCAGCAATTTCGCTTGTATGTACATGCCCAGCAACGATAATATAGTCTTCGTAGAAATGCCCTGTTTGTGCGGGGTATTTTTCTGTGAAGATAAAGTCCTGCGTTCCGACCTTCCACAAGTCCTGCGCATCTTCGTCTATGCCTGCGTGAACAAAAATAGTCTTACCGTCATTGTAGAACAGCGGAAGCTTTTTCATCCATTCGATATATGGTTTGTCTTTGGTATCATCAGGATATCTATCGTTAATGTACCACATATTATCACACGCCATTTCCTCGTGATTGCCCATAAGCGCGATGACTATTTCGCTGCCATACTGTTTCTGCAAACCCATTATCCTGTCAAGCACAGCGTAGCTGTCCTCTCCTTCGTGGATATAGTCTCCGAGCAGTATCAGTTTGGCATCAGACTTATCAAGCTGCGGCAGCACAAGTTCAAGAGCTTTTTCAAAAGCACTGATGCAGCCATGAATGTCGCTCATACAATAATATATCATTGGGACTCCTCTTTGAAATCATTATCTTTTCATAATTACAAAAGCAGTTTTACTTATGTGGTTTCTTCTGTATTATTAGTCCTTATACTCATTTTTTGTTCAAATTCAGGAACGGTTATATTAGCTCTTTTAGCGGCATCAGCTATTGTTAGAATTCCATCCTTAACCAATCTAACGAGCGCCTCTAAAAATCCCTCTAAGAATCCTTCCTCTCTTGCATCATTCCTAATTCCTTCGATTGCTTCGCACATATTAATACGCTCCTCTTAGTCATTGTAGGGTATTTTTCACGTCTCCTGATTATGCTCACCAGAATCGAGCTTTGCAACATAATAACCCTGATATTCTTTTGGGATGTTCAAGACATCCATTACCTCTTGCGTTGTCATATTGAGGCTTTTGCTTACATTCTTTATGGCATTAAGATTTACGATGACTGAACCGAGCATAATGGCATAGCGTTCCCAATCGCTTTTGGGGATTTTCAATGCCTCCATTGCCTGCTGTTCAGACCATTTCATAGAGTCCATAAGATTGTGGATACAATGGACAGTTGCGTTTTCTGCACCTCTTTTTACACCACACAATTCAACCGCCATACCAAGATTACTCATTTCGATCAACTCCTCCTCAATTTCCTTTGCTTCGATTCTTCTCCTTCTTTCGTATGCATCATCTTTGTCAATAGTGCTTGATGTAGGCATAGCTTTCTCCTTTCCGTTTTCATTTTCACTCATTTTGACCACTCCCTCCGGAGAACAATTCTGACTCATCTCTATAAGGCTTACCATCACCCTCACTTTGCTCGTTCCACAGCGAGATTCTCTCGACTTCACCAAACACTTCAATCATATCCTTCAGATCCTCGTCCATAGGTTGTTCCACCGTTCGTTCTTTTTGAATAAAGTAATGCTGTTTTTTAGGTTTTTTACGGTTCATACTTACCATCCTTTCTTTTCCCAGCTGCCGTTTTAAGCTGTTTTCTTCTCACTCATTATATCATATAAGACTTGGCTTCATTTTTTCTATAATAGAATTTTTGACTGCCAAAATGAACATTTCGGCGCAGATACGCACAAAACCGGTGATTTAGCGAATTCGGTAAATTGGGAGTAAACATTGTGTTAACACCGCTTTTTAAGTCATCTTGTTGTTCCGAGCCTAAAATACGACACACATAGTTGCGTGTGCCCGTGCGGCAGGAATGGCGTCTGAACGGGAAAACTACCGCACAAACCGCTTGCGCATCAGCAAGTAATTACTTGACAGCCCTTCGTCACATCGGCGGAGGGCATTTTCAAGCAGAATTACGAAAAGCTTACGCAGGATACAATAACACCCCTATCTCATAAGAGACAAGGGTGTTATGTGAAATATCTATATTATGTTTTTATTCGTTATTTCCAATCATCGGGAAATCCAGTCATTACCGTCCAACAGATTCCGGAGTTTTCTAAACCGTAGGTGATGTTCCACTGAATATCTTCCATTCCGTGACGGAAAGAATTACAGATGACTCTTTCGATATAAAGATGCATTCTGTTAATAAAAGCTCTTACTCCCGAAAGCCTTTCTTGTGCAGTCCTGTAGTTACTTGGAGTCAAGTGTTCATCATATGGGAACTCTACCAGACTACCCACAGCTATTACATTGTTGTTTTTATCGGTAGGAACCATCAGTGGCTTTCCGTTTTTATCGTAGTAAGGATACATTTTGGGATTAACTGTATATTTGGTAGCACCTTTTTGTTTGCAGTATGCCTGTCCATACTTAATGAGTTCTTCTCTGATGATAGGAAGATTTTTATTATTTTGATAATTTCCATATGTAATATTCCCATCAATAGAAATATTCCAAACTGCATCTTCCAGTCTTGTCAGCCCTGCGGGTTTTATGTCGGATGGAGATACATTCGTTGTAATTTTAGTAGTCGCTTTTGTGGTCGCCTTGGTTGTAGCTTTGGTTGTGGTTTTGGTAGTTACCTTGGTTGTAGTTCTCTGAGTCGGCTGTGTAACAACTGCGGGTGTTGTATTTGCAGTAGTCTTTGTCGTAGTCTTGCTTGAAGTATCTCCGCTTGAAGAACTATCAACCTTTTTAGTAGTGCTTTCAGCCTTTGACGAGCTATCATCTCCAGAAGAATCAGAATCCTTTGTGGATGAATCAGCCTCGGAGCTGTTATCCGAATCGTCCGAAGAACTGTCCGTTTCCTGCTCACTTACAGATGAAGACGAATCAGCTTTGGACGTGTCACTGCTGTTGTCATTGGAGCATGCGGTCACGCAAAGCATCGTCAATGCAAGTATGAATGCAGATATTCTTTTTAGCATTTTTATCAACCTCCGGCTATATTATACCACAGTTTAAAAATCAATGTTTTTTCTATAATAGAATATTTGAGCTTGTTATGG
>OCTX012024298.1_pt1 | contig 28066 bp, 25 predicted proteins | sample 1539691 | NCBI WGS metagenome assembly OCTX01 (sample SAMN02144231, study PRJEB22623) | gut metagenome | biome: sheep rumen | host: Ovis aries | place: New Zealand
TTGCATGCTGGTATTAATCATATAACTGGTGATATTTCTTTACAAGCTAAAGGCAAAATGGTTAAAGATGGAAAAATTGTAAAATCATTAAATATGATTATTCTATCGACTAATATTAATGAATTATTAAATAATGTTATTGAAGTAGGAAGTGATTTAGAAGAGTTTGATATGGTTTCGTCTTCTCCTTCTTTACTTGTTGATAATATTACTATTTCAGGAAGTGAAGAGTAAACATGGCAAAGAAAGATTATTATGAAGTATTAGGCCTTACTAAGGGTGCTAGTACAGCAGAAATTAAAAGTGCTTTTAGAAAGTTAGCTAAAAAGTATCATCCAGATAATAAAGAGACTGGTGATGAAGCGAAGTTTAAAGAAATTGGAGAAGCATATGCTGTTTTGTCAGATGAACAAAAGAGGAAACAATATGATCAATTTGGCCATGCTGCTTTTGATGGCACTGGTGGCGGAGGATTCGGTGGATTCAATGGATTTGGAGGATTCTCTGCAGATGATATTGATTTAGGTTCTATATTTGATGATATTTTTGGATCAGGAATGTTTGGTGGTTCATCTAGAAGAAGTTCAAGAAATCGTCCTGCAAAAGGTAAAGATTCTTTGGTAAAAGTTAATTTAACTTTTGAAGAAGCAGTTTTTGGCTGTAAAAAAACTATTAGTCTTGATTTAGATTCTGAATGTGATTCTTGTAATGGTAAGGGTGGAGATGGTGAAGCTACTTGCTCTACCTGTGGAGGTAATGGAAGAGTTGTTCAACAACAAAGAACGATGTTTGGTGTTTTTCAAAGTGAAACAACTTGTCCTGATTGTAATGGTAAAGGTAAGACATATAAAAATGTATGTAAAAAGTGTAATGGTCAAGGACATGTTATTAAAAATAAAGAAATAGAAATAGAGATACCTGAAGGAGTTAATACCGGACATCAACTCCGCATTACTGGAAAGGGCGCTGCTGGCTATAATGGGGGACCTAATGGTGATATTTATATAGAATTTGTTGTTAAGGATCATCCTCTATTTGAAAGAAAAGGTAATGATATATATATAGATGTACCTTTAACGATTACAGAAGCAGTTCTAGGATGTAAAAAGGAAGTACCTACTTTAACTGGTAGTGTCATTCTAGATATTGATGCTGGTAGTCAATCCGGAGAGCAACTTAGAATGAAAGGTAAAGGAGTTAAGGATCCTAGTTCTTCTAGACATGGAGATATGTATGTCGTTTTAGATGTTGTTATTCCAAATAAACTTGATAAAAAGCAAAAAGAATTATTTAAAGAATTATCAGAAACTGATTTGGAAATTGGTTCAGAGTTCAAGAATTTTAAGAAATATTTATAGAATTATATTTATATAATTCTTTTTTTTCTTTTTAATAAATGATATATTTAAAATGGTGTATGGAGGTATAGTATGGACATTGATAAAGTAAAGAAGAATATGCAAAATAAAAATAATTATTTATCTTTTTATGCAACAAAAGATGATGATGCAATAAGGTTTTCTTTGCAGGAAGAAGATATAAGAACTCCTTTTTTTAGAGATATCGATAGAATAATATATTCTTTATCATATAATAGATATATGGATAAAACACAGGTATTTACTTTTAATGATAACGATCATGTAAGTAAACGTATGACTCATGTCCAAATGGTTTCTAAAGTGGCTAGAACAATTGGTAGGGCATTAGGTTTAAATGAAGATTTAATAGAAGCTGCAGCTTTAGGTCACGATATCGGTCATGTACCATTTGGTCATGTAGGAGAAAAAATTCTAAATGAAATAAGTTTAAAAGTTGGAGAAGGCTATTTTAATCATAATGTTGAAAGTGTAAGACAATTAATGGTATTAGAAAATTATGGAGTTGGTTGCAATTTAACTGTACAGGTTTTAGATGCAATTTTATGTCATAATGGGGAACTTGAATTAAAAGAATATCATCCTTCTCGTAAAACTAAGGAACAATTCTTAATGGAATATAATAATACTTATGTAGATCCTTCTGCTGTGAAAAAACTAGTGCCAATGACCTTAGAAGGGTGTGTAGTTCGTGTAAGTGATATTATCGCTTATATAGGTAGAGATATTGAAGATGCAATAAGAATTGGGATGATAAAAAAGGAAGATATTCCTCTAGAAATACGTAATGTATTAGGTTGTACAAATGGACAAATTATAGATACTATAATTAAAGACTTACTAACTAATAGCTTAGATAAAGAATATTTGAAAATGAGTTCGGAAGTGTTTAATGCTGTAAAAGAGCTTAAAAAGTTCAATTATGAACATATTTATAGTAAAGCTAATAGTATTGAAATGTTAGAATTCTATAATGAAGTGTTTAATACTGTCTTTGATGTATCGCTTAAAGATGTAGAAGAAAATAATATAGATAGTAATATATTTATGGTATTTTTAAATAAAATGTCTGAAGAGTATATATCTAATACAAGTAATGCTAGAAAAGTTATTGATTATATAGCGGGTATGACAGATGATTATATTGTTAAAGAATATAAGGTGTGTCTTAATAAAAAGTGATTGAAGTATTTAAATATATGAACTATAATTTTAATAGGGAAGGTAATAAATATGAATAAAAAAAGAGAAACGAAAACAAAAGAATCAGTGTTTAAAAAGTTTGAATTAAATAATAATAATATTAGAAGTTTACTTACTAGTATTAGAGTTTTTGTGGCTATAATTACGATAATACTAATGTTTTTTCTTATAAAGAGTATCTTTTTTAATAAGAAAGTTACTGATTATCCTATGATATATAATAAAAAAGGTGGGGAGTTAGTTTTAATTAATAAAAAAGATAAAACTGTTTCTTTATCAAGTAATGATAGTATTAAAGATGTTTTATATGCTAATAAAACAAATAAGTATGTTTTATTTGTTAAAAATTCTTCTTTATATTTGTATAAAGCAAATAAAAAAGATGAAACTATTAAAATTATGGGGAATGTAAAAAAATATTATTTTAGTCCTAATGATAAGTATATTGTTTCTGTAGATGAAGATGATAATTTATATGTTTATAATTATAAAAAGAATGAGAAAATAGTTTCCGATATTAAAGAAGTAAAAGCTGTAACAGATGATGAAGTTATTTATTTAAAAGATGGTAAACTATGTAAAAGAAGTTTGAAATATAATAAAGAAGAAGTTAAGAAGATTGATGATAACTTTGGAAGAGAACTAACATTATTAAATAATAAGATATTAATATATTTAGATAGTAATAAGACTTTAAAGCTATATAATCTTAAAAATGAAGATACGACAAAAATAGATGAAGATGTTAGTGCTTATTATGCATCTGATGATTTAGAAGAATTCTATTATCTTACTTTAGATAGTACATTATATTATTACGATGGAACTAAGAGTAATAAAGTTGCTAATGATATTTATGATGTAGCAACTGTAGATGTTGAAAACAAAGAAATTGTTTATAGTAAATATGATAAGAAGTATTCTTTATATTTTCAAAAAGGAACAAAAGAAGCAAGTGTTATTGAAAAAGATTTGAAAAATAATATAAATTATGTTTTTATTAATAATAGGAGTGCAGTTTATTATATTAATAAAGATAATGATTTAATGTTTGCGAGAATAAATGGAGCTAAAGTAGGTAAGAGTAGAACTGTTATTAGTGATGTAGAATCCTTATCATTTAGAAAAACAGAAAAGGGTTTTGTCTTTCTTGCGGATTCAACAAAAAAAGGATTAGGAACTTTGTATATAACTAATTCTTATAAAGCTAAAAAGATTGATAGTGATGTAATTGCTAATAATTTAAAAGTAAGTAATGATGGTAAGATAATATATTATTTTAAAAACTATAGTGGTAATAGTGGAGATCTTTATTTTTCGAAGGGTGGAAAACCTAAGTTGATAGATGAAGATGTTAGTAAGTATCAATATGTACGCGATAAAGAAATTTATTATATAAAAGATTATAATAAGATGGAAATGTCTGGAGATTTATATAAATATTCTGGTAAGATAAAAAAGATAGATGATAAAGTTAGTAATTTAATAAATGTAGGTAATGAATATAATGAGTAACAGTAGAAATATTGTTACTTTTTTAATATAATATATGAGCGAGGCGATTTTATGAAAGGTGAAATTATAAAGTTAGATAATTATACTATTAATTATATAAAGACTAATAATTTTAAAAATTGTCAAATACAATTTGTATTTAAAGAAAAGTTAAAAGTTAATACTATAACTTGTAATAGTTTACTCTTAGATTTCTTAGTATATAGTTCATATAATTATCCTACGAGGAGGGAATTACGTAATAAACTTGAGTATTTATATAATTCAAATATTTATGGGAAAATATTTAAGATAGGAGAAAATCTATTTCATGAATATGATTTATATTTTTTAAATCCTAAATATTGTGATAAGAATTATATGGATGAAGTTGTAAAACTGTTCTCGGAAATAATTTTTAATCCTAATTTTGATAATGGAGATTATAGTAAAAAAGCTTTTGAAATATGTAAAAATAATTATAGAGATTATTTAATATCACTTAAAGAATCTCCTGCAGAATATGCAATTAAAAGATCTGTAATGATTTTTGGGGAAGAATCATTAACAGGAATAACAATTGATGGATATTTAGAAGAATTAGAAAAACTTACAATTGGTGATTTAAAAAAAGAGTATGATGTACTATTAAATAATACGGAATGTTATATTTATATAATTGGTAATATAAATAAAAAACAAATAGTTAATTGTGTTAATAAATACTTTAAAGGAATAAAAATAAATAAGAATAATAATAATCTATATATTCATAATAAGGAAAGAAAAGAAGTTCTTTATTTAGAAGAAAAGAGCTCTGTTAAACAAGATACTTTAGTTATATTTTATAATTTAGAATTGGATTCGAAAAAAGAAAAGAATATAGATGCTATAATATTTAATTATATATTTGGCGCTGGAGGATTGACTTCTAAATTATATGATAAAGTAAGAGAAAAGCATTCTTTATGTTATGTTATATATTCAGCTATTAATTGTTATGATAATTATTTGTATATATATGCAGGAATTAATAAAAAAGATAAAGAATTGTGTATGAAGCTTATTGATGAATGCTTAGAAGAAATGATTAATGGCGATTTTACTATAGGTGATATAAAAGATAGTGTAAAAGCTTTAAAAAATGCTTTTAAGAATATAACAAATAGTTCTGAAAGTGCTTTAAATTATAGGTTTTATATTGACTTTTGTGAAAACTATGAAATAGAAGATAGAATTAGTTTGTTAGAAAAAGTAACAAAAGAAGATATAATTAAAGTTGCTAAAAAAGTAAAAAAGAATATGGTTTTTCTACTTTGTGGGGATGATGAAGATGGAAATAATTAATTTAAAAAAAGTAGATCAAACTTTATATGTTGAAACTTTAGAAAATGGGCTAACGATTTATATGCTTCCTAATAATAAAATTTCTACTTATTATTTAAATTTTGTTTGTAAATATGGATCTGTCGATACAGAGTTTAAAATAGGCAAAAAAGAATATAAAGTAAGTGATGGGATTGCTCATTTTTTAGAACATGTTAATTTTCAAATATCAGATGATGTATCAGCAGAAGAATTGTTTAAAAAATACGGTTCTTATATTAATGCATATACATCTTATGATCAAACTGTATATGAAGTAGATGGCTCAAATAATATTAAAAAGAATTTAAACCTTTTGTTGGATTATGTTCAAAATGATTATTTTACAGAAAAAACTATTGCGAAAGAAAAAGGAATAATAATTGAAGAGGTTAGAAGAGACAAGAATGATATTAATAGAAGAATATATTTAGAAGGTAAAAAAGCTTTATTTATTAGAAATAAAAAAGATAGAATGATAGTTGGGGAAGAGGAAGATGTTAAAGGAATATCTTTAGATGAAGTAAAACTAGTTCATAAGGTGTTTTATAATCCTAGTAATATGTTTTTAGTTGTTACTGGTAATTTTAAAGTTAAAGATGTAATTGAAACTGTTAGAAGTAATCAAAATAATAAAAGATTCGAAAAATATAATGTGAAAAAGATACATCATAAGGAACCTTTAGAAGTAGAAAAAAGTTTAGTAGAAATAGTTGATAATAGAGTAGAAATACCTAAAGCTATTATTTCGTATAAAATAGATAGAGAAAAATATAAAGATATTGAAGATATTGAATTAAATTATTATTTGTCATTGATTTTGAAGTGTAATTTTTCTGCAAGTTCATTATTATATGAGGAATTAAAAGAAAAAAATATGATATCTAATATGCGTTCTTCTGCTGATATTGATGACAACATTATTGTAATTAGTATTTATATTATATCTGATAAAGTTAGAGAAGTAATTAATATTGTTAAAAATAAGATTAAAAATATGACGATGAATGAAAGCGATTTTGTTAGAAATAGAAGGGCTTCTATAGCGAATTTAATATATGGTTATGATGATATGGAATCTACTACTTGTAGAATTATAAAACAGTTAATTAGTTATGGAAAAATATATGATAATTTATATGATATATATAATGGGATAAATATTAATAAAGCTAATGAAATTATGAATAAACTTAATTTTGATAACGAATCAACTGTTATTTTGGAGAAACAATAAAAAAATTGTATCAATTAAGATACAATTTTTTGTTTTATTATCTGTTATAGTACTCAACGATAAGAGTTTCGTTAACTTCTTGGTTAATTTCACTTCTATCTGGTAATCTAACAAGTTTTCCACACATTTTCTTTGGATCGAATTCAACAAATGCTGGACGAGAAGTACAAGTTTCTACAGCTTCTTTAATTGCTGGATGTTCTAAAGAATTCTCTTTAACAGCAATTTCGTTTCCGACTTTAACTTGGAATGAAGGAATATTAACTTTTTTACCATTAACAGTAATATGTCCATGATTTACTACTTGTCTTGCAGCTCTTCTTGTTTTAGCTAATCCTAAACGATAAACGATGTTATCTAATCTAGTTTCTAATAAGAATAATAGGTTATGACCAGCATTACCTTTCATTTTAGAAGCTTTATCAAATAGTTTATGGAATTGTTTTTCGTTAAGACCATACATTAATCTAACTTTTTGTTTTTCAGCTAATTGAACACCGTATTCAGATGATTTACGTCTTTTATCGTTTCCGTGAATACCAGGAGCGTAAGGACGTTTTGCTAATTCTTTACCATTTTCAAGAATTGAGAAGCCTAAACGACGGCTCTTTTTATAAACTGGACCAGTATATCTTGCCATATGAAATCTCCTTTCTATCAATATTGATATATAGGATTGTTATAAATAATATATAGGGAGTTTATTTAGATATTTTCATTAGGGCAGCCCTAATTACTAATAAACTGAACGTAATAAACACTTTATAATCACTTATAACGCTGCCAAATACATCGCATAATTAATTATACAAGAAAATGTGTTTTTGTCAATGTTTACCACGGTAATTTAAATAAAAAAAGCAAAAATATTAAAATTTTTGCCTTTTAGTTTCATCATACATATCTTCTGTTGGTTCTATTGCCTGACCTGGACGACTGATTACTCTAATTAATTCAGGAGCTAATACTCCTATATCTTTTCTTCTTACAATATCTCCAGGTTTAGCTCCTTCTGGAAATATAGGTGTTCCTTCAGTAATAGCTATTTCTCCACTAAATGGTACGGTAATTTCTTTTTCATATTCTCCGTTATTATTTTTAAAACCTTCTGGTAAATATCTAGCTAATCTTCCATCTTCCTCTTGTATTATTAAAGCTGCTGTTTTTAGAGTTACAGTTCCATTTTCAATTTTGTAAGCTTGAATACCATCAGTTATATAGTCATGATTAACTTTGTTAATTTGATGTTCTATACCGAAGATATTGTTTAATGGACAATAATGTGTTAAATGGTCAGTGTTGTGACAAACAGTTGCTCCAGTGGCACCAACTCCTAATCCAGCGATTATAGTTGCTATAGCAACATAATTTACAAATTTTTTGAATTGCATTTTTATCCCCCTTCATTTGATGCACACATTATAACATATAGTTTTGTTTTTTAAAAATTTTGCTTATTAGTTATTATTTCGGGTATATTTTATAATTAAATTGTGGTAATATATTAATAGATTATTTAGAATAGGGAGGAATGTTATGAGTCAGACTGCATATATACTTGCTGGTATTTCTTTTTATATAGTTAGTATCATAATATTGATAATTGTTCTAAATGTAATAAATAATAATGAGAGAAAACGTTTTAGAAGAGAAATTAATTCTTTAGAAAGAGAAAAGAATTTAATTATATCTTCTTCTATTCTTAGCGAAATTCATAAAGTAGAAGCATTAATTAGTGATAATGATAAAATGCAAGAAAAATTGGAAGACTGGAAAGAACGTTTTAATAGAATAAAAGATGAAGATGTTCCTAAAATTACTGATGAATTAATCGAAATAGAAGATCTTTATAATGATAAAGAGTTTAAAAAGTTAGAAGAAAAACTTGCTCCGGTTGAATTGGAAATATACTATGTAAAGACTAAAACTAATTTTTTACTTGAAGAGATAAAAGATATTACTTTGTCTGAAGAAAAGAATAGGAATAGTATTATTAAATTAAAAACGGAATATAGGGATATAGTTAATAAATATAATAATGGTAAAAATGATTATAAAGAAGTTAGTGATTCTTTAGAATTACAATTTGAAAATGTTGATAAACTTTTTGCAGCTTTTGAAATAGCTATGGAGAATAATAGTTATGAAGAAGTTGGTAAAATTGTTAAGGGAATATCTGATATTATTGGTAATTTAAGAATAATAGTTGATGAAGCACCAACAATAATTATATTGGGGGGTAATTTAATTCCTAGTAAAATAGAAGATGTAAAGAATGTTTATGATCGGCTTGTTAAAGAAGGATATAATTTAGATTATTTAAATTTGGATTATAATATTGAAGAAACTAAGAAAAAGATATCAGATATTTTTGATAAATTAAATGTGTTAAATGTTGAAGATAGTACACAAGATTTAAGGACTATATTAAACTATTTTGATAGTTTGTATGATAATTTTGATGAGGAAAGAAATGCTAAAAAAGTATTTGAAGAGTACACAAGAAAAATAATAGTAAGAGCTAATAAAATAGAAAAGATAAATAATACTTTATATAGGAAAATGGATGTTATAAAGTATAGTTATGATTTAACGGATAATGATGTAAAAGTTATAGAGGTTATTAAACAAGAAATATCAGCTATAAAGAGGGATTATGATGAGATAATAAATGCGCATAGAACAGGTTCTTTTGCTTATACTAGATTAGGTAAAGAAATGGAAACATTAAGTAATCGTTTAGCTAAGACAGAAGAAAAACTTAATGGAGCGCTTCATAGTCTTGGAGGATTAGAAGAAGATGAATCTAGAGCTAGGGAACAGCTTGTAGAAATAACTGAAATAATGAGAAAAGGAAAAGAAAAAGTATATACTTATAATTTGCCTGTTATACCACAGTATTATTATGTTCAAATAGATGAAGCAGAAGCTGCTATAGAAGAAATGATAAAAGAACTCAATATGCAACCTATAAGTATTAAAACTTTAAATATAAGGGTTGATACAGCTAGAGATTTAGTTTTAAAAGTTTATAATACTGCCAATCAGATTGTTAAAACTGCTGCTATGGCAGAAATGGCTGTTGTCTATGGTAATAGATATAGAACGGTTAATAAAGGTATGAATGAAGCCTTGAGAAAAGCAGAAGATTTTTTCTACAAAGGTGAGTATAAAAAGTCTTTAGAAAGTACTTTACAAGCACTAAATAGTGTAGAACCTGGAGTGTCCGAAAAATTATTAAAGGGGTTGAAATAAGAATGGTGACATTCTTATTTTTTGAAGAGAGTGATGTAAATGGTTTATTTTGATTATGCTTCTTCTACGCCAGTGGATGATGAAGTATTAAAAACATATTCTATGGTATCTATAGAATATTATAATAAAATCTTTTCTAATAATGATTTAGGAAAAAGAAGTGAATTGTTGCTTAATACATCTTTAAATGAAATGGCCAAAAATCTTGGAGCGTCTAAAGAAGAGATTATATTAACTAATGGGTTAGAAGATAATTATAGAGTTTTAATGGATATTATTAGTTCTAATAAAAATAAGAGAAAAAAAATAATAGTATCTAAATTAGAATCTCCTTCTATGTATAAATTTATAAAAAAATTAGAAGATAATAATTATAGTATTAGTTATGTTAATAATGATGAAAACGGCTTGATTGATTTAAATCACTTAAAAAAATTAATAAATAATGATACCTTATTGGTGAGTATTCCTTATGTTAATGGTGATTTAGGGGTTAGACAACCGATTAAGATTATTAAGCAGATTATTAAGAAAGAAAATGAAAATGTCATATTCTTTTCGGATTTAAGTTATGCTTTTGGAAGAATTAGTATAAATTTTAAAGATATAGATATTGGTATGATGATTAGTGATAATGCTTATGGATTAAAAGGAAAAGGGATAGTATTCAAAAAGAATAATCTAAAAATATATAATAAGTATGAAATTGATTTACCTAGTATTGTAGCTTTATCTAAGATGGTAAAGGTAAATGTAGATTCTTTAAACGAGAGAGAAAAAAGAATAATAGAAATACACGATTTATTGTCCTCAGAACTTGGAAAGTATAAAGGGTTATATATTAATAGTAATAAATTTTGTGTTCCGTATATAATTAATATTAGTTTGATGGATAGAAATACAAAAGATATAGTTAATTGTTTAAATGATTATGAGATTTATCTTAGTAATATGGATGACCAAAGTGATTTAAGTACAAGTGTTATGGCAGTATATGGTAATAAGATTAGAAGTTTAACTAGTATTAGAATTAGTTTGTCTCATTTAGTTAGTTATAAAGAAATTGATTATTTCTTAACGATATTTAATAATGTTTATTTTGAAGGAGGAGTTAATTATGAAAAAGATAATGTTAATGATTAGTATGATTTTTTTACTTTGTGCTTGTGGAACAAATAAAGAAGAATTAAAAGAAAAAAAAGGTATAACAAGTGTTACTTGTGAAAAAGCTTTAGATTTACAAGCAGATCAAGGAGTAATTATAGATGTTAGAGAAAAAGATGAATATGAAGAAAGTCATTTAGAAGGGGCAATTAATATCCCTTATACAGAAATTGTTAATAAAATAGAAGATGTAGTAGATGATAAGGATTCTATAATAATAGTTTATTGTAAAAGTGGAAAAAGAAGTTCAATAGCTGCACAAAGCTTAAGTGAAGCGGGATATAGAAATATATATGATTTAGGAAGTATTAATAATTGTAGTTAGGTTTGATTATGAAGAAAAAAATAGTTATTATTTTTACAATGTTATTAGTAATAATTGCTTTGTATTTTTTGTTTTTTGAAAATAGTAAAGAAAAAGGAATAGTTCATTTTAATTACGAGAATAAGCAATATGATATCTTGGTAAGTGATAAATATTTAGATATAGTAGAATATGATGTAATATATTGTATTAAAGCTCCGTGTGATCCGATCAAGGGTGATTCTTTTAGAGTTAAAAATAATAAGACTTATAAAAAAATCTTATATGACTTATTAGAAGATAATACTGAAATAACTATTAATTATAGCAAAGATGATAATTATAACTATGAAACACTGTTAGAAATAGTAAAAGAAGATAATAAGAATTGATTTCTTTCTTTATAGACTTGCAATAGTTTAATATATATGTATAATTGTCAATAGATTTGTTTAATCTATTAAATATTATAAAAAGTGATTGGTGATAATATGGATAAACTTATTATGATTAAGTATGGTGAATTAAGTACAAAAAAAGATAATATTAATGCTTTTTTAAAACAGTTAAAGAAAAATGTTGAGTTTGCGCTTAAGGATTTAGATGCTATAGTTAGTTTTGATAAAGGAAGAATGTTTGTTGAAACAAAAGAGTTTGATAAAGTTATTGATAAATTACATTATGTTGCTGGTATACATGAATATAATATTGTTTATAAAATGAATTATGATGAAGATATTGATTTATTAGGAAGAAATATTTTAGAAAAAGTTAAAGATTATGGCTTTAGTACTTTTAGAGTTACTACTAAAAGAAGTAATAAAAAGTATCCTTTACAATCTATGGAAGTTAGTAGAATTGTTGGGGCTATAATATTAAAAAATAGTGATAATAAGAAAGTAGATGTTCATAATCCTGATTTAAATATAAATATAGAAATAAGATTAAATGCGATTTATTATTATTTTAATAGTGAAAAAGGATTAGGTGGGTATCCTGTTTCAACTGCTGGTAAAGGTTTACTAATGTTAAGTGGAGGTATTGATTCTCCTGTAGCAGGTTATATGGCTATTAAAAGAGGGGTAAAAATAGAAGCTATTTATTTTGAAAGTCCTCCTCATACAAGTGTTGAGGCTAAGAATAAAGTAATTGATTTAGCTAAAAAATTAGCTTTATATAATAATGATATTAAGTTACATGTTATTAATTTTACAGAGATTCAAGAAACTATATATAGAAATATTCCTCATGACTATTTGATAACTATTATGAGAAGAATGATGTATAGAATAAGTGAAAGAATTGCTCATAGAAATAGATGTAAAATATTAATAAATGGTGAGAGTATAGGGCAAGTAGCTTCACAGACTCTTAGTAGCATGTCTGTTATAAATGAAGTTGTTAAAATACCTGTTATTAGACCTCTTGCTTGTTTTGATAAAATAGATATTATTAAAATTAGTGAAAAGATAGATACTTATAATATAAGTATTGAACCTTTTGAAGATTGTTGTACTATCTTTGTTCCTAAGCATCCGGTTATTAATCCTGAGCAAAGCTTATGTGAGGAATATGAAAAATTAATTGATTATGAAGAATTAATTAAAAAAGCTATAATAAATGATGATATAATAAGAATAACAAGTGTTGATGAGAATAAATTTGAAGATTTATTATAAAAGGAATGGTTTATATGAAGAGTGTAAAAAAAGAAAAAGATAATGAAAGAAAAGGATTATTTGGTGGTATAAAATTAACATGGTTTAAAGTAATAATTGCTGCGATTGTAATAGGTGTTTATTGTGGTGTTATAGCCTTAATACCGGCAACTCTTAATACTTCTTTTAGAGATATATGTATTTCATTTGAGGTATGGATATTATTTGGTATTGTTATTATTATGAATAGTGAATCGCATAAGGATTCGGCTTTAAAATGTTTTGTTTTCTTTTTAATTAGTCAGCCACTTATTTATATTGTTCAAGATATAGTAAATCATTCGAATTTGTTGATGACTTATTATAGATTTTGGATATTACCAACAATACTTTGTGTTCCTATGGGATTTATAGGATACTATATGAAGAAAGATAAATGGTGGAGTTTATTAATATTACTACCTATGATGGTATTTCTTGGTTTTCATTATTCGGGATTTTTAAGAGAGTTAGTTTTTATTTTTCCTTCCCATTTATTGTCAGCAATTTTTTGTGCAGTAACAATAATAATATATCCGTTATTTATATTCAAAAATAGAAAGATTAAAAATATTGGTATTGTATTAGGAATTATTATTATTTTAGTGTTTACTATAATAACTATTGTTAAACCAAAAGTTTATGATATTCAGTTTTTCGGTGGGGATAATTATCAGGTAAAAAAGACGGATAAAGTTTATTTAAAAGATAAAAAGTATGGTGAAGCTAGAATAAAATATGAAAGTGGAGTGGATGAATATTGTGTAAATATGAGCTTTGTTAAAGGTGGAAAAACAGAGTTTGTAATAGTTTCTAAAGATGGTAAAAAAAGAGAGTATACTATTAAGGTTTATCCTAGTAAATATGATATTAATGAAAAAAAATGATTATGATTTTAACTTATTTATGATATTGAACAAATAAACTGCGTGAAAAAGGTATGCAAATATTTAAAAAGTGATAGATATTCTATCCTTTTTTTTGTATAATTAAAGGGAGGTGAAATTATGAAATTATTATGCGTAAATGCAGGTAGTAGTTCTTTAAAATTTCAATTATTTGAAATGCCAGAAGAAACTGTAATTATTAGTGGTTACATTGAAAAGATTGGATTAGAAGATACTTTTTGGACTACTAAGGTTAATGGTGAAAAAATAAAAGGGGGAAGATATTTAAAAAATCATAGTGAAGCAGTAGAAGTTTTAATTGAAGAGTTGTTAAAACATAAAGCAGTTAAAAGTCTAGATGAAATAAAAGGTGTAGGGCATAGAGTTGTTCATGGTGCTGAAAAGTACAAGGATTCTGTTCTAATTACTGATCAAGTAATTCAAGATATCAAAGATATGACTAAATTTGCATCTTTGCATCATCCTGGTAATTTAGCAGGAATCGAAGCTATGAGAAAAGCTTTACCAAATGTTCCTATGGTTGCTGTATATGATACAGCCTTCCATCAAACTATGCCAGATTATAATTATATGTATCCAGTACCTATGGAATGGTATGAAAAGTATGGTGTTCGTAAATATGGTTTCCATGGAACAAGTCATAAATATATAACAAATGTTATGAAAGAAAAATTAGGTAGAGATGATGTTAATCTTATTATTGCACATATTGGTAGTGGTGCTAGTATAAGTGCGATTAAAGATGGAAAATGTTATGATACTACAATGGGATTAACGCCTCTTGATGGTTTGATGATGGGAACAAGAAGTGGCTCTATTGATCCTTCTATTCTTGAATATGTATGTAAAGAATCTGGTTTAAGTGTTGGTGATATAACTAATGCTCTTAATAAGAGAAGTGGTTTGTTAGGTATATCAGGACATAGTGATTCTAGGGATGTTGAAGAAGCTGCTGCTGAAGGTGATCAAAAAGCAATACTTGCTCTTCGTATGTATAATGATAGAGTAGCTAAATATATTGCTGAGTACTATGTTGAATTGAATGGAGATGTAGATGCTATAGTTTTCACTGCTGGTGTAGGAGAAAATGGTTGCATGGCACGTGAAGATATTATTAGTAAGCTTAATTGTTTAGGGATTAATATAAATAAAGAAGTTAATGATACTATTGCATCTTATAAAGATGTTCAAGAAGGATTAATTAGCTCAAATGATTCTAAAGTAGATGTATATGTTATTCCTACTAATGAAGAATTAATGATTATTAGAGATACTTATGAAATAATAAATGGTTAAAATAGAATATAGAAGGGAGGATTAGTGTGATAAATAATGTAATAAGAAAGATTTTCAAAAAAATAAAACAATATGATACTATAGTTATAGCTAGACACATTAGTCCTGATCCTGATGCGATTGCTTCTCAGATTTCTCTTAGGGATTCTATTAGATTAACTTTTCCAAAGAAGAAGGTATATGCTGTTGGAGCAGGGGTAGCAAAGTTTAAATATTTTGGGACTCTTGATAAAATAGATGAAACTACTTTGGAAGGTAATACATTATTAATAGCATGTGATGTGCCTAACAAAAGTAGAATTGATGGCGTTGATTCATCAGTTTTTACAGAAATGTTTAAGATAGATCATCATCCATCTGATGAAGTGTTTGGAGATTGTGATTGGGTAGATGAATCTTCTTCTAGTGCTTGTCAAATGATTATTGAGTTGTTATTTAAAACTCCTCTTAAGTATGATAGAAAGGTTGCTGAGAATTTGTTTTTGGGAGTTGTATCAGATAGTGATAGATTTTTACTTAGTTATACAACTTCTAGAACGTTTTCTTTAGTTAGTCAATTAATTGATAAAACAGGAATAAATTTTGTTGAATTATACCATTACTTGTATGATAGAAATATAAATGAAATAAAATTTCATGGGTATATAAGTGAGAATTTGAATGTAACAGAGAATGGACTTGCATATATTAATATATCTTCTGATATACTAAATAAATATAATGTAGATGCTGCAACTCCTTCTAATATGATAAATGATTTTTCTAATATTAAAGATGTATATGCCTGGGTTTTTATTACTTATGACGAGAAGAATTCTATATATAAAATTAATATAAGAAGTAAGGGGCCGGTTATAAATATGACTGCTGCTAAATATGGTGGTGGAGGTCATAAAATGGCAAGTGGAATAAGAATTAAAGATGAATCAATGATTAGTAATATTATTAAAGATTTAGATTTAGATTGTTTAAAATATAAAGAAGACTTAGTTAAAGATGACTAAGTCTTTTTATTTACATACAAATGTATGTGTGATAAGATGTACATGATGGTGGTTTTATGAAGATTATAAAGTATAAAAAAAATAAAAGTAATAAATATGATTTATATTTAGATAACGGAGATGTTCTTAAACTCTATGATGATACTATAATTCATTTTAATCTATTGATAAAAAAAGAAATAGAAGATGTAGAAGAAATAGATAAATATAATAAATATATGGAAGCTTATTATAAGAGTATAAAGTATTTAAATAAGAAGATGAGAACGACTTTAGAAATAAAAAAATATTTAGATGATTATCCTCATTTAGTTATAGATATGGTTATTGAAAGATTACTAAAAGAAGGGTATTTGAATGATAATTACTATTTAAAAATGTTCATATCTAATCAAATAGCAATTAATAATTATGGTCCAAATAAGATAGTGAGAAAACTAATGGAATTAGGTTTTGATAAAGAAAGTATTTTAAATGAATTAAATGAATATAATAAAGATGTTTTTTTAGAAAAGTTAGATAAGATTATAGAGAAAAAAATTAGAACTAATTATAAATATAGTAGTAATAAACTTAGGGAAAAACTAATTGTTGATATGTATAATTATGGATATGATAAAAAAGATATTATAGATTGCTTAAATAATAAAGAAATAAAAGTGTCATCTAATATTATAGAAAAAGAGTATAAAAAAGTTTATAAGATGCTTGTAAAAAAGTATGAAGGGTATGAATTGGAAAGAAGAATTATGGCTAAGTTATTAGCTAAGGGCTTTTCTTATGAAGAAATAAAGAACGCTATTAAAAATGTTTCGTAATTATTTTTTATATGCTATAATGAATTATATAGTAGGAAGATGATGTTATGGAAGAAAAAAACGAATCGAAAAAAAGAAAAAATTACGTTTTGCTGATTATTATATTATTGTTATGTATAACTTTAGGCTATTCTTTAGTATCATCAAATATTTTGATTAATGGTACTACTAATATTAGAAGAAGTGAATGGAATATTCATTTTGATAATGTTAATGTTACTAATGGAGATAGTCTTGCTGTTGTTCCACCTAGTGTAAATAGTCAAGGAACTATTATAAGTTTTTCGATAAATCTTAATAAAATAGATGATTATTATGAGTTGGTAGCAGATGTGTATAACGAAGGTACAGTAGATGCAAAAGTTACTGATTGTCAAAAAATTGGTTTGTCTTCCGAACAAGAGGAATATATTGAATATAATATAACTTATTTAGATGGTTCTCCAATAAATGAAGGTGATATTCTTAGAGCTGGAGAAAGGAAAAAAATAAAAGTAAATGTTAAGTATTTAAAACTTTTACCGATTAATGAAGATGATTTGAATGATTTGTATGAAACTGTTAATTTAGCGTTTAGTGTTAACTATATACAAAATTAATGTAAAACGAAATTTAAATAGTGGAAACGAAAAGAAAATAATGATATTATTTTTTTAAGATAGGAGAGAGTTAAGATGAATAAAGAGAGCAAAAAGAAAAATAATAGTAATACTTTATTGGTAATTGGTTTATTATTATTGTTTGTTGTCATTGGAGTAGGATATGCTGCATTAAGTTCTGTTCTTCAGATTAATGGTACTGCTAATATCGGGAGATCTTCTTGGAATGTTCATTTTGAAAATGTTGCTATTACAAATGGTTCAGTAAATACAGAAAATGAACCTTATACTGCATCAAATACTACTGAATTGTCATATGCTGTTGATTTGAATGCTCCTGGGGATTTTTATGAATTTACTGTTGATGTAGTTAATTCTGGGTCTTTAGCCGCTAAATTGAATTCAACTTCAAAGACTGGAGCAGAGGGTTATCCTTATATTGTCTATACTGTTAAAATGATAGAAGATAATGTGGATGTAGATGTTCCAGCTAATTTAGAATTAGCAGCAAATCAATCTATTAAATTAAGAATAAGAGTTGAATATAGTAGAGAACTTGCTGATGCTACTACTATTAATAATCAAGTACCTGCACTAAATTTAGCTTATATTATGAATTTTGTTCAAGCTTAGTAAAAATAAATGATATAATCTGACGATTATATATTTATTTTTTATATATGAAGATAAAGAGATTTGTCTTCTTATATAAGGAATAAATAGGGAGTATTATTATGAAAAAATATTTAAAGAATTTTATAATTATATTACTTCTTGGAACATATATTTATTTATATGTTTTTTATATATTAGATAAATTTTTAAAGTATTCTGAATCGATAACAGCATGTTTTTTAATTGTTATTACATTTGTTGCTTATTTATTCTATGGTTTTGCTAAAGATAAGAAAACTTATGCTAGGAAAAGTATATTGCAAATTATTGCTACACAGATCATAATATATTTTCTAGTAATTTATGGTTTAGGTTTAGTTGTGGGATTTTTAAGTAATTCTTATTCTTTAAAAGCTAGTTCAATTATTGATAATGTATTTGCACCAATTGCTATTATTGTATCTATGGAATTGCTTAGATATATATTTATTGTTCCTAATAAGAATCAAAAAGTATCAATAGCGTTTCTAACTATTTTCTTTGTTATGGTTGAAGCGATAATGAGTATTAAAGCTTATCCACTTAATGAAATTTCTGGTCTTTTTAGGTTTTTAACTTTAGTTTTTATACCTCTTACTGTTAAACATTATGTTCTAAGTTATTTAACGTATTATGTTGGATATAAGCCTTCTTTATTATATAGGTTAGTCTTAGATTGTTATATGTTTTTTGTACCTATATTCCCTGATTTAGGAGATTATTTGTTATCTATGTTTAGTATAGGTTTACCATTCTTGGTATATTTATATAGTTCAAGATTCATTTCTGATTTCAATGATGGTGTTCAGCGAGATTTTGTTTATACAACTTTTAAACCTTTTGATTTTGTAGTTATAGCTTTGTTTTTTTGCTTGGCAGCTCTTATTAGTGGATACTTTCCTTGGTTTTTACTTGGTGTTGGTAGCGCTTCTATGGAACCTTCTATTAAGGTTGGGGATGCTGTGTTTGGAGCAAAAGTTAAGGAAAATGAATTAAAACTAAATGATATTTTGATATTTAAGGGTGAAGATAGGATCGTTGTTCATAGGTTAGTTAGAATTGAGAAAAAAAATGGTAAGTATTATTATCATACGAAAGGTGATAATAATAATACAGAAGATGTATTTGATGTTACTTATGATAGTATAAAAGGAAAAGTTGTTTTTAAAATTCCTTATATAGCTTATCCATCAGTATATATATCTGAATTATTAAATGGAGGAGATTAATATGAATAAAAAGAGTTTAATAGGTTTGGTACTTTTTATATTATTAGGTTTGATATCATATTTCTTATATGTAAATGACCTATATAAATATATGATTATAACTATACCGCTTGCTTTTATATCTTTATTCTTTTTTATAAAAGGTTTAAATTTTAATAAGTCTCCTGAAGATGAATATAATTCTTTTTTAAAGAAGATTATGAATACATATGATGCTGTTTTAGTTGATGTTGTTGATTTGCCTAGTATTGGTGATAGAAGTATTGTAGAAGTTTCGAATTTTGATGATCTTATAGATGCTCAAATAGAAGTAAGAAAACCAATTTATTATAAAAGGGAAGATAGAAGTGTTTTATTTGTTTTAGTAGATGATACTCAAGCTTGTATATTGCTATTAAAGGTTGATGATTCTGAAGAGACGGGATTTGATAATTGGTTAAAGGAGCAAAGGAATAAAACAAAAAATGATGCTGAAAGTGTTTTTGATGGTATTGAAAATACTACGGTTGTTAAGCTAAGTAATAATAAGTCTTATCGAATTTCTCCGCTTAAAGATAATAGTAGAGGGACAATTAAGGATTCTAAGTTATTAGGTCAAACATTAGCTAATTTACCTAAGCTAAAAGATATGGATGATGTTTCTAAAACACAAGTGTTTAAAAATCTTAATAGAAGAGCAGAGAGAAATAAAAAGTAGAGAATTAATTCTCTACTATTTTTTTGCTGATATTAATTAGATTGTTCAGCTTGACTATTACTTTGATTTTGTTGTTGAGCTTGACTATTACTTTGATTTTGTTGTTGTTGAGCTTGTGCTAATTGATTTTGAATGTATTTAGCATATTGTGTTTTTAATTCACTATCAACAATTTCCATGTCATAACTTTTTCTTAATTCTTGTAAGGCTTTTACACTAGCAACTGGATTTTTTGTTTTATATTCGGTAGCTAGTTTTTCTATGATAGAATCTTTTACATCTTTTAAAGGAGCTTTATCTTTTGATGCTTCTCTTAATATTACATGATATCCTAGTTCAGTTGTGATAACTTTAGTTGAATATTCACCGTCTTTTAATTTGTATGCTGCATTAACTAATTCATCATAACTACTATCTAGAGTATCTTTATTAATATATCCTAAAGAACCTCCATTACTCTTTGTTGCATCATCTTCAGAGTTCTTTTCAGCTAATTCTTTGAATTTGTCTTTAATTTTTTTAGAGTCAGTTTTCTTTAATTCAGCAATGATATCTTCAACTTTCTTTTTAGCTTCGTCTTCTTTAGCTTTCTTTTCATCGTCGGTCATATCATCTTTTACTTTTGCAGTTATAAGAATATGATTAACTTTAATATCTCCAACTATTTCTTTTTCATAATAATCTTTAATTTCTTTATCAGTTATTTGTTTTTTACTGTAGTCTTCGATAGCTAAATTTTGAAGATAATTAATATATAAATATTCTTTATATCCTTCAACAGTTGAATATGAAGTATAGTATTGAATAGTATTTAATAAATCATCTCCGTAAGCGTCTTCTAGTTCTTTCATTGTTTTTTCTGCATCGCTTGTTGCATCTTTTTTCTTGTTTTTATACTCTTTTTCAAGTATATTCTTATCTATCATATTAACCAAAGCATTTAATGCATAATCATCTTTTAATTTTGTATATAGATCATTTGCACTTATCTTTGATCCGCCTTTTAGTGTTACAACTGCTTCATCTCCGTTAGATAGTTTTGGTATTTTGCTTCCACAACCAGTTACTATTAGGACACAAAGTAATAACACTACAATTCTTGTAATATTCTTTTTCATGTTTTTTACCTTTCCTCCTTAACATAAACATTATTATAGCAATATGAAATAGAAAAAACAATAAATAATGTATAGGAAACGTAAAAACAATTTTTCTCTTGCATGTTGTTTTCTTTGCTTTTAGTATTTAATTATTATATAATTATTATGGTGAGTAGTATGGCAAAGAAAAAGAAAAAATCTTCTAAGAAATCATCTAATACCGAAATGAAAATTATATTGTTTGGTTTAATGCTATTACTAATAGGTATATTGGGTTTTGGATTTGGAGCTTTTGGAGCTTTGATAAAAAAAGGTGCGTTATTTTTAGTTGGTGAATGGTGGATTCTTATTTTACTTTTTTTGATATTTATTAGTTTAAATCTATTATTTAAAAGAAAGTTACCTAATTTAATTTCTTCTCGATTATTTGGATTTTATTTGTTGTTAATAGTTTTATTAGTTGGAAGTCATTTCTATTTTATAGAGAGTTTTCCTCCGGCAGAGATTATTGATAGGACTGTAGAAAATTGTAAAAGAAGAATTGATACTATTGGAGTTAGTGCATCTATATTTACAAGTGGTGAAGAGAGTATTAATGTTGGTGGAGGAATTATCGGTGGAACTTTAGCTTATGCTTTTGATTCTTTATTTAATAAAGTTGGTACTATTATAGTATTAATTGTTTTATTGATAATTGGTTTAATATTATTATTTGATATTGATTTGGGAGGTATTTTAGATTCTATTAAAGGGTCTATACTTTCTAGAAAAGCTAATGATGATGAAGAGGATGGAGAAGACGATGATGTTGATGCCATAGAAGATAAGCATCCTTTAATTAATAAAAAGGAGCCTGAGATTCCTGTTACTGTTGCTAGTAGTATTAAAGTAGAAAATGAAGCCCCTAAGGAACCAATAGTTACTAATAAGGGTATTTATAGATTACCTAGTATTAATTTATTAGATGAGGTTTCTAAAGTTAAACAAAATAATAATAGTACAACTGGAAAAAATATTAAGGAATTAGAAAAAGTATTAAGTGATTTTGGAATAGAAGGTAAAGTAGTAGAGGTTCATGTTGGACCGGCTGTTACTCAATTTGAAGTTGCTGTTCATAGTGGTACTATACTTTCTAAAGTTGCAGCAAGAGATAAAGAAATTGCTGCAGCGTTATCAGCTAAAAGTGTTGCAATAGAGGCACCGATACCAGGTAAAAGTACAGTAGGAATAGAAATTCCTAATCCGGATGTTAGTGCTGTTAAAATTAGAGAAGTATTAGGTAGTATTCCCGAGGACCAAAAGAAAGCTAATATATTAGTTGCTCTTGGTAAAGATTTGATGGGTAAAGTTCAAACTACTGATATTACGAAGATGCCTCACTTACTTGTAGCTGGTTCTACTGGTTCAGGTAAATCTGTATGTATGAATAGTATTATAGCTTCAATATTAATGAGATATCATTATGATCAGGTTAAACTAGTTTTGGTGGACCCTAAGAAGGTTGAAATGTCTCATTATAATGGAATACCTCATTTATTATGGCCGGTTGTTACTGATCCTAAGAAAGCTTCTGTAGCTTTACAAAGAATTGTAGGTATTATGGATGAGAGATATGATCTTTTTGCAGAGACTGGTGTAAAAAAGATAGAAGAATATAATAATATGGTAGAAAAAAATCCCGATAAAGGAGAAAAAATGCCATATATTGTTGTTATTATTGATGAGTTGGCAGATTTGATGATGGTTGCTTCTAAAGAAGTGGAAGGTTCAATACAAAGAATAACTCAACTTGCTAGAGCAGCAGGTATACATTTAATAGTTGCTACACAAAGACCTAGTACTAATGTTATTACCGGTATTATTAAAGCTAATATACCATCTAGAATAGCATTTGCAGTTGCATCTTTTGTAGATTCACGTACTATCTTAGATAGAGGAGGAGCTGAAAAACTATTAGGTAAAGGTGATATGTTATTTATGCCAATTGGAGTTAATAATCCAATTAGAATTCAAGGTTGCTTTATTACGGATGATGAAGTTGAAAGAGTTATTAATTTTGTTAGATCTCAACAAACTGCTACTTATGATGAAACTTTAGATAAAGCTGCTGATGGATCTGGTGCTAGTAATGGAATTGGTAGTGGACCGGGTGGAACAGATGATGATCCATTATATAATGAAATTGTAGAGTTTGCTTATGAAACAGGAAGAATTTCAGCTTCTTTAATTCAAAGAAAGTTTAGATTAGGTTATAATAGGGCTGCTAGAATAATTGATCAATTAGAAGAAAGAGGTGTTATTGGACCACAAAATGGTTCTAAGCCTCGTGAAGTATTAGGAAGAGGAGAAGATAATTAATTTTTCTTTCTATTAGATAACTTATAGTAAAACTTTGTTATAGTATATTTATAATAGAGGTGTGTATATGAGGTTTAAAAGAAAAGACAGCCAAACAGTAAAAATATTATTGCTGTTACTCGTATTAGTAATAGGAATTGGCTATGCTTATTTAACTAGTAATCTTTCTATTACTGGAGCAACTGCTGTTGCCGGTAATACTTGGGATATACATTTTGAAAATGTTCAAATATCTCCAGGTTCAGTAGAAGCTTCAACACCAGCAACAATTAATCCTTCGGATAATATGAAAATTGATTATGCTGTATTATTAAATAGACCTGGAAAGTATTATGAATTTACTGTTGATATGGTTAATTCAGGATCTTTGCCTGGTAAGGTGTCTTTAGTAGATTTTAGCGGTATTACACCGGAGATGGAAGATATTGTTGATTATTCTGTTGTTTATACAAATAATAATTCACCAGTAGCAGTAAATGATATATTAAATGGTGGATCGTCTAAAAATATAAAAGTTAAATTGTTATTTAAAGAAGATATTGAAGAGGAAGACTTGTTAGATGTTGCTGAAGATTTATCGTTATCTTTTGAAATAGTTTTTGTTCAGTCAGAAGAAGACGAGTAACAATAGATACTATAATTCAACAATTAAAACTGAGAATTCTTCATGTTTTACTAAATATGATGGTAATATTACTGATCTGTTTGCTGTATCAAATAATAAAGCTAAGTTAACTTATCCTGTTGGACTTATACAAAATGAAGAATTATCAAATATAAATACTCCTTCTTTAATGGCGACTGGAGAACCTTGGTTTATTATTCCGCCAATTAATTCTTTTGGTACTAGTAATAATGTTGTCTTTGCAGATACTGATGGTAGTAATCAAGGTAATTTTGTAGGAATCGCATATGATACTAGACCTGTGGTTTCTCTTAAAGCTGGTGTTCAATTTGCTGGAGGAACAGGTTCAGAAGCTGATCCTTGGGTAGTTAAGTAAATAAAGTTTCATACGATAGTATGAAGCTTTTTTTCTTTAAAAAAATATAGTATTTTGGTATAATTTTTATAATGAGGATGGTGAAGAAGATGGAATGTAAAAAGTGTAAAACAATAGTTAGTAATCCAGGTGTTTCTTTCTGTCCTAATTGTGGAGCTTATTTAAGAAAAGATACGCAGTTAAATACTATTATAAGTGATAATAATAAAAAAGAAGATGAGATGTTTAGTAATAATGATGCTGAATATCCACCATTGAACAATTTAATGTCTAAAAAAGAAGAACCTATTGATGATGGAGAATTAACTAATAATAATTCTGATAATAATTTTATAGTTGTTGCTAAGGATATTAAGAGTAAATCTATAAATCTTTTTGTAGCTCTAATATTACTTGCTTGTTGGATAGCTGCTGCATATTTTATTATTAATAAGAATTCAAATGATTTCTTTTTTGTAGGATTAGATGAACAAAAGGTAAGTAGTGATAATAATAATCAAGAAAATGAGACGGGTAATAATGGTAGTGATACTAATGTAGGTACGGGTAATGAAACGGATCCTGGTGTAACAACACCTGAAACTCCGACAAATCCAACTACACCTACGACTCCGACTACACCAACTACACCTACGACTCCAACAACACCTACGACTCCACCTTCGCCAACAACACCAGCAAATCCTCCTACACCTACGACACCGACAACTCCAGCTACACCCACGACTCCAACAATTCCTTCTAATCCTGGATTAGAGAAGTATTCTTCATTAAAAGGAGTTTCTAAATCTGGATATAATGGAGTAGTTACTGAAAAGTATCAAACTAGTATAATACATGATAATCAATATTTTAAACAAATAGAATTATCTAATAAACAAGAAGTATTAGATTTGATAAAATATGATAGTAATAAACAAAAGAGTAAGTGTAGCTCTAATATATTAGCTATTGAAAATAATATAATAAGTAATTATGGTATTACTGCTGTTAATTTGTGTGAGATGGATACTGATTTTGCTATTGAACTAGAAAAAGTAGTTGCTTATATATATAATAATTTTCCTAATGCACGTAATCATATGACTAATATGACTTTAGCAAATGTTACTAATGGTAATTATATAGCTTCTTTTATGCCTATTTTTACTTTTATTACAAGTAAGAATACTACTAATTATCCAGTTGGTATAAAAGCGCAAATATTATTAAATACGAAGTATTTTTTAAATCCGTCTAAAGTAGCTAATTCAGCTAGTTATGGAGCAAGTACAGGTTATTTTCCTCGTAATGCTGTTAGAAGTAGTACTGTGGCTCATGAATTTGGTCATTATTTATCATATGTAGCTTTACTTAATCATTATGGAGTATCAGATATGACTTTTGTTACTAGTTCTAGAATAAATGTAATGTATGCTGTTTATAATGATTTTAATGATGGTATATATAGTAAGGTGCTTATTGAAGAAGCATATAATAAATTTATTAGAGATACTGGAAGTAATATAAGTTTTGATAATTTTAGAGCTTCTATATCAAATTATGCTATGGCTAAAGATGGTAATGGTAATTATATTTATGATGAAACTATTGCAGAAGCTTTTCATGATTTTTATTTAAATGGAAATAATGCTAAAGTAGCAAGTATATATGTTTTTAACACTTTAAAAAGTAAGATATAGTTGGTGGTGATAACTTGAAAAAACTATTGATATTCGTATTATTTATTATATTTATTCCTGTTGTATTGTGTGAAAATGATTTTTTAATTGATACTACTAAATTAGAAATTAATTCTAAGGGAGATAGTTTGATAGAGAAGTTAGATAAGAGTTATAAAATAGATACAAAGGGATTTGTTAGTACTGAATTAGTTAATGAAGAAGCTAAGAAATATACTAAAAAGATAATTAATATAATTTTTAATAGTGATAGTATTGAAACTAGATCTTCTGAGCTTCATAAAGAACAACTAATTAGTAGTAGTAATGGTTTTGATACTTTATCTTCTTTATCGTTTATAAATATGTTTGTTCAGGGGATAAATGAACTAGATATTAAATATGATTATGTAAAACTTATTAGAACAGTTGAATTTAAACAAGGAGTTATAACTCTTTCTTATTTTCCTAATGCTAATATAAACGGCAATATAGAAGATTTTATTTTAGTATTGTATCTTAAAGAAGGTAAAAATGGATATAAACTATTTATGCCTTGGTTTACTAAGGGAGAAGACTTAGAAGAGTATTTTAATAATTTAGGAAATAAAGAAGAAGCGGGAGATAATATTGGGGGAACTTATAAGAGTTTATCTCTAGGAGATTCTAATGTAGATAGTATTGTTAATGTAGATCATTTAGAAAAGTTATATAAAGATAATGCAAGTAAAAATGTATCGATAAGTGCACTAGCTGATGCTGGTACTAATGTATATGGTAGTGGATTTTTTATAAGTAAAGGTTTGGTTGTTACTAGTTGGTCTTTGTTACTAGAGATGCTTAATAATAGTGAATTTTTATATGTTAATGATATTAATAAGAATAGTTATAATATAAAAGGAATAGTAGCAGCTGATACTGAGTATGACTTTGTAATACTTAAGTTAAATGAAGAAGTAGGAATCCCTGTTAATTTTTCCTCTAAACAATTAAGTAATAATGATAATATTTTTGTAATAGATAGTAAAAGTAATAATGGGTTTATGGTTAATTATGGAAAAAATGTTACGATGTTTAATGGTAAATATAAAAACTTGTTAGCATTAAATAAAAGTGATGTTGGTAGTGCATTATATAATTCTAATGGTGAAGTTGTAGGTTTTAATACAGGTAATTCTCTTGATAATGAGATATCTATAGCAAATAGTACAGATTATATTATTGAATTACAAAAAGAATTAAGTAATAAAGAGTTTAAAGAAATAAAAAGTGTTAGTTTTAAAGAATTTAAAGAGAAATATTATCATCGTTTTAATAGAGAAGAAGTACTTAATGATATTCCTAAAAAAGTATGGAATAAATATAAAGGTATTGGTAATATTGAAAAGAGTATTAATTTAGATTTAATTAAAGCTAGTTATGTAGATAATATAGTTAGTTTAAGGTATAAGAATAAAGCTTATAAATCTATCAATTCTTTTTATCTGTCGGCTGATTTTGAGAAGGAATTAGTTAATGATAATTATGAACTTATATATAATGATGATTTGAAGAAAATATATTCTAAAAATAATATTAATGTTATTATTAAACAGTATTTAGATTATTTAGTAGTTTTGATAATGGAGAATTAGTATGATTAA
>OCTX012289741.1_pt1 | contig 28054 bp, 24 predicted proteins | sample 1539691 | NCBI WGS metagenome assembly OCTX01 (sample SAMN02144231, study PRJEB22623) | gut metagenome | biome: sheep rumen | host: Ovis aries | place: New Zealand
TGTCAACGCCCGCCTCAAAGACCCCTCGAAGATGGCCGCTGACCAAGCCGCTTACCGCGCGCAGAAGAACACCGCCGGCGGCAAGCAGTCAATGAAGGCGTACATCTGGTCGCTGGAGATGGCAGCGTTTGACGCGAACTAGTCCACAAAAAAAAATCGCCCGAAAGTCGAGCGATTTTTTTTTAGTATTTCACTTCCTTACTTCACTTCCTCGAAGTCTACATCCTCGGCGCCGCCGTTCTTGCCGGCATTACCGTCGTTGCCGTTAGCGCCACCGAAAGGACCACCTGCTCCGCCGAAAGGACCGTTCTGACCGAAAGGACCATTCTGACCGGCGTTTCCGGCATTGGCGTTGGCGTTAGCGTTAGAAGCGTTGTACATCTCCTGGCTGGCAGCCTGGAAGGCGGTCATGAGCTCGTTGTTGTAACGCTCGCAGGCATCGGCATCCTTCTTCTCGTAGGCTTCCTTCAGGTTCTTCAGCGCAGCCTCGATAGGAGCTTTCTTGTCAGCGGGTATCTTATCGCCCAGCTCAGATAGTTGCTTCTCGGTCTGGAAGATGGTTGCGTCGGCCTTATTAAGCTTGTCGGCAGTCTCCTTCGCCTTCTTATCGGCCTCGGCGTTGGCTTCGGCTTCGGCTTTCATGCGCTTGATCTCTTCGTCAGAGAGTCCGCTGGAGGCCTCGATACGAATCTTCTGCTCCTTGCCGGTAGCCTGGTCTTTGGCGGTGACATTCAGGATACCGTTGGCGTCGATATCAAAGGTCACTTCAATCTTCGGTTCGCCGCGTCGAGCAGGCATGATGCCGTCGAGGTGGAAGATACCGATCTGTTTGTTCTGCGCTGCCATGGGGCGTTCGCCTTGCAGCACCTTGATCTCAACCGAGGGTTGGTTATCCACAGCGGTGGTGAAGACCTCCTGTTTCTTGGTCGGGATAGTGGTGTTGGCCTCAATCATCTTGGTCATCACGCCACCCATGGTCTCGATACCGAGGCTCAACGGAGTGACATCGAGCAGGAGCACATCTTTCACTTCGCCGGTGAGTACGCCGCCCTGGATGGCTGCGCCTACGGCTACTACCTCATCGGGGTTGACGCCCTTGTTGGGCACTTTGCCGAAGAACTTCTCAACCGCCTGTTGGATAGCGGGGATACGGGTTGAACCGCCCACGAGGATGATCTCGTCGATATCACCGGTGGTGAGTCCGGCGTTCTGCAGAGCCGTACGGCAGGGTGCAATGGTGCGCTGGATGAGGTCGTCAATGAGTTGCTCAAACTTAGCGCGGGTGAGCGTCTTAACCAAGTGTGCGGGCACGCCGTTGACAGGCATGATATAAGGCAGGTTAATCTCGGTAGTGGTGGTGTTCGAGAGCTCGATCTTGGCTTTCTCGGCTGCCTCTTTCAGACGCTGCATCGCCATGGGGTCCTTCGAGAGGTCAGCACCGCCGTTCTCGTTCTTGAACTCCTGCACGAGCCAGTCGATGATACGATGGTCGAAGTCATCACCGCCCAGGTGCGTATCACCGTCGGTAGCCTTTACCTCGAAGACGCCGTCACCCAGTTCGAGCACGCTGACATCATGCGTACCGCCACCGCAGTCGAAGACGACAATCTTCATATCCTTGTTCGACTTATCCAGACCATATGCCAGGGCAGCGGCTGTCGGCTCGTTGACAATACGGCGTACATTGAGACCGGCAATCTCACCGGCTTCTTTGGTAGCCTGACGCTGTGAGTCGTTGAAGTAAGCGGGCACGGTGATAACGGCGTCGGTTACTTCGGTGCCGAGGTAGTCTTCAGCGGTCTTCTTCATCTTCTGCAAGATGATGGCCGAAATCTCCTGCGGAGTATAGAGTCGTCCGTCAATATCGACACGGGGAGTGTTGTTGTCGCCGCGCACTACCTTATAGGGTACACGTGCGATCTCGGCCTGCAGACGGTCGTAGGTCTCACCCATGAAACGCTTGATGGAGTGAACAGTCTTAGTCGGGTTCGTAATGGCCTGACGCTTGGCGGGGTCACCCACTTTGCGCTCGCCACCTTCTACAAAACCTACTACTGAGGGAGTGGTACGCTTGCCCTCGGAGTTGGTGATAACAATAGGCTCATTGCCTTCCATAACGGCTACACACGAGTTGGTGGTACCGAGGTCAATTCCAATAATCTTAGACATAACTTTTATAATTTTAATTTGTTAAACATTCATTTTTTGTCGCCCGATGCACCGCTCGCCCATTTGCGGGATCGCAGCCATCCGACGCGTTCAGTAGCAATATGACAAAAGTTATGCCAAAGCAAAAAAGCGGCATAAGTACTGACATTTTGGCAGTTGTGTCTGCCAAAAAAAAATGGAGAATGGAAAATTAACAGCGTGAAGCGGTGATGAGGATGGGTTTGCCTGCCAGACGCGTGGCAATCAGATAGCGGTCACCACCGTCCTTAATGCGGTACTTACGGCGCAGTTGGTCCGCCGTGAGGGGGTAGTTGCGGGCGATGATGTTGAAAACCCCACCCTTCCTCCCCACAAGGGAGGTGACGGATTCGGTATCTTCGATGCGGAAGATGCGTCCGGGGAAGTCGGCGATGAGGCGCTCCGAGGCGTAGAAATGGGTGTTGGGGTCGAGCTTTAGCAAGCCGTAGCGTGCGCCGATGAGCCGAAAAGCACCCGCCTTCAGAATGGCAGCAGAGGGCTCGTAAATATAATTGATAGTTCTTATCTCGGCTGAAGCCTCGAACGATCGGCTAAAGCCGTACGATAATTGATAGTTGATAGTCGATAGTTGACAGTTATGTGCAGTTGATGTGGCTGCGCGTTCTTCGTCCGGCGTGAAGGTAAAAGGTTTGCCGTCGGGCAGGTCAATGGCAGTGATGAACTCCCCCTGCCCTCTTTCGAAGGCGGTGATAGGATGATAGAGTAGAACCTCCTTGACCTCGTTGCGGACAGAGACTACATGAACCTGCCACGGCGAACAGATAGGCGTAAGGTCGGCGAGTGCTGCTGATATATCCAGCATCGGACTGAGCTTGAGCAGAAAAGCCGGCGGGTTCATCGCGCGCGATAAGAATAAGGAGCGAATCTGCGGCAAGAGCTGCGTCACATCGGGCGTACAATCACGGAGCCGAAAGACCTTACCGCCATGACTGTCACGACGAGCAGGATCAACAAAAAATAAGGAACCTCTCCCTTCCTCCCCACAAGGGAGGTGACTGATATACTCTTCGGCGGAGGTGTGATGGATATGAATGGGTGTGCGCTCCGCGATACCGGGCAGGGCGAAATTATGCGCTGCCAGGCGACAGAGCTCTTCGTCACGCTCTACATAATGCGCCTCGCGGCAGACCGAGGATAGAAAAAGCGTGTCTATGCCCATGCCGCCGGTGAGATCATGCAGTATGAGTTGAGAGTTGAGTGCTGAGTGTTGAGTGCAGTCGTCTTGCTGAGCGTTTTGAGTACCTGCGATAAGTTGTGCCTTGTAGCGGGCGGTCAGTTCGGAGGAGCACTGCTCGCAACTGAGGCGAACGGGAAACCAAAACTCGGGCTGAGCCACCAGCGAGGGCAGCTTCTGAGCCAAGCGCTGACGCGCCTCAATCTGCTGCAACGCCCAGCGGAACTCATCATCCGTGAGCTCCGTAAAACGACGACGCTGCAACGCGAGCTGCGCTACATCGTCGCCAAGGTGAGACAATATGAACCGATTGCTGTACGTGGGAGTAGTCTTCCTTTGTACCGGTTGGTGGGGTTCCCTACTCCGTAATAACCACGCGGAACTGCATGGCCTCGGGCACGTAGCTGAGGTCTGACTCGTACTCGAAATCAGAATGGGTCACATCGAACTCAATCCAACCCGGACCGTAGATGCAATCCACCGTTTGGGTGAAGAATTTCCAGTTTTCGGCATCGATCTGCTGCTCATAATGCTGCACCTCGGGCAGCACATGCTGGTAGCCGTCGCGAACACGGTACACCTGGATGTTGGCGTTGCGGCATACGTCAGCCGTCAGCTCGGGGAAATCTGCCTTGGCATAGAAATAGTTATTGGCAAAAGGCGAGCCCTGCGACGAGAGGTTGGAATAGTTCCAATTATCCACCTGATAGACATACGAAACAGTCGTTGTACGATACACCACTTCCGTCACATTCTTGGTCGTGCAGCCAACTATCGCCGGCACACACAAGAGTAAAAAAAGATATTTCTTCATACTATTAAATGGTACATTTCTTCATTATGGAGTGCAAAAGTAGTATTTTTTTGCGAATTATGCAAGAAAAACAGGAAAAAAAACAAATTATTTGGGATTCATAACGCATTATTCATTTTTTTTTTGTAACTTTGCACGCTATTTTGGAATTTTATGCATAAAAAGATTGTATTTATCGTATTTTTGGGTCTGCTAAGCATGGCTACCGAAGCCCAGACCCTGCAACAGAGTTATCTGGATTACATCGCACGCTTCCGTGCGACCGCCGTTTTGCACCAGACAGCACACGGCATACCAGCGTCGATCACCTTGGCACAGGGTTTGTTAGAGAGCGGCGCGGGGCAGTCGGAGCTCGCGCGTAATGCCAACAACCACTTTGGTATCAAATGCACCTCAGACTGGCAGGGTGCTACCTACCACTACGACGATGACCGCCGCGATGAGTGTTTCCGCAAGTATAACCACGCCGATTCGTCGTATGCCGACCACGCACGCTTCCTGATGCGTCCGCGCTACAAGGAGCTCTTCGTGCTGCCCGTAACGGATTACAAGGGCTGGGCGTACGGTCTGTCGCGTTGCGGCTATGCTACCGACCCCAACTACCCGGAGAAACTCATCAAACTCATCGAGGACTACGGCCTGGCGCAGACAACGGCTGACCAACCGGCGGCGCAGCCTGCACTACCCGCAGCCAAGCCTGATACTATACTCGCCGCCGATACCATTGAGTTGGCCGAGGAACAGAGCTTTCGCGAAGCCAGCAACAAGATGGGCACCGTGAACCTCTACCACGAACACCGGTCGGGCTACCAGAACGGAAACCGCTATATCGTGGTCAACGATGGCGAGTCGTTCCTGACACTATCGTATCTGCTGACAATGAGTGAGAAACAGCTGCGCAAGATCAACGACGCCACCGACGGACGCGAGCTGCAGCCCGGCGACCGCGTCTATCTGTACCCCAAGCCCCGCCGCGCCGATAAGAAACATGCGCGTTACTACGTGCGCACCGGCGACACCGCTTGGTCTATCTCGCAGAAGTTCTGCTTTCAGATGAAGACCCTATACGAACTGAACGGCATCCCCTACGGCACGCCGCTGACTACCCGTCAAGAGTTGCGACTGAGATGAACCAACCCCAGGCATTATCGGATATACTGACCGCGTACCTGCGCGAGACCGGACTGGAGCAAGCCGTGCTGGAGCAGCGGTTGGAACGCCTATGGCCCGAACTGATGGGGCCGCAGGTGGCACAACTGACCGAGAGCGTGCAGATAAAAGACGGCACGCTGCACCTTAAGATACGCTCCGCCGCCCTGCGCCAGCAGCTATTCGACTGCAGACGCCAGATCATCGATAAACTCAATCATGCTGTCAACGCCTCAGTCATCAAATCCGTCCGACTCTCCTAAATCTTAAATCTTAAATCTTAAATCTTAAATTTTATTGTTGCGTTGCTTCTTCCCCACAACATAGAGCAAAAGATTGACTTCACCATCATCCGGCAGCGATTGTCGGGGCTGTGCGCGTCGTCATTAGGTCGCGAGGAGGTCGATGCCATGACTTTCGGTACCGACTACGAGCGGATACAACGTCAGTTACGCGAGGCGCAGGAGATGCTCCATGCCCTTTCGGACGCTTCCATCGAGTTCCCGCGCGGCGAGATTCATGACCTCAGAGATGCACTGGCTCGCGTACGGGTAGAAGGTCTGTTTCTGGACGAAAACGAGCTGCACTCCCTCAGCGAATCGGCTGCCTACGTAGCCGAGGTGGAGGCTTTCTTCCACCGCCTCAGCCCGGAGCGCTTCCCCGTGCTCAGCACCCTGCACCCCGAGTCGGGTTCGCTAAGACCCGTAGTAGCGCTCATCGACGCTATATTAGACCGTTTCGGGCGCCTCAAGGATAACGCCTCGCCCGAATTGGCACGTATCCGCAAAGACCTGGCGGGTGCACAGGGGTCTGTCTCGCGGGCTATCAACAGCATCTTACGCCAGGCGCAGGCCGACGGACTGCTCGACCACGACGTGACACCCGCCATGCGCGAGGGACGACTGGTGCTGCCCGTACCGCCTGCTATGCGACGCAAGATGGGTGGCATCGTGCACGATGAGAGCGCCACGGGCAAGACCGTATTCATTGAGCCCGCCGAAGTGGTGGAGGCTAACAACCGCATCCGCCAACTGGAGTCGGAGGAACGCCGCGAGCGCGCTAAGATACTAACCGACGTCACCAATCAGTTACGGCCGTACGTGAGCGATATTTTGCTGGCTGCCCAATGGATGGGCCGGGTGGATTTCCTGCGTGCCAAAGCCCTATTGGGCAAGGAACTGCATGCCATCGCGCCGGAGTTATCCGACCACCCCTTACTATGCCTGCGTCAGGCTCGACACGCCGTGCTGTATCTGAGGCTGAAAGCCGAAGGACGCCAGGTGGTACCGCTGGATCTAAGTTTAGGCATGAACGACGACCAGGCACGTATCCTGGTCATCTCCGGACCCAACGCCGGCGGCAAATCAGTATGCCTCAAAACAGTGGCACTGACCCAGTATATGCTGCAATGCGGACTGCTGGTTCCCGTCGAGGAAAGCAGCCGCGCAGGGCTGTTTAGCAATATCTTCATCGATATAGGCGACGAGCAGTCAATAGCCGATGACCTGAGTACCTATTCGTCACACCTGAGGAATATGAAAGCCTTTGTGCAACACACCGACCGGCAGACCTTGTTCCTCATTGATGAGTTCGGCGCAGGCACCGAACCGCTCATGGGCGGCGCAATCGCCGAAGCCATACTGGCAAACCTGACTGCCAAAGGACCTATCGGCATTGTGACAACACACTACACCAACCTCAAACATATGGCTGACACTACGCCCGGTATCGTCAACGGCGCCATGCTGTACGACCGCGGCGCGCTACGACCGCTGTTCCAACTATCCGTCGGGCAAGCCGGGTCGAGCTTTGCACTCGAGATAGCCAAGCAGACCGGCCTCAGCGACGAGATACTGACGCACGCCAAGGAACTGGTGGGCAGCGACCATATAGACTACGACCGCTCGCTGCAGGATATTGCCCGCGACAAACGGTACTGGGAGAACAAGCGCCAAACTATCCGCCAGCGGGAGAAACATCTGGAGGAGAAAATCGAACACTACGAGACAGAGATAGCCGGACTGAAGGCCAAGAAGAAAGAGATACTGGCAGAAGCCAAGGAACAGGCAGCGGATATCCTGCGCCAATCGAATGCTACCATCGAGCGCACCATTCGCGAGATTAAGGAAGCCAAAGCCGATAAAGAGAAGACCAAAGCCGCCCGCAGCCGCGTGGAGAAGATGAAGGAGAAAGTAAATCAAGGCTCTATAACCGACAACCCGTCACCCCCTTTGAAAGGGGGCCGGGGGGATTCAAGAACCGAGAACCGCACCTTCCGCGACTTTGCAGACCTCAAAGCCCTGACCAAGAACACCGCCCGCGTGGTACGCGACAACGAGGCTACCGACCGGCATTTCCGACCCATGGTATCCACCGCCGTGGTCAACGAGGTTAGGCGCAAGAAACTGAATTTCCAACGCGAACTCGACATACGCGGTCTGCGCGCCGATGAGGCCACCGAGCAACTCACCGACTACATGGACGACGCCGTAATGGTAGCCGCCGGCACGGTGACCATCCTGCACGGTACGGGAACGGGCGCTCTGAAACAGATCACACGCGATTATTTACAAGTACTGCAACGCGCCGGTAGAATTCGTTCCTACCACGACGGCGACCCCGACCGAGGCGGAGCAGGACTGACCATAGTGGAGATATAGGTTAGAGGACGGCGCAAGCGCCTACAGGACAGTGCAAGCGCCTACAGGAAAGAGAAGAATAACATGTTTTATTTTTTATCATTAGGCAGCAACCGGGGCGACCGCGAGGCACATATGCAGGCAGCCTGCCGCGAGATAGAGACACGCTGCGGACACATCGTACGGCGATCGGCGGACTACCACTCCGCCCCCTGGGGCTACCAATCGGATCATGAGTACCTCAATATCGTCATCGCCTTGACGACGCCCCTCAGTCCACCGGAACTGCTCCGCGAGACGCAGGCTATTGAGCGAGCATTAGGACGCACCCTCAAAAGCCGTCAGCACCGTGACGACACACCCGTCTATCAAGACCGCACGATAGATATAGACCTACTCGAGGCGTACGACAGCGACCCGCGGGATGGCAACGCACGGGAATACCGCACCGACACCGACAGCCTGACACTACCCCACCCGCTCATGGGCGAACGACCCTTTGTACAACAACCCCTCAGCGAGATACGATAAGATGCATTTGGTAGAAAACAACATATTGATACCCGAAATGGGTCGCTTGCTCCGAGGCGGTCAGCAAGTCGTCTTCACGCCCGGCGGCGTCAGCATGCGGCCCTTCATCGAGGGCGGCAAAGACAGCGTGACGCTGGAATACCCTGCACCGGATACCATTCAAGTGGGGGATATACTACTATGCCGCATAGGCGAACGCTACGTACTGCACCGCCTCATCGGCATCGAGGGCGAGACGCTGCACCTGAAGGGCGACGGTAACATCACCGGCGGCGAGTACTGCCACCGTGACGACGTCATCGGGCGAGTCATCGCCATCCGTTCGCCACGAGGGCGACAGAAAAGACTAACCCGAGGCCGACTATGGCACTACCTCAGCCCCATCCGAAAATACCTGCTGAAGGTGTATAGACACCTTGTAATTGATAATTCTTATCTCGGCTAAGCCTCGAACGATCGGCTAAATCCGTACGATAATTGATAATTGAATACAATTGTACAATTGACATAAATCGTCAATAAATCGTAAATTTGTAAATCGTAAAATCGTAAATAGAAGTATGAATGTAAAGACTGGCTTTAAGTTGCGCCCGCTGGGACGGGAGTTTATCCTCGTCGGCGAGAGCGTAGAGCAGGTGAACTTCAATAAGATGATCACCATGAACGAGACCGCTGCCTACCTCTGGCAAAAGGTGGCCGACGGCAAGGATTTCGATGCCGCGATACTGGCAGACCTCCTGACCGATGAATACGAAGTAAGTAAGGAACAGGCGTTGCAGGACGCCCAAATGACCATAGACACATGGCTGAACGCAGGTATTATCGGGTAGCCGGACATAGTTTCTCGGTGGAGGCAGGCGAACATCTCTTTGCCCTCATGACCAACTACCAGCCCTTCCGCATCGGAGCCGAAGAAGCCGGCGAGACGCTCTTTGACCTCACCGTAGGCAGCGTGCCTACCGAGGGCGAGAAGACGCACGTCTTCACCGACACCTCCGACGACGATATGCCCCGCATCGAGGTCTATCGCATGGCGACGGACTGGCTCTTTCAGGTAGCTATGTACAAGACCGCTGACGTAGCCTGCCGGCTGCGCGTGACGGAAGATATGCACCTGGCACGCCTTGAGATGGAGGACGAGAGCACACGCTTTGGTATCGACAACGCCTGTATGCTCCTATACGCCTTCACCACCGCCAAACGGCATACGCTGGAGATGCACGCCGCCGTGGTGGTGCGACCGGGCGAGACGGAAGACCTTGGCTACCTGTTCTTAGGCAAGTCGGGCACGGGCAAATCAACACACGCCTGTATGTGGATGGACGCCTTTGACGACGCCCGCCTACTCAACGACGACAACCCCATTCTGCGCCTACTCGACAACGGCGAGGTGCGCGTGTACGGCTCGCCATGGAGCGGCAAGACACCTTGTTATATTAATAGGAACGTGCGCGTGGGCGCGATAGTGAAGCTGACGCAGGCTCCGCATAACAAGATACGCCCCCTGCGTTTGCCGGAGGCGTATGCCTATATGTTGTCGTCAGCCAGCGGGCTCAAGATTGTGCCCGATATGATGGATGCACTCTATGATACCATCTCGCAGCTGATACAGACGGTACAGGTCTATGGCATGGAATGCCTGCCTAATACCGATGCTGCTCAGGTTTGCTACCGCGGCGTTACTTCTGCTTGCCCTGATTGTCCACAAACAGAATCTCCTGCTCAGTAATCAGCGCAGCGGTATTACCGCTCAGTTTCACCGCTCCGACGATGTTGCCGTTGATGGCATAGCGTTCTGCGGAAATAAGCTGGCCGTTCTCATCCGTGAGGACGGCTTTCTTGTTGCTCTCCACAGCCAGGTAGTTGCGCCCCATAGGCAGTATGGCTACGAGTTCGCTCTCCTGCATATAATGCAGGCTGTCGGCGGTCATGACCTCGCCGGTCATTTCGTTCGTGTAGCGCACAAAGGGGCGGAACGCCTCATGGATACCCTCGTATGCCAAGGTGCAGCACTCGCGGTAGGCATCCTCCGCCCGCTGCAGCGTGCGCGTCACATCGCCCTGAATAGCCTGTGCCGTCGTATCGCCCCATGATGCCAACAGTGCACCGTATTTGGCACGCAGCGCCGTCGTATCGGCCTGCTGTAGGGTTGCGCGTAGTCGGCGTATCTGCTGCAGGCGGTTGTACTGCTCATAAATATAGATCAGCACGTTGTCGCGGTAGTCTTCATCGACCGTCTCGGGCCGCCGATGCAGCAGGCTGTCATAGGGTGCTGTGAGCGCAACGGCAGTCTGTTGGTCCAACGCCAGCCAGTCTTTCATAGGCGAACCGTAGTCAATACGATCGATGCGGTTGAGGATGATATCGTTCACTTTGACGGGCGTATAGCCGGCTTTCTCTAACTGCTGCATGGTTCGACGGAGCGACATATGCTCGTGATGGATAGCACGGTAGTAGTCGCTGTAGAGGCCGTCGTGTTCCTTCAGAAAACGCCTACTCCAGGCTGCATAGTCCCACAACAGCACGTCGTTCTGCATCATATTCACACCCGTCAAGCCATCCAGGCCGTATAGGTTGATGGGCTGGAAGTGGAAATAGGGGTTGTAGTCCTCGATAGGCCGGTTCGTGAGTGCCTGCTGGAGCGCCTGGATATCCTGCGGCAGCGAGTCAGCCTCCGCCATCAGTGTCTCGAGCAACGCTCTATCCTCGGGCCGGAGGTACAGATGTGCATTCTTCTCGCCGCGGTAGGTCTCCGAGAACGACTGAAAGAGCTGACGGCAGCGATTATAGCGTTCTGCCAGGCGGCAGTAAGACTCATACAGGTTCTTAGCCTTCTGCTCGGCATCCGTTACCTCCACCAGACGGCTATCCAGTATCGGCTTCAGGTCATCGTAGGTGGGTTTCTTGGCCCTAAAGACAATGCCGCTATATGCCTGCGGCTTGAGGCTCTGACCCTGAGCATAGTGCAAGCAGTTACCCCAAAACACGCGCGTACGGTAAAGCGACTGCTGCAGGTCGTTGTATTCACGCAGCGGGTGCTGGTCGGCCGCCAACTGCCAACTTAGGTTACCCAAGTGGAAATAGATGGGCGCAAACTTCGGATTCTGCTGCTGGTAGTGCATCAGGATATACAACCCCTCGGGCGTCGTAGTAGCCTGGGCGCGCTCGAGCACCTTATAGAAATCGTCCTGCGCCGCGAGCATGGTCGCAGCAATCAGGCTGAGGATGGTCATTCGGATTCGCATAGTCGTATTACAGTACTTTGAATTCAACACGTCGGTTCATCGCTCTATGTTCGTCGGAGTCATTGGGCACCAGCGGTTTGCGCTTGCCGTAACCCGTAGCCATCACGCGCGAGGCATCCACGCCGCGACGTATCAGGTAGCTACGCGCTGCCTCGCCACGCTTGCGCGAGAGCAGGTCGTTGTATCGGTCTGAACCCTGGTCATCGGTATGCGCCGAGAGCTCGATACGCAGGTCGGGGTTGATTTCCAGCAGCCGAACCACCTTATTGAGTTCGTCATACGACTCTTCCATCAGTTCGGCAGAGTTGTAGTCAAACTGGATATTCCGTAGCCGCATAATAAGGTCTTTCTGGATAGATAGCAGGCGGAAGTCGCACACCACCGTGTCCTCCGCATAACTGACCGTCAGCGACGAGTCGGCAAACAGGTACCCCACAGCATCTATATGGAAGGCGTAGTCGTGCCCCTGACGCAGGTACATGCCCTCAGCCTCGTAGGGTTCCGGTTCGCGGTCCGTCATATCGTAGATACGGATCAGGGCTTCGATATCCTGTCCGCTCTCCTCATCGCGCACGGTGAGCCTCAGCGGTGCCTTGCCGGGCACCATATCCAGGTCTGTCTCTGAACGGGTCAGCAATACCGGTTTGTCGGTATTGACCGTTAGGTCCGCCGCCTGATAACCCCGCTTGTAGAAACGCAGTTTGTACTCGCGTCCGATAGGCAGACGCATATCGACATAACCATGTCGTATCAACCCCTCCGCGCCGTCGGTCGCTACGCTATCCACCCGCACGGGCAGGTCGCGCTCGCTATCAAAGAGGTTCACCCGTACCTGCAGGTCACGGCTGAGCGACACCGACACATGGGTATTACTATCGCGCTGCAGGTTGCGGCAGTCGTACTCCAAATAGGTATGCGAATAGTCCGCCGCCGTGATATCCACGCGGTAGTTGGTACCGGTGGGCAGTGCCACGCGGAACGCTCCGTTACTGCTGAGCCGGCTCAGCTGCTTACCCGTCAGGATATCATAGATATAGATATCCGCAGGCAGGGATTGATGGCTGACCTCGTCCAGCGTGTTGCCCGCCAGGGTCAGCACGGCTTGCGCACGAAAGCCGGAGGGATACTCCATAAGTTCGCTTTCGTACAGGTATTTCTTCTTCTGCAGCGTACGGCGCGTGAATTGCAGCATCAGCTGTCCGTTCTTCAGTACCTGTTCCGGGCCGTAGAACGATATGTTCTTCTCCGCCGGCACAGCGATGGGCTGCGGGTCGTACCAGTCGTATTTATTCACCTTACGGGTGTAGTAGATGCTATATTCGGTGGGAACATCGCCATCCCCATTCGCGCGGCGCGAGGCAAAGAGCAGCGTCTTGTTGTCGGGCAGCAGGCGGGGCGAGATATCAAAACCCGACGAGATGATGAGCGTTGTCGGCTCACTCCAGCCGCCCGCCTGACGGTAGCAGATGAGGATCGTATAATGGTCTTCGGCCTTCTTATCCTTGGGGTCGGCAGGCTGACGACGCACAAAGAAGAGCTGCTGTTCGTCGCTGGATAGCGAAGGCCACAACTCATCCTCACGCGTATTAACGGGTGCCGGCAGGCGGATGGCGTCTGACCATGACTCACCCTTGCGGGTGGTCATATATAGGTCATAGTTTTGGTCTGCTGACGGCCGGCCGGCGAAGATGATGGTGTTACCATCGTAACTGACACTACGTTGCTGAATCTCCCAGCCCTGAGTGTTCCAGCGGTTCAGTTCCGCAAACAGATGCGCATCGGTCAGCTGCGCCTGAGCCATCAGGCTTAGCGCAAGTAACTGTGCCGAAGCGATAAGTCGTATCGTTTTCATAGAATGATTTTCTCAAATGTATTGGTCTTCAGCTTGTCATATGGTGCCGAGACCTTGATGTAGTTTTCCGTAAAGCCGTACATCAGCCGCTGACCGTCAACCGTCTTCTGGCTGCTCTCCCAGAGCACGACGGCCTCCTCACCTCGGTGGGCCTGATAGAAGGCTTCGGTTTTCATTTGGCTCACGGCATGCAGCAGTTTGCTACGCCGCTCACGTTCACGGGTAGGTATAACCTCCAAGTCCATTTTCAGCATGCGCGTGTTCGCACGCTCGGAATAAGTAAAGACATGCAGTTGGGCTACGGGCAGAGAGCTGATGAAACGGAGGTAGTCCTCCCAGTACGCGTTCGTCTCGCCCCGAACGCCTACCATGCAGTCCACGCCGATGAAGGCATTCGGCATCACGCTGAGTATATGCTCCACGCGTTCCTTAAATAACTCGCGCGTGTAGCGGCGGTGCATGATACGCAGCACCTCGTTGCTGCCCGACTGCAGGGGAATATGAAAATGCGGTGCAAAATGCCGGCTCGCGGCGACAAAGTCGATGACCTCATCGCTCAATAGGTTCGGTTCGCAGCTCGATATCCGCACGCGGTAGGCAGGTAGGCCGTCCGGCTGCACAGCGTCCTCCAGACCATCCAATGCCCGCAACAGGTCGATGAATGTCTCGCCCGTTGATTTGCCGAAGTCGCCTATGTTGACACCGGTCAGTACAATCTCTTTGGCACCGCTCGCCAAGGCCTCGCTCGCCTGTGCCACAACTTCCTTAATACGCGGGTTGCGGCTACGCCCGCGGGCAAAGGGTATCGTACAATAGGTGCAGAAATAGTCGCAACCGTCCTGCACCTTCAGGAAGCAGCGCGTGCGGTCATCCTTGCTCCAGGCATGCTGAAAGACATCCTCGCGCTTGGGCACCACATGGTCCACCTCCGCCATACGGGCTATCTCGTCGGGCTTCAGACGGGCATAACAGCCTGTCACGATGACGCGGGCATGGGGGTTCTCGCGCTTGATACGATGGATGGCTTGCCGGTCTTTATGGTCAGCAGTATCGGTGACGCTGCACGTGTTCACGATGCACAGGTCTGCCTCCTCACCCGGCTTGGCGCGGCGGTGACCGCGATCCAATAAAACTTTGCCGAGGGCAGAGCTCTCGGCAAAGTTTAACTTACAGCCTAAGGTGACTATCTTAAAAACCATCGGTCAGCCTTATCCTAACATAGTCAGTAATATGCCGGCTGCCACAGCACTACCGATCACGCCGGCCACATTCGGACCCATAGCGTGCATCAGCAGGAAGTTGCTCGGGTCAGCCTTCACACCCTCTGCCTGGCTCACACGAGCAGCCATCGGCACGGCGCTGACGCCGGCGCTACCAATCAGCGGGTTGATCTTCTCCTTCGAGAATACGTTCATCAGCTTAGCCAACAGCACACCGCCGGCACTACCCAACGCAAACGCGATGATACCCATCAGCAGGATGAGCAGCGTCTTCACGCTCAGGAACGTAGCACCCGTAGCCGTTGCACCTACGCTCAGACCCAGGAAGATTACCACGATGTTCATCAGCTCGTTCTGCGCCGTCTTGCTCAGACGATCCACCACGCCGCACTCCTTCATCAGGTTACCCAGCATCAGGCAACCGATCAGCGGCGCTGCATCGGGCAGCACAAGGGCTACGATAGTCGTGATGATGATGGGGAAGACAATCTTCTCCGTCTTGGACACCTGACGCAGCTGTTTCATCTTGATCTTACGCTCCTTCTCTGTGGTCAACAGACGCATGATAGGCGGCTGAATCACGGGCACCAATGCCATATACGAATACGCTGCAATCGCAATCGGACCCAGCAGATGCGGTGCCAGCTTCGAGGTCAGGAAGATACTGGTCGGACCATCGGCACCACCGATGATACCGATACTTCCGGCCTCAGCGGGCGTGAACCAGATATTCGCGCAAAGGAACGTAATAAAGATACCAACCTGGGCTGCCGCACCTAAGATAAAACTCTTGGGGTTGGCAATCAGCGGGCCAAAGTCGGTCATCGCACCCACGCCGATGAATATCAGACAGGGGTACAAACCGGCTTTCACACCGATATAAAGTACATCCAGCAGGCCGGCATTCTTCAATATCGCGCCGTAACTATGGTACGCGGGGTTGGGCGTCACACCGTCCTCCAGCATCGGCTGCAGGAAGGCAGACCACAACTCCTCGTGGAACATGCCCGAACCCGGCAGGTTGGTCAGCAACATGCCAAAGGCGATGGGCAGCAGCAGTAGCGGCTCGTATTGTTTCTTGATAGCCAGGTACAACAGGAAGAAAGATATCAACAGCATCAATGCCTGACGCCAGTCGATATTCATAAATCCCATTGACTGGAAAAATTCAAGGACTCCGTTCATTGAAATCTAAGTTGTCGGATTCTTACTTCACTTATGCCAGTACTACCAGCAGGTCATCCTGCATCACGGTCTGACCGGCGGTAACAGCCACCTGTTGTACGGTGCCGTCGCACTCAGCTTGAACGGGGTTCTCCATCTTCATGGACTCCAGGGTCAGCAGCGTGTCGCCTTTCTTCACAGCCTGACCTTCCTTCACCAGCACCTTAATGATCGAGCCGGGCAGCGGGCTGGTCACCTTCTTGCCACCGGCGGGAGCTGCAGCTGCAGGAGCAGCCTGAGCCTTCGGCGCAGCGGCGGGAGCAGCCTTAGCGGCTACGGGAGCAGCTTTGTGCTCCATCTCCACCTGATAGTTCTTGCCGTTTACGGTTACTTCGGTAATACCGCCGTCTTTCTCGGTCACAGCGGTTTTGTATTCTTGACCGTTGATTTTGAATGTGAATTCTTTCATTTTATTGGTTTGTTTATAAGATTCGCTTACTCAGTTTTCTTTAATGAATCGGATGCCACGACGAGGCGTGTGCATGGAAGGTAAGGTGCGGTTGCTCAACGTCGTGCAGGCCGTTATAATACAGGTGCAGGGCATAGGCTACTGCTGCCAGATCGTCGGCGGCTGTCGGTGCAGCTGCGACGGTTTCCGTTTGGGGCTGAGCCACCGGCGCCGTTACGGCTGCCGGTGCCTTATCAGTCTGGCGCATGATGACACCCATCAGCTGCATGATGAACACAAAGCAGATGAGCAGCAACAGCACGATTCCAAACCCCAACAGGGTTACCATCCAGGTTTGAGAAGTTATAGCAATTAGGGTCATTTAATCTTAAATCTTAAATTTTAAATCTTAAATCCTAAAAATCCTAACTCCCTTACAAAGGAATATTGCTATGCTTCTTCATCGGGTTGCTCAGGCGCTTGGTCTGCAATTTCTCGAAGGCATTGATGATGCGTACACGCGTGTTGCGCGGCTCAATAACGTCGTCGATATATCCGCGGTTGGCTGCCTGATACGGGCTGGCGAACAGATCTTTGTACTCAGCCTCCTTCTCGGCGATGAATTTCTTCTTCTCTTCGGGATCCTCAATAGCCTTCAGGGCCTTGGCTTGCAGTACGCCTACGGCACCGCTGGCACCCATCACGGCGATCTCAGCATTCGGCCATGCGTAGCACATATCGCCGCGCAGCTGCTTGCAGCTCATCACGATATGACTGCCGCCGTACGACTTACGTACCGTTACGGTCACCTTCGGCACGGTGGCCTCGCCATAGGCGAACATCAGCTTAGCTCCGTGGTCAATGATACCGGCGTACTCTTGGCCTGTTCCGCACAAGAAGCCCGGTACATCCACCAGGGTCAGAATCTGAATATTGAACGCGTCGCAGAAGCGTACGAAACGGGCTGCCTTACGGCTGGCATCGCAGTCCAGCACACCGGCTAACCATGCCGGCTGGTTGGCGATGATACCCGTCGAACGACCGTTGAAGCGGGCAAAACCGCAAATCACGTTCTTCGCATAGTCTTTGTGTACCTCCATGAAGTCACCATTATCCACAATCAGATTGATGATATCCTTCATGTTGTAGGGTTTGTTGGGATCATCCGGAACAATCTCATTGAGGGCATCCTCTACGCGCATCGGATCATCGGTGCACTCTACCAGCGGAGCCTCCTCCATATTATTCTGCGGGATGAAGCTTACCAGACGGCGAACCTCCTGAATAGCCTCTTCCTCGGTAGCAGCTACAAAATGGGTCACACCCGACTTCGTGGCATGCACCTTGGCGCCACCCAGCTGCTCTACGGTTACGTCCTCACCCGTCACGCTCTTCACTACCTTCGGACCCGTGATGAACATGTACGAGTTCTGCTCCGTCATCATGATGAAGTCCGTCAGCGCGGGGCTATATACGGCACCACCGGCGCAGGGGCCAAAGATGACGCTGATCTGCGGTACTACGCCCGAGGCCAGAATGTTACGCTCGAAGATCTCGGCATAACCGGCCAGCGCGCAGGCACCTTCCTGAATACGTGCACCACCCGAGTCGTTCAGACCGATAATCGGGGCACCCATCTTCATGGCTTGGTCCATCACGTTGCAGATCTTCAGGGCCATCGTCTCGCTCAGCGAACCGCCGATGACGGTTGCGTCCTGTGCAAATACATAGACCAGACGACCGTCTATTGTTCCCGAACCGCAGGCTACGCCGTCGCCCAAGAACACTTTCTTATCCATTCCAAAGTCGTGGCAACGGTGCGTCAGGAACATATTCACTTCCTCAAACGAACCTTCGTCCAGCAACATATTGATACGCTCACGGCAGGTGTAACAGCCTTTGGCGTGATGTTTCTCTATGGCAGCTTCGCCACCTCCGAGCATAGCCTTCTCGCGGCTATCCACCAGTTTTTGCATTTTTGCGCTATCCATAATTGTCAACTATCAATTATCAATTATCAACTATCAACTGTCAACTGTCAACTATCAACTGTCAACTGTCAACTATCAATTGTCAACTGTCAACTATCAACTTACTTGGGTTGCTGGCAAATTTCGGTCAATACGCCCTTCGTGCTCTTCGGGTGCAAGAAGGCAATCATCAGGTTCTCAGCACCTTTGCGCGGAGCTTTGTCGATGAGCTGGATACCGGCTGCCTCGCATTCGGCCAGGCAATCAGCCACGTTATCCACGTTGAATGCTACATGGTGCACACCACCACGACCGCCGTTCTTCTCAATGAACTTAGCGATGGTCGATTCGGGGCAGGTGGGCTCCAATAACTCAATCTTCACTTCGCCTACTTTGAAGAAAGCGGTCTTCACTTTCTGGTCTGCTACTTCCTCAATAGAGTAGCATTTACTTCCGGTTAAAAACTCGAAGAAGGGCATCGCCTCCTCCAGACTTGTAACAGCAATTCCGAGATGCTCGATATGCGTCGGTTTCATGTCTTTAGTTAGATTTTTATGTTATACTTTTAGTTGTTAATTAGCTTTTTTCGTTCGCTTACGCGAAAAATCGCACAAAATTACTACAAAATTCTGACATATGCAAATTTTTATGCATTTTTTTCATTTTTGTACAAAAAACCCTTAAAAATTTGCGTATGTCAAAAAAAAGTTGTACCTTTGCCGATTGAAAAAAATTTAACCATCCTATATGCAAAAATGCCATTTCTCCCGCCGGCCGCTCTCGCCTTATCGATTCATGTCGATAACCCTGGGCGTGGCACTCATCATAGTCACCGCCTCCGTCATGTTCACCAACCACCTCGTGCGCCAGCTGCGCATGCAGGAGGAACAATATGTGCGCCTATGGGCGGAAGCTACCGAACGCATGATCAGCGCCGAAGAAGGCGAGGACCTCTCACTCGTGCTATCCATCATCGAGGGCAACACCACCATTCCCGTCTATCTGCTGGACGCTAATAATCAGGTCATCAACACCCGCAACGTCACCAAACCCGCCAAAGACCTCACCGCCCTCTACGGCCCCATTGAGCTGGAGGTGCAGGACAACGGCACCACCTTCCGCTACTCCATCCGCTACGACGAATCGACCCTGCAGACACGGCTTCGCTACTTCCCCTACGTGCAGTTTGGCATCATCATACTCTTCGGCCTGGTCGTCATCGGCACCCTCTACACCATGCAGCGCAGCGAACAGAACCGCGTCTGGGCGGGCCTTAGCAAGGAGACAGCCCACCAGTTGGGCACGCCTATCTCATCACTCATGGCGTGGCAAGACCTGCTGCGCATGCGTTACCCCGATGATGAACTCATCCCGCAGATGCAACTTGATATCGAACGCCTCAACACCATCGCCGACCGCTTCTCCAAGATAGGTTCCGAACCCGAACTGCGGCCCACCGACCTCAGCGGGGTCATCCGCTCCACCGTCACATACATGGGCACGCGTATATCTGATAAGGTCACCCTTACCTTTCTGGACCAATGCCCTACTCCACCCTGTGTACTGATAAACGCCTCGCTCTTTGGCTGGGTGCTCGAAAACCTCATCAAGAATGCCGTCGATGCCATGGACGGCATGGGGCAGATCACCCTCACCCTCTCGCGGGCGGATAAACACATCACGCTGGATGTCACAGACACCGGTCGCGGCATCGACCGCAGCCTCTATAGAACCGTCTTCCGCCCGGGCTTTACCAGCAAGAAACGCGGATGGGGACTCGGGCTCTCGCTATCGAAGCGTATCATTGAAGATTATCATCGCGGACATCTCTTCATCGAGTCGTCCGAGCTTGGCGTCGGCACTACCTTCCGCATCGTCCTCGAAGAGGCCGAAGACCGTTGAACCGCTGCCCGACATAGACGCATAGCGTGCTCCGGCACGCAGCAAGGCCTCCTTGACAGCCGCTATCTTAGGATGCGAAGCAAACACCGACGGCTCAAAGTCATTTCGGAACGTCATAATCTCGCGTATGCCAATCTCCCGCACATCCTCGCCGGGCAACAGATGCGGCAGCGCCTTCGGCACAATGCCCTGGTACGCCTCTCGGGTCGAGACACCCTCATCGGGCTTCAGTAGCACCAATCGCATACCATGCAACTGTACGGTTATCGGACGCAACACATCGCCTATGTCCGTGGCGTAACAGGGCGTATTAAACAGGAAGAACGCACAATCCGCCCCCAAGCGGCTGACGGTATCGGCCATCGCTTCGCGCGTCAGCCCTAGGGCAAACAACTCATTGAGCGCATACGCCATATACGCGGCGTCACTCGAACCGCCGCCCAGACCCGCTCCGAACGGAATACGTTTTCTGAGCCTCACCTCCACGCCACCTATAGCTCCATACGCCTTATGCATCAGGCGATAACAACGCACCACCAGATTATCCTCCGGGGCGCAGTCCAAGACGTGACCATCTTCCTCAAAAATAATATCATCCGTCCTTAGACTATGGTTCACCTCTAACACATCACACAGACCAAAGACCGGATAGAACACCGTCTCAATATTATGGTAGCCATCGGGGCGTTTTTCGGTCACTCGAAGCCCTAAGTTTATTTTACAATTGGGATAAAGTAGCATATTCTTGCAAAATTTTGCGCAAAGATACAAAAAAATTTGCACATACCAAAATTATTTCGTAACTTTGCACGTTTTTTGGAAAATTAGTATTAACTTTATTCACACATAAATCAAAAAATCGTAAATCAAAACCATGGAACTTCCATTTGCTGAATCGTGGAAAATCAAGATGGTAGAACCCATCCGCAAATCCACACGCGCTGAACGCGAAGAGTGGCTCAAAGCAGCCAAGAACAACGTCTTTATGCTCCGCTCCGAACAGGTGTATATCGACCTGCTGACCGACTCCGGTACGGGGTCGATGTCCGACCGTCAATGGGCAGCTATGATGATGGGTGACGAGAGTTACTCCGGCGCCCGCTCCTTCTTTGAGTTCAAAGAGACCGTTACACGCCTCACCGGCTTCAACTACGTCATCCCTACTCACCAGGGTCGCGCAGCCGAGAACGTGCTCTTCTCTTACCTCGTTAAGGCCGGTCAGGTCATCCCCGGCAATGCACACTTCGACACCACCAAAGGTCATATCGAAGCACGCAAGGCCACGGCTATCGACGTCACCTGCGACGAAGCCAAAGACACCCAACTCGAGGTTCCCTTCAAGGGCAACGTCTCGCTCGAGAAACTGGAGAAAGTGCTCCGCGAGAACCAAGGTAACGTGCCTTTCATGGTACTGACCGTCACCAACAATACCGTCGGTGGTCAGCCCGTCTCGATGGCTAACATCAAAGCCACCGCCGAACTCTGCCACAAATACGGTGTGCCCGTAAATATGGACTCTGCTCGCTTCGCCGAGAACGCCTATTTCATCAAGACGCGCGAGGAAGGCTACGCCGACAAATCCATCAAGGAGATCGCCCTCGAGATGTTCTCGTATGTGGACTCCATGACCATGTCTGCTAAGAAAGACGGTCTCGTGAACATGGGTGGTTTCATCGCTACCAACAAACCCGAGTGGTACGAAGGCTGCAAACAATTCTGCATCCCCTTCGAGGGCTTCATTACCTATGGTGGTATGAACGGACGAGATATGGCAGCACTGGCTGTCGGCCTCGAGGAGAATACCGAGTTCGACATGCTCGACACCCGTATCCGCCAAGTGCAGTACCTGGCTAAGAAACTGGACGAGTACGGCATCCCCTACCAGCGTCCCGCCGGCGGTCACGCTATCTTTGTCGATGCTGACAAGGTGCTGACCCAAATCCCCAAGGAGGAGTTCCCCGCTCAGACCCTTACCTGCGAACTGTATCTGGAGGCAGGTATCCGCGCCTGCGAGATTGGTTATATCCTCGCCGACCGTGACCCCGTCACCCGTGAAAACCGCTTCGGTGGACTCGACTTCGTTCGCCTGTGCATCCCGCGCCGCGTCTATACCAACAACCATATGGACGTCATCGCTGCTGCCCTGAAGAACGTTTACGACCGTCGTATGACCATCACCCGCGGTCTGAAGATCACGAAGGAAGCTCCCCTCATGCGTCACTTCACCGTCGAACTCGAGAGACTGTAATTAGTTGATAGTTGATAATTGATAGTTGATATTTATTTAAAAGGTCGTCCTTGCGGGCGACCTTTTAAATTTATTCGTGATGACGAAACTGTCAACTATCAACTATCAACTATCAACTATCTTTCGTTCCCTTAAACGCCGTCTTGCTTACTTCCGCATCGGCGGGGACTACGGGTATCGGCAGACGCTCGCAGTCCAGGAACGCGTTATCCTCTATCTTCATCAGGCCGGCGGGCAGTTCCACTTTCGTCAGGTTCTTGCAACCCTGGAACGCACTCACGCCGATGGTCGTCACCTCCGCACCAAGCTTCACCTCCTGCAACGAACGGCAGTTATAGAACGCCAGACTGCCTATCTTACGCAGCTTCTTACCAAAGGTCACCTTACGTAGGTTGATGCAGTCCGAGAAAGCCTCGTCGCTCAGCAACTCCAGATTATCAGGTATCTGCACTTCCAGGAGGCGTTTGCACTCGTTGAAAGCACCCTCCTCGATCATATGCAGGTTTTCGGGAATACCGATACGCTCCAGGCTCTGGCAACCCATGAAAGCCTGCTTGCCAATACGGAATGTACTCTCGGGCAGACCGATCTTCTCGATCATCGTGCAGCCCAGGAAGGCCTCATCACCCACGGCATACAAACCTGCAGGCAGCGTCACATTGACCAGATGGCGGCAGGCCTTGAAGACACCTTTCTTCAACTCCGTCACGCCTTCCGGAATACTGATCTTCGTAAACTTATCACAACCGGCGAAGGCCATCTCGCCGATGGAACGTATCGAAGCCGGCAGGGTGATATCTTCCAACTCCACGCAGCCCGCAAAAGCAGCATCGCCGATGGTCTCTAATTGTGCCGGCAGACGAAGTTGTTTCAGCTTCTTACAGCCGAAGAACGTGCCGTCGCCGATGGTCTTGAGTTTGTCACTAAACTGCTGTTCGCGCAGGTCGCCGCAGCCATAGTAAGCCATCTCGCCCAACTCCTCCAGTTCTTTGGGCAGCTTGCACCAGCGCAGGTCTTCGTCCTCGTAGAACGCAAACGCACCCACGCGCTTCACCGAAGCCGGAATCATCACCTCCTGCAACTGCATACAATGCTGGAAGGCGGCATCGGGTATCTCCTCCAAACCCTCGGGCAGGGTGATCGACTGCAACTTCTCGCTATAGGCAAACACACCTTCTGCCAACAGACGAGTGGGCACTTTGTCCTTGAACTGGAACGTGGCAGGCACATCTTTGTTCGTGGCTACCAGACAACCGTCGATATACAGCGCACCCTTCTTCCATTTCTTGTCGTTCAGGTAAATAGCCGTGCCGTCAAAAGCATAGCGCATCACCTTCTTTACCGACTTCGGGATAATGACTTTGCCCAGATTCTTGCAGCCCTTGAACAGGTTCTCTTCCACCACCTTCAGCCCCTCGGGCAGCACCACGCTCGTTATCGTCTTATTGCCCTCAAAGGCACCGGCTGCGATGAGACGGTACTTGGGGTCCACTACGCATTTGGCCTTTACGTTCTTGTTCGTGAAGAGCAGGATGGTATCGTTTACGCTAAAGAATCCATCCGCCGACCAGTTCTGCTTGTCCGTCAGGAAAGCCGTTCCGTCAAAGGCGCTGCGATAGACGCGCTCAAGGTAACGGGGGAACACCACATGCGATAGTTTCTTGCAGCCCTTGAAGGCTTTGTCGCCAATTACGGTTACGCGGTACCGCTTCTGCCCTACGGTTATCTCGTCGGGAATGACAATCTCGCCATAGGCCTGAGGATTCTTATCCACCTCAGCCGTCAGTTTTTTGTTGTCCAGCAGGTAGTTCAGGTCGTTGTACTTAGCCGACTCTTGCGCACGCAGCCCAATCACGGCTGTCACACACGCCACCAGAAGAAGAAATGTTTTTTTCATAGGTATCTGAAGTCTAAAATTAGTTCAAACCATATTTAGCGCTGCAAAATTACAAAAAATATCGCATATCTGCAAGCAAAATGCTAAAAAACACCTGAAAAATGCAGATTTTATCCAAAAAATTTGTATATTTCGCAAAAAAAGACTACCTTTGCACGCTTTTTACGTAAAAGCAACCTCACCATCGGTTCCCCAACCGAAGGACCGAACGCGAAAAAGGGGCATTAGCTCATCTGGTAGAGCGTTTCGTTCGCAACGAAGAGGTAGGGAGTTCGAGTCTCCTATGCTCCACTAACCGCACCAACAACGTTTGGTCACTTGTAGAGACGGCATTCTTTGCCGTCTCTCATTATATTGTCACTTGTAGAGACGGCATTCCTTGCCGTCTCTCATCTTATTACATTATAAGGTGTTCTATGTGCTCGGAGTGAGGGACTCCGACCACTCGCGCGCCGCACTTACTCCTCATACTTGCCACCGGCAACTATTCGGTGCGGCTCTATCCGCATTATAAGGAGTTCTATGTGCTCGGAGTGAGGGACTCCGACCACTCGCGCGCCGCAATTACTCCTCATACTTGCCACCGGCAACTATTCGGTGCGGCTCTATCGCTTCATGTTCGCAACGAAGAGGTAGGGAGTTCGAGTCTCCTATGCTCCACTAACCGCACCAACAACGTTTGGTCACCTGTAGAGACGGCATTCCTTGCCGTCTCTCATCTTATTGTCACCTGTAGAGACGGCATTCCTTGCCGTCTCTCCCGAGAACCGAGAACCGCCCCCCTTAGGGGGCGGGGGGCTTATAATATTTCGTTGCCTGCTCGTCGCAAAAGCGACGAGAAACAATAGTCTATGAGACTTTCCAAATTTCCAAATTTTCATAGTCTCATAGCAAAAAAAAATGCCTTGACCAACTTGACCGACTTGACCAAGTTCCCCTTCTTAAGTTGGTCAACTTGGTCAAGTCGGTCATGCAAAAATTTGCTTTGTTCATTTTTTAAAATGCAACGTTAGTTATTATATATTCTTAGTTGTTCTTAGTTGTTCTTAGTTATTCTTAATGATTATCGGGGGGATTACGGGAGTAAATACAGAGCATTACCTATTAAATAAGGAAACAAGCTAATAAAAAGCGCCGCACTCCACAATAAAAATTCACATTATTCTCATTTTCTCCAAGAATTATTTGCACAAACAAAAAAAAAGTAGTATCTTTGCAACGAAAAAGACAACAAACAATAATTTAATACGATCACGCATGAAAATTCAAGCCGTTAAGTTCCGTAAAGACGGATTTTATTCGCAGCCTTTTGCCTTTGGTGGCGAAGATGGAGCTGAGCATTTTGACCGCAACATCCGCTATCGCGGTAGTCTTCAGAACTATGTCATTGAGACCGAAAAGGACCTCATTCTCGTCGATACAGGTCTGCCTGCCGGCACGCCGGAAGGCGAACCCGATGAGAAAGCATTGGCTTACATCGGCAAGGATATCTGCAGTTACATAGATGCTCTGGCTGCTCTGGGCTACCAACCGGAGCAGGTGACGAAGATCCTGCTGACGCACAAGCACGCTGACCATTCGGGTGAGTTGCGTTCATTCCCCAATGCGCAGATCTTTGTCAATGCCGATGAGATGAGTGCTGCCGAGTTACAGGGTATAACGAACCTCGTGCCGGTGACATTCACCGATGGTGCGTACTATAATTTCCCGGAGAGCCAGAAGATTTGCGACGGTATCTTTTTCATCAAAGCGAAAGGGCACACCAATGGCAACAGCCTCATCATCGCGGAGAACGAGGGACTTTTCTATATGTTCCAAGGCGACATCACGTACGTGGACGAAGCGCTGTATGCAAACAAGCTGTCGGTTGTCTTTGACGACCTGGCTGCCGCGCGTGAGACGATGGATCGCGTTCGTGCCTTCGTCCGCAACCACCCGACAGTCTATATGGGAACCCATACACCGCAGGGATACGAGAACCTTGAAGCCAAACGTGTGATGGATCTGGACAACCCCGTTCCGACCATCTGGCCGGAGATAGACTTCAGCCATCAGCAGTCAGTTGTCAGCAATCAGAAATATATCTGCTCCATTTGCGGTTATGTCTATGATCCGGCGGAGCATGACGGAGTGGCTTTTGAGAATCTGCCCGAGGACTGGAAATGCCCGCGTTGCAAACAATCCAAAGACAAGTTCAACCAAGCGTAAATTATGCGTTTGCATAACACCAACTTGCAAGCGGAGATAGAAGCCTTTGTGGCAAGCCAAGAGGCAGGTGTCCCTCAAGGTGTCCTTCAAGATGTTCCTCAAGACATTGCTTCTCTGATTAAAGAGAATCCGAAGATCACGCGTGAAGAGTTGGCGGCATCACTCCCAAATTCAATTTCCGCCATAATACTTGCATATGTCCGAAAAAAGTTGTATCTTTGCACGCAATTTTGCGCGCGGGGCGCAAGCAATCGTGAATTGATGCGCGTATTCCGCGATGTAGAATTGGTTGAATCTCTGGGCTCGGGTATGCAACGTATTATGCGCAAGTACACCAAAGATAACTTTGAGTTCGGCGACAACTATATCAGAATGGTAGTGCCTTACAACTGGGTCGATGTGCAAGAAAAAGTGACGGGTAAAGCAACGGGTAAAGTGACGGGTAAAGTAACGGGTAAAGTGACGGAAAAGACATCCGATAAAATTCTGCGACTAATAACTGCAAATCCATCTATCACGATTTCGCGAATGATGGTTGCTTTATCCATGTCAGATAGCGGAATTAGAAAAGTCCTCCGTAATCTGCAAGCCCAAGGAGCCATTCGCAGAGTTGGATCGGATAAAACTGGTCACTGGGAGATAATCGAAAAATAGCATCATCTGTCCCCACCGAGCGATGACCGGGACACAAAAACACCATAAGAAAGAAAAGGTAAAGATATATGGCAGATATAAGAGAAAATCAATCCGACCGAAATAGTTTCTGCGGAACTACTTGGTGACTTGCGGAAGATAATCGATTCCGCGCGTTCACACGTAGCTGCTACCGCTAATTATGAGTTGACGGCAATGTATTGGCATATCGGTGACCGCATCAATCGCGATGTGCTGAATAACGAGCGTGCTGAATATGGCAAGCAAATTGTCGCAACAGTGGCGCGACAATTGCAAGAGGAGTACGGAACGAAAGGATTTGAAGAGAGAACCATCCGTCGAATGATGCAATTTGCCCTGCAATTTCCCGATTTTCAAATTGTGTCAACACTGTTGTCAAAATTGTCATGGTCTCATTTTGTGATAGTTATGCCGATAAAAGATGAACTCCAACGAGAGTTCTATCTTACTATGGCAGCTAATGAGATGTGGAGTGTAAGAACGCTCCAAGCCAAGATAGACGGCATGTTGTATGAACGCACAGCGGTTGCTACAAAACCGGAGGAACTGATCAAGCAGGAACTGGCAGATTTGCGTGATAACGAGACTCTGTCTCCGGATATGGTCTTCAAGAGTCCGTATTTCTTGGAGTTTACAGGTCTCAAAGGCATGTATTCAGAGAAATCGCTGGAAGATAGTCTGGTTGCACATTTAGAGCAGTTTATCATGGA